>Ga0208454_1000182_pt1 | contig 43846 bp, 46 predicted proteins | sample EasRivMeERMZT100_FD_187530 | JGI IMG/M metagenome (GOLD analysis project Ga0208454, IMG submission 187530) | Soil microbial communities from meander-bound floodplain in the East River, Colorado, USA - East River MetaG ERMZT100 (SPAdes) (version 2) | ecosystem: Environmental > Terrestrial > Soil...
ACGTCGCCTCCGTAGCACTATCCATCGAGTCCGCCACTCTCAGCGGCTTCTTTGGTCATGCATTCACGCTTCGGAGTTGCCGTGGCCTTAGTGGGCGATATATCCATTACTTATGCGAGTGTCAATAATAAATGAGTCTCATGGAGGGTTAGATGAATGACCAATTGAAACGGAATGTGATCGGCGTGGCCATTCTGACTATGGGCTACTGCCTGTTGCCTGTCGTCTCCCCCGCCGCTGACGCCGGTTTGGTCAAAATGCGTTTCACGCAAAGCGGCAACACTTCGTCGAGCTGGCCACTTTACGTCGCCGAGCAGAAAAAAATCTTCGAGAAAAACGGCTTGCAAGTCGAAGTCGTCATCATCCGCGGCGCGACTAACGTTGTGCGCGCGGTGTTGAGCGAGACCGTACCCATCGGCCGGATCAATCCCGACTACGTAATCGGGGCTGCTGAAAAAGGCGCGAAGGTGAAGATCGTTTCCGCCAACATGGAAAAAATCCCCTACGACATCTACGCCCGTTCGGAAATCAAATCCGGCGCCGAGCTAAAAGGCAAAATGCTCGGCGTTAGCACGCTCACCGGCGGCACGACGCTGATGGTTCACGAGGTCTTGGAGAAAGCCTACAAGCTCAAGGAAAACGATTACAAACTTTTGGTGGTTGGAACCTCGCCGGAACGTTACGCTGCCTTGAAGGGCGGCTCCGTGCAGGCTTCCTTCATGGGCCCTCCGTTTACGTTCCGCGCGGCCAAAGACGGCTTTCGCAAGCTCGCTAATTTTCACGAATATCTCGGCCCGATTTTGTTTACCACCGACTTCGCCCACGCCAACTACATCAAGAGCAACCGAGGAGAAATCGTCCGTTACTTGAAAGCGATGACCGAAGCGACCCGCTGGCTCTACGATCCGAAAAATAAGGAGGAGGCGCTCGCAATTCATACCAAGGTCCTGAAGACAACCCGCGAAAGCGCCGAAGAGGATTACAAATATCTCGTACAGGACTTCCAACCTTTCCCGAAGGACGGCACGGTCAGCAAAGCGTCATATGATAAGACCATGGAGTTGCGCGCCAAGGAAGGCATCTATCAGGGCAAGAAGATCCCGCTGATGAGCGAATACGTCGACAGCTCGCTCAACGATGAAGCGCTAAGAATGCTGGGAACTAAATAATCAAGTGTTGAAAGGTGTGAAATGAAAAAAGCCTGGGTCTTATTCGTCCTATTCGTCCTAATCTCCTCGGCCGCTGCCCATGGGCAGTCACTGAAACGGATTCGCATTGGTTACCCCTCTTTGAGTTTTCGCCAGAGCAACGTCTGGGTCGCCCGCGAAATGGGGCTGTTCGCAAAATACGGCCTCGACGTCGAACCGATTTATCTCCGCGGTGGCCAAATGGCGACGCAGGCGTTGGTCGCCGGCGATCCACCGATCGTCAACATCGGCACGGTCGTCCAAGCGAGCCTGCAAGGCTACAACCTCGTGCTGGTCGCCGCCGTCGAAACTAAGTACGATCAGATTGTTTTCGCTCGCAAAGGCATCAACAAGCTCGAAGAACTCAAAGGCAAGAAGTTCGGCATCAGCGGTTACGGCTCGGCGACCCATAACGCCGCCAATATCCTGTTCCAGCACCTTAACCTAGAGGTAAACAAGGACGTGGCGCTCGTTCCCACCGGGCCGGACGCGGAAAGGTTGGGAGCCATGTTGGCGGGTAGGATCGATGCGACATTTTTCACCTCTTCAGCTTCAGCGCCGGCACGAAAGAGTGGCTTCAACGAGCTATTCTCTGTTGCCGATTTGGGGGTTGAGGTACAAGGTAACGGATTTGCTACGTCGCGCGGTTATATTGCGAGCAACCGTGACAACGTGAAAAATGCGCTCAAGGGTTTCGTCGAAGCGATTTATTTCGTCTACGCCAACAAAAAAGAGGCGCAAAGGGTCTTCGCCAAATACATGCGCACCAACGATCAAGAGATGCTCGAAGATTCTTACAACGGCTACATCAAGTGGATTCCGAAGAAGCCCTACCCCACGCTCAAGGGCATTCAGTATATGCTCGACCTGGTGGCACCGCAGCTGCCGCAAGCAAAAAACGCCAAGCCGGAGCAGTTCGTCGATTTGAGTTTTCTCCAAGAACTAGAAAAGGAAGGTTTCTTCAATGAGATGGCGAAGCGTTACCCCACCAAGTAGTCTAGCTATGAAAAAAATAGGGATCCTATCGATCCTATTCGCCTTATTCTCTGCCGTCGCCGATGCCCAGCCCCTCAAGCGCATCAAGATCTGCTATCCCTCGCTCAGCTTTCGCCAGAGCAACGTCTGGGTTGCCAGGGAAATGGGACTGTTCAATAAGTATGGCTTGGAAGTCGAACCTATTCTTTTCCGCGGCGGTCAAGTGGCCACTCAAGCATTAGTCAGCGGCGATCCGCCCATCGTTAACATCGGCACCGTGGTGCAGGCGACGATTCAAGGCCATAATCTCGTGCTCACCGCGGCGGTGGAAAACAAATACGACCTGATCATTTTCACGCGGCCGGGCATCACCCAGATCGAACAGCTTAAGGGCAAAAAGATCGGCATCACCGGTTTCAATTCGGCAACTCACTACGCCTCGATCATCGTTGCCCGCCATATCGGCGCGGAGTTGAAAGAGTTGACCCTGATCCCAGCTGGGCTGGACACCGAGCGCATTGCCAGCGTGACCACCGGCGTCTTGGATGCGACTTACGTCGCCACCTCCGCGGCGCCGCTGGCGCGCAAGGCGGGCTTAACGGAAATCGTTTCGGTCGGCGATCTCGGCGTCGAAGTGCAAGGCAACGGCTTCGCCACCTCGCGCGCTTACATCGCCGCCAACCGCGACGTTGTGAAAAGCGCGCTCAAAGGTTTTGTCGAAGCGATTTATTTGATCTACTCGAACAAACCGGCGGCGCAGAAGGTGTTCGCCAAATACATGCGCACGAACAATCCGGAAGTGCTCGAAGACTCTTACAACGGCTACATCAAGTCGATCCCCAAGAAGCCTTACCCGACAATGAAAGGCATCCAGTTCATGCTCGACGTGCTCGCGCCGACGCTGCCCAACGCCAAGAATTTTAAACCGGAGCAATTTGTTGACTTAAGCTTTCTCCAGGAGTTAGAAAAGGAAGGCTTCTTCACCGAAATGGCGAAACGCTACCCGACCAAAAACTAAAGGAGGCACGACCATGCCACGCAAAGTGATTCAACCGAAAACCTTGAACGATCCGCGGCCGCGCTATAGCCAGGGAATACTCAATAGCGGCGGTAAGCTGCTCTTTGTCGCCGGCCAAACCGCTTCCGACAAGGACGGCAACGTCGTCGGCAAAGGTGATATCGAAGCGCAAACCCGGCAGGTCTTCGACAATCTGCGCGCTGTGTTGAAGGCCGCCGGCGGCACCCTCGACAATCTCGTCATGACCACCACCTACATTACCGGTAGAGAATACCGTGAAGGTTACAACCGGGCGCGCAGCGGTCAGTACAAAAAGACTCCGCCGACGAGCACGCTGGTAATCGTCAGCGGCCTGGCCAATCCGGACTATCTGATCGAGATCAACGGCATCGCGGTTATTTGAAAATGAAAGTCACGGTGCTCGATGACTACCAGCGCGCCCTGGAGTCCACCGAAGCGATCGCGCGGTTGCGGAAGATAGCGGACGTTCAAATATTCACCGAGAAATTTGCCGACGAAGACGCTTTGGTGCGCACGCTCGGCGGCTCACAGGCGATCATTCCGATTCGCGAGCGGACGAAATTTCCCGCGGCGCTGCTCGGCAAACTTACCGATCTCGAGTTGATCTCGCAGACCGGCAATCACGCCTACCACATTGATTTGGACGCGGCGACCGCGCGCGGCATCGTCGTCAGCCTGGCACCGGGCGGCAATAGCACCACCGAGCTGACCTTCGGCCTCATGCTCGACGTCATGCGGCGCATTTCGCTGAGCGATCGGGCCATGCGTCACGGCGAGTGGCCGCTGGTGTTGGGCTATGTTCTCAAAGGCAAGACGATCGGAATTCTAGGACTGGGAAAGATCGGCACCGAAGTCGCCGCCATCGCCCGCGCCTTTGCCATGAAAGTTATCGCCTGGGGACCGACACTAACCCAGGAGCGCGCCGCCAAGTCCGAGGCGACCTACATGGCGCTGGAAGATGTATTACGCAGCGCCGATGTCGTCAGCGTCCATCTCGCGCTGTCGGACCAGAGCAGGAACCTGCTCAACGAAGCGCGCCTGCGCTTGATGAAAAAGTCCGCCTATCTGGTGAATACCGCGCGCGGCGCCATCGTCGACGAGATGGCGTTGATGAAAATTCTTCGAGAAAAGGCGATCGCCGGCGCTGCCCTCGATGTTTTCGTCGAAGAACCGCTGGCGAAGAATCATCCACTTCTCGAGCTCGATAACGTCGTCATCACGCCGCATCTGGGCTGGCCCACCGACTCTGGCTTTCGCGGCTTCGCCGAGAACGCCGTGACCAATATCCTCGACTACATGGACGGCAAGCTCACGCGCGCGCTCAATCCGGAAGCGCTAAAACACCGGCGCCGCGCTTGAAACAACTTACCTGCCTCGCCTGAAGATTCGATCTCACCACGAAGATCACGAAGGACACGAAGGTTTCGGATAGCCAATTTTCCGCCCTTCATGGTCTTCGTGTCCTTCGTGGCAGATATTTTCTTTCTCATTTGGTCGCGTTACGCGCGAATCTTCCGGGTATGAAACACCCGATTGTCTTGGTCGATGAATTCGAGCAGGGCTTCGTTGGCATTCACTTTGGGATCCACGGTGATCTTGGCAAAGTTAAAATTCTCCGCACGAAAAAATTCGTAGCGCCGGTTCGTGCCGTTGGTCACCCGATTGAGCGGCGCGGCGAGCGGCCCCGCCGCGATATCGAGTAACCCGCCGCCGTTAGGAATCTTCGTGATAGCCGCGCAATGCAGATCGGCGCTCAAAAAAACCACCCCGGGCAATTTTTTCTCGTTGATATAGCGCAGAATCTCTGTTCTCTCTTTGGGATAGCCGTCCCAGCGGTCGCTGCCACCGCCGGCCATGGTAACCGTCGTCGCGATGAATTTGAACGTGGCGATCGATTTGGCTAATCCATCGAACAGCCACTCGCGCTGAGCCTTTCCGAGCATCGTCGTTCGTTTCGGATCGCGATACTGACGGGTGTCGAGGAGAAATAACTCCATTCCCCGACCCCAACGAACAGAATGGTGGATACGTTCCGGTTCAGACGCCGTGCGCCGAATCGGCCAGTAATCGAGGAATGCTTTGTGGCCGATCGGTGCCAAGGGATGGTCCGGCAAATAATTATCCGCCACCTCATGATCGTCCCACAGGGCGTACACGCTGGTCGTGCCAAAACAGTTCTGACTAAATTGGTCGCTGCGGTTGGCCCGGTATTTTTGCCAGAACTCCTCCAAGCTGCGCGCGTTGCCGCCGCGGTCGGCATAAATCGTGTCACCCAAGTGCAGGAAAAAATCCGGCCGCTGTGCCTGCACCGCCTGCATGACCGTGAAAGGCTGATAGCTCTCTCGGGTGTCGCCGCTGAAACAAAAGACCACTTTGGCGTCATCCGCGGGCGCTGGCGCAGTCACGAAACTCGCGATTGGCCCGGGCGTCTTACCGGAAACCAGCCCGCGGAAATAATAGCGCGTCGCCGGGCGCAACCTGTCGAGCGGAATGATCGCCGAATGGTCAGCGCCCGGGTCGACGGCGGTCGCCATGGTCGAGTTGAATTGTCTGAAACTCGGTTCCTCGGCGAACTGGAGCGAGACTCGGCTGCCGGCGTCGGCACGTAGCCAGATGAGCGCGCTCTGATGGGTGACATCGCCAGAGATGTAGCCCAATGAAAGCCCGGTGGTGGGATCGCTTTGCAGCAGCACCGGCGCGCAAGCCGAACCGCTCAACAAACTAGGTATCGCAAGCCCAGCCGCTCCCACGGATTTAAGAAACTCGCGCCGGTTCATGCTCAGTTAGACGTTCAACTTGTGCCAAATCATTTCACAGAGCCAACCGGCGAAAAACGGGAAAAGTAAACTTACGGCGACTCGAATCGCGACGATTTTCGGTCCAAGGAATGAAATTTCCCACATTATGACCCGCTGTAGACCGAAAAGCGACCAGGCGGTGAGATAGGCGACCAACGGCCCTACGCCGACCCCCATCTTGTAGAGCGAAGCGATGACTGGAAAATGAGTCATCGGCCCTCCCGGTGTCACGCCGCCGAGCGACATGCCAATCAACAAGCCGCGCCAACCCGAGCCATGGCCCATCCAGCGCACGATCAATTCTTGCGGCACCACGGCTTGAAACAACCCGGCCAAGGTGAAGGCCGCGATCATGCGTGGCGTGATTTCCAGAAGTAACGAACCCGTGGCATTGAGCCCCTGGCGCGCGGTGTCCGGCGATTTCCAGTAGACCGCGACCAGCGCCAGCAGCGCAGCCGCCGTCATGATGGCTGTTGAAGTGTCCATCGATCTCCTTAGCGCGATCCGAAATTTTTCCGAAAATGACATGGTGGATGTGAAACTTGGCGAAAATGTTGAACCGAGACAGTAAATGCCACAGGAGCAATTTTCAAGACGAGTGCGATTTAGTTGCTCAGATTGACTTGGGCAAACCCCTTGGATAGTTAAATGGGAGCTTCATGCTTTTCTGTGAAGCAAGGCTCGGAAATTACACCGCCAAGGCGCGGAGACCGCGGAGAAAATCGAATAAGAATTGGATTTTGAACAAACCCTCTGTGATCTCCGTGATGAACACTTCTTTACAGGAAATCCAGAATAACCGTTAAATGAGAGAAATCTTGGAGGAATTTTGATGGCCCTCGATAATGACGTGGCAACAAAAGTCTTGGCCCAAATCGACCGCGACGAGATCGCCCAGTTGGGCGCCGATCTGACCAGCATTCCAAGTTCAACCGGACAAGAAAAAGCGATCGGCGAATTTATCTTGAATTGGTTCGCGGCGAACGGTCTAAAGGCGGTCCGGCAAGATGTCGAGTTCGACCGGCCCAACGCTGTCGGCGTCGTCAAAGGCGACGGCACGGGCTTAAGCATCGGTTTCAATGGCCATACCGACACGAGCTTTACCGGCACCGAAGAAGACCGCCGCATGGTCGTGAACATGGAGCCACAATCCGAACTCGTCGGCAAAATCGTCGGCAACAAAGTTCAGGGCCTCGGCATCTCCAACATGAAAGGCGGCGTAGCGGCCTTCATGATGGCAGGCAAAGCGCTCAAGAAAAGCGGCGTGAAACTCAAAGGTGATGTAATACTCGCCGCTGTGGTCGGCGAAATCTCGCGCACGCCGGTCGGTCCCTGGCAGACGAAAGAGTACCGCGGCGAAGGCGCCGGCACGCGCCACTTGCTCACCCACGGCATGCACTCCGACTACGCCGTGTGCTGCGACGGTTCCGACATGAACATCGTCTGGACGCAAAATGGTGTCGTCCAAGCAAAGATTCAAACCTTCGGCAAAGCCGAAGCCGCGTGGGGATCGAACCGCGAGACTCATCCGATGACGAAAATGAATGCGATCGTGAAGATGACGAAAATCATTGATGCCATCGAAAAATGGGGCGCGGAATTCGAAGCCAAGTACGTTTACCAATCGCCCACCGGCCCGCTCTATCCCAAGGTCAACATCGGCGGCATCGAAGGCGGCGCGCCATACCGACCCAATTATTTTCCCGGCCTCTGCACGATCTACGTCGACGTGCGCATGCCGCCGCAAGTGCGTCCGGTGCAAATCCAATACGAGCTGGAAAAAATCTTGAATGTCACCGGCCTCGAGTACGAGATGGATATCTACAAATCGCTGCTCGGCCACGAAGGCAAGAACGTCGAACCGCTGGTGCAATCGTCAAAAGAAGCATTCCAGTATCTGTTCAAGGAAAAAATCAAACACGAAGCGCCCGACCGCGCCAGCATCTGGACGGATACGAATGTCTATAACGAATTAGGCATCCCCGCCATCAAGATCGGCCCGCGCGGCCGGCGCATCGGCCCGCGCAACGAGGAAATAGACATCGACGTGATGGTCGACGCGGCGAAGCTCTACGCGTTGATCGCGCTGGATATCTGCACGCGGGCGAGAAGCTAACGTAAAAACGCTCGTCGGGACCGGGCTTGATAACAGCCCGGTCCTCACTTTACTTTCACGAAATTAATCAACGACCATTAGGCTGTCACAGATTAAAATAGTCATGTTGTCGGATCTGCTGAAAAACTCCCGTTCACCCTTCGACAGTGCTCGGGGCGAACGGGAGGGGATTGATAATCTTAAGAATGTTCCGTTCATGCTGCTTGTCGAAGCATTCCTAAGGGTTTTTCAGCAGAATCGTTGTCATAGTCAGACCCCTGGTCCGAACCCTTCGAGTCCTTCGCGATCTTGGTGGTGAAAAGGCTGTTCCACTTTCAGCGGCAAATCGCTTCTAGGGCTCGCCGAAGCATCTGGCCGCGTTGTTCCACAGCATTTTTCCCATGACCTCGTCTCCCAGGGAATTCCACCCCAGCACCTTGTTTGTGGACTCGGGAAATCGAGATTCCGCGTGGGGGTAATCGGACGAATACATTAACACGCCGTCGCCGAGGAAGTCGGTGACCATTCGTGCCATCTTCTCGCCTTCGTGGATCACCACGCTGGCGAAGAAGCGCCCGCTGGTCATGTATTCGCTCGGTTTATGAGCCAGCTTTGCCGGCAGGGCATAAGACATATATTCGCATTGATCGTCCATGCGCGCGGCCCAGAACGGCAGCCAGCCGAAGCCGGACTCGAGGATGCAGTAGCGAATGTTAGGGTAGCGATCCATGATCCCGGCACCGAAAAATGCGCTCACGGCTCGCATGGCGCCCCACGGGTGCGAGGCCGTCCGGCCGATGAATGGGTTGTCCCAGAGATCGCGGTAACCAGGATAGCCGGAGGTGAAACTGTGATGCGTCACACAGAGCCCGGCATCGTTGGCCGCAGCCCAGATCGGCTCCAAGTTCGGGTGATCGATGGGAACGCCTTCAGCCAAGTTGGGATGGATGCCAGCAGCCCAGGGCGCACGCGCCCATGTTTTGATTTCTTGCACCGATGCCTCGATGGCTCTGCTGCTCACCACAATGAGAGACTTCAGACGGTGCGGGTGCTTACTGCAGAAATCATCGGTAAAGCGGTGGTTGGCCTGGATGAATCCGATCTCGATTTCCACGTCATCCGTCGCCGGCGGAAGCCCGGGAAGCATGAGCTGGACGTCCACTCCCTCCTCGTCCATATCCCGAATGCGCGCGTCGGCGTCGTGGTCAGACCCGCCGGGCGTCGGAAAACGATTACCCATAAAATTTGGGAAATGAGGCTCAATATTATCCCTCGGACCCGCTTCGCCTAAAATACGCAGCTTCTCGCGCCAACCCGCTCTTTTCTTGAACTGGTAACGGTGGCGATACGGTGGTTGCAGAATCTCGCCGGCCCAGCCGACGCGAAAGGGAATCTTGCAGCTCTCCCACTCAGGCAGCCGCTTACGCATTACGCCATCGAAGTAGGGTTCCAGGGTTTCGGCCATTGGATTGAGGTGCGTGTCCGAATCAAAAATCTTAAAACCGTGGCGCATCCTTGCTCCTCCCTTGCGTGCATATCAACGAGTGTGAAGCTATCCATACCACGACCATCGGCGCTCGTGAACAGTTGGCGTCTAGCAGCGGAATTTGCAGATAACAGAACAGGAGAGCTTACGGAATCAGTAATTCTCACGGGGACCATTTTCCCTGACCCCCCATTTCCATCTTTTCCAATTTCTACCAAACACTCGTGCGCTCGATTGCGATTGACGACTCGCCGGCTTAGCGATTATAGAGGAACTAAATTCCTTTTAACCCCGCCTCTTGAGGCGGGCACAATTAGATGGGGTTCCAACGGGGGGGCGAGCGTCCCCTTTGGTCGTGAGCGGGGTTCGAGCCCCGCCGGCGAATTCAATTGATTAGCGAGAGGAGCGGTAACCATGGAGAATCGAGCGGTAGAGATACACGCCGAACTGAAACATCCGGTGATTGACGGCGACGGCCACTGGATGGAGCCAATTCCGATCTTCCTCGAATACCTCTGCGAAGTGGGCGGCCCTGGATCTGTCGATCAGATGAGAGCACTCTGGCGCCGGAATCAAGCATGGTACCGGGCCACGTGGCCGGAACGCCAGCACAATCGCCTGCGTCGCACCATCTGGTGGGGTGTGACCAGCAATACGCTCGACAAGGCAACCGCGCTGCTGCCGGCCTTGCTGAACGAGCGCCTGCCCGAATTGGGCATCGACTTCGCACTGATCTATCCGAGCTTCGGGCTCAGCATCAACGGCATCGTCCAGGATGACCTGCACCGGGCCGCGATCCGTGCCTACAACATGATGACGGCTGACATGTTTGCGCCGTTTGCCGCAAGGTTTGCTCCGGTAGCAATCATTCCCACCGATACTCCGGACGAAGCGATTGAGGAGCTGGAATACGCGGTCAGACAGCGGGGTTTCAAAGCGATCATGCTGCGGGGAAATCCGGAGCGACCGATCCCAGCCGCGGCGGAAGGTGGAATTGACCGGCAGAAGGCCGCCTGGTACTGCGATACCATCGCCCTCGATAGCCCCTATGATTACGAACCGGTCTGGCAACGCTGCGTCGACCTCGGCGTGGCTGTGACCCAACATTCGGGAAGCGGCCGCTGGTCGGACCGCGCCTCGATCAGCAACTTCACCTATAACCACGTCGGCCACTTCGCCGAATCGAACCACGCCTTCGCGCGGGGCGTTTTTCTAGGTGGGCTCGTGCGACGCTACCCGAGCCTCAATTTCGGGTTCATGGAAGGCGGAGTGAGTTGGGCCTGTCAGATGTGCGCCGACTTGATCGAACACTGGGAGAAACGCCGCCGTGCCGGGCTGCAGTACCCGAGCGCAACCAGCGTCGCCGAGCTGCATCAGCTTATCGACCGGTATGGCGATCAGAGACTGAAAGCCAACGCCGACGCGATCATGAACAGCCTGGACGCATTCCGCCCGGAGTGCAGTCTTGAAGAGCTCGGGCGGCCTGAGCATGTCTCGGACGATTTTGAAGCAGCAGGTATCAACTCCAAAGAGGATGTCCGGGCAGTCTTCTCCGGCAACTTCTACTTCGGCTGCGAGGCGGACGACCGGGCAACCATGTGGGCCTTCGATCCCCGTATGGGCGTTCGACTACGGCCGGTCTTCAGCTCCGACTTCACGCATTTCGACGTGCCCGATTTCAGGGAGGTGATTCCTGAAGCGTTTGAGATGGTGGAGAGGGGCTTCGTGACGGAGCAGGATTTCCGGGAGTTCACGTTCACCAACGCCGCGTGTCTGCACACGCGCAACAACTCGGACTTCTTCAAGGGCACCATTGTCGAGCAAGCGGTGGCCAATGAGATTGGACTGAAGGTGCCGTTGCCAGTAGTAGCAAAAGCCTAAGCGGATCTACGGCCCCCACGCACGGCGGATCATGGCTGCCGATCGGTGCGACGCGAACATAGCCGTCACCAGTGTTTGACCGTCATGGTCTAATGATCAGCGACGACTCCGCTTCTTCCTTCTGCGCTTTTTGCTGCGACATGAAGAACGCGAAGCTTTTTTGCATCAACCCGGTCAGAAACGAAATATCTAACGGTCCGGGATCGCCTGCGCCGACTTGTTGCGCCACGGCCAGCGAAAGTTTGGCCTGCTCGACCCGCCCGGTCTCGTAGAAGTAAAGCGCCGTGTCTTCCATGCGCTGCTTGAACGCTTTGCCGCTATCGCCGGAACAGAGCGTCTTCACCGCGTCGCGCACGATCGCCGCGAGCCGCTCCTCTTTTTGCACTGGGTTAAGCACCAGCCGGCTGGTGCGCGCATCTTCGATCTGCGCAAGGAATCCCTTCACCCAATCGTCGATCAACACCCAGTAGCGCAGCTCCGGCTCGTCGAGCAGGCGGCGCGACTGTTCGCGCCATGGGCCGTCGCGCAGATCGCCCGTACCAAGTTTCACGTAAATCGGGTGCGTGAACGCCTTTGGCTTCCCGGTGCCGATGAGCGAACGGATATCGTGAAAATTCTCCAAGCCACTTTGGCCGCGTGCCTTAGCCTTCTCGTAGGCTTCGTAAACCATTTGGTCGGCAAATTCCCAAGGGATCGCGATCATGCTGACGCCGTGCTGCTGTTTGATTTCGTCAGCCATACCGCGCAGTTCCTTCCGTTTCATATGCATGCCACCAAAACGGAGCAACCCCTCGCGATCGTGCAGCATCGCTTGGATCACTTGCAGACCATGATTGGGCTGCGCCTTGGCGATCCAAATCAAGCGCCCGCCGCCGCCATCGACCGCCGACATGTAAGCTTCGATTTCGAGCGTCCGCTCAAACAGCGCCGCCGGCTTTCTCTCGACCGCCGTTTCATCGGCGATCGCCACGCCCTTTTGCGCGAGTTTGAATAAGGCCCGCTTGATCTCTTTCTTGACATCCTTGTCGGTGGCGTTTTTTTCGATCTCGCGAATCAAGTCCAGCGATTCCCGCGCGGCGATTTTGCCGAGCAAAAATATCGCGGCAATATCTGTCTCTGCCGACCTGCCGATGGCGTTCTTAAGTTGCGCGATGTTCTCCGCCCTCGGCGCATCCATGGCAATCCTTGTGGCAATCCCCGCCGATGCCAGCGCCGCGAGCCCTTTTTCCAACCGCTCGTCGTGTAAATCTTTTTTCGCCAAGCGTCGTTCCTGCCAATATTAATTTGGCTTACTGATGTCATAATTACGCTCACTTTCCAACCGCTCAGAGACGGCGCACCCGCCTTGACTTACGAGGTCATGCCAGCTAATTCATTGAGTTGATTTTGCACTAGGAGGCAGCCATGGCAATGATCGATTCCCGCATTGAAAACGGTATCGCGGTGTTGGAAATCAACCGCCCGCCGGTCAACAGCTACACGACGGATCTATTGAAAGAACTGGACGCGGCGATCCTCGACGCGCGTTTCAACGATGATGTGCATGCGATCGTCCTCACCGGCAAAGTCGAGAAGTTTTTCTCCGCCGGTGCCGACATCAATATGCTGTCGAGCAAATCTCTCGGCTTTAAAAACAACTTCGCGCTGCACGGCCACGAAGTGTTGATGCGCTTGGAAAACACGCCAAAAATCATCATCGCGGCAATCAACGGCCACGCCGTCGGCGGTGGCTTGGAAATCGCCATGGCCTGCGACATCCGCATCGCCAAGAAGGAGGGCGGCCGGGTCGGCTTGGCGGAAATCAATTTGGGCGTCATGCCAGGCATGGGAGGCACACAGCGTCTGCCGCGTTTGGTCGGCAAAGCGCGCGCCATGGAGCTTTGCTTCACGGGCAAAACCATCGCCTTCGAAGAAGCCCTTGAAATGGGCTTGGTCCATTACATTTACGAAAAAGACGGCTTCATGGATCAAGTAATGGATTACGCCAAACAGTTCGTCGTGCCGAACAAGAGCAGCCTCGCCGTCGGCAAAGTGAAACGCGCCATCACCACCGGCCTCGAACTATCGTTGCCGGACGGTTTGGCCTTCGAGCGCGAATTGTTGGCGCAAACCTTCGGCAGCGAAGACGGCCAGGAAGGCGTCAAAGCGTATCTGGAAAAACGCACGGCGCAGTTCAAAGGCAAATAACCAAGCCAAAAGTTTTGAGTCTGAAAAGTGTTTTTTAACTTTTAATTTTGAATTTTTAATTTCTCCGGAGGTTTCCTAATGGCCAAAATGTTTATCGGCGGCGAGTCCGTCGATTCAGTCACGAAAAATACCAGCGAAGTGCGCAATCCCGCCACTGGCGCGACGGTCGATACAGTTCCCCAAGGCAATGACAAAGACGTGCAACAAGCGATCCAAGCTGCTGAAGATGCGTTCAAAGTTTGGGCCGATGTTTCGCCCGAAGATCGCGGCAATGCGCTCATGAACGCCGGCGAGTTGATCAAGAAGAATACTGCGGAAATCGCCCAGCTGCTCACTCAAGAGCAAGGCAAGACGCTGTTCGAAGCCGGCTTGGAAATTCATCATCTCGTTCACGGTTTGGAATTTTACGCGGGCCTGGCGTCAAAAGTCCGCGGCTCGCATGTGCCGCTGCCGCAAAAAAACGCCTACGGCATGGTCGTGCGCCAACCGATCGGCGTATGCGGCGGCATCGTGCCGTGGAATTTTCCGCTAACTTTAATGGGCACCAAGCTCGGTCCAGCGCTCGCCGCCGGCAACACCATCATCATCAAGCCGGCCAGCACCACGCCGCTGGCGACGATTAAGGTCATCGAACTGATTGCCCAAGCGACCTTCGGCGAAGGCAAAGCACAGCAGCAACTACCCAAGGGCACGGTCAACATCGTTACCGGCCCCGGCGGCAGCGTCGGCGAAGAGCTGCTGCGCAACCCACGCGTTCGCCGCATCGCCTTTACCGGGTCGACGCCGATTGGCCGTCACGTCATGGAAGTCGCCGGCCGCCAGATTAAGCGCGTGACATTGGAATTGGGCGGCAGCGATCCGATGATCGTCATGGAAGATGCCAACGTCGACTTGGCCGTCAAGATGGCCGATGTCGGCCGCTATTTTAACTGCGGCCAGATGTGCTTGGGCGTCAAGCGGCTATTTTTGCAGGAATCCATCGCCGACAATTTTATCGGCGGCTTGGTCGAAATTCTCAAGAAGAAAACCGTCGGGAACGGCATGAGCAAAGAGACCCGCATGGGCCCGATCCACGTCGGCTCGCAACGCCAGGAAGTCGAAGAGCAGGTCGAAGACGCCAAGGCGCGTGGCGGCAGAGTTCTGTTCGGCGGTGAGAGGCCCAAGGGCGCTGAGTTTGACAACGGCTTCTTCTATCTACCAACGCTGATGACCAACGTGCCGGAAGATTCGCGTCTGACCAAAGAGGAAGTCTTCGGTCCCGCGCTGCCGGTCTACACCTTCAAGTCTCTCGATGAAGCGTTGGAAAAAGCCAACTCGTCTGAGTTCGGTCTCGGCTCGTCGATCTGGACGCGCAATTTGCTCCACGCCAACAAGGCGATCGACAAACTGCAAGCCGGCAATGTCTGGGTCAACTCGCTCCACTACGGCTACGACGAGCTGCCTTTCGGCGGCGTAAAGTCGAGTGGCGTCGGCCGCGAGCATGGTCCCGAAGCGCTCGACTACTATCTTGAGCCCAAGGGCGTTGTCGTCGTCAATGTCTGACGGAATAGAAGAATTGGAGTGATGGAGTAATGGAGTGGTGGAATGATGGGTCGATTCCAGACACCCAGTACTCCATCACTCCGGGCTACTACATCCGAGCCATCAATCGGTTGACAAGTTGCTCGCGCTTCAACTAGGTTAGCTATATCTTTCCCGCGCAAAGGAGCCCGCTATGTTCGCACAAATGAGACACATGGCTATCGTCACCAGCAACGCCAATCATGAGGGTGATTTCTATCGTGATATATTTGGCATGAAGCGGTCGGGTTTAGCGCGCGCCGGCGGTGCCGTCGTGGTCCACGACGGTTACGTCGGATTGAATCTGAATCCGCGCGCGCCGGGGCGGCAGGCCGGCTTCGATCATTTCGGCTTCGAGGTCCAAGACACCGAGGTCGTCTTCGCGCGGCTCAAAGACAAATACCCAAAGATCCAAGTGCTGCACCGGCCCAGCAACCGCCCCTTCGCCGGCATCAGCATGCACGATCCCAACGGCAACGTTTTCGATCTCTCGCAGTTGAACATGGAAAATCGCCGCGACCTTTACACCGACAAAGTCGAAGAGCGCAAACGGCGCGTCGGCCACATCGGCCTGCGCTGCGTCGACCCGGATCTATGCGGCGAGTTTTATCGTGACGTGTTTGAGCTGACGGAACTGGAAAAACCCGCCGGCGATCCCAATCACTATCTCTCCGACGGCAAGGTTACCTTAGCGGTCATGCCATGGAAGATTTCCGATTTCGCCGGTTCGGGCATCGAACGGCCGGCCCTCGACCACATCGGCTTCAAGGTTGAAAGCCTATCGGCGTTCAAAGCCGACGTAGAGAAACACGCCCACCTTTACGCCACGGAAGAAAACCGTCCGGAAAAAAATCCCGAGCGCGAGGTGAGGCAAAAACTGCTCGCCTCATGCTGCTTCGGCCAGTATCAAATGTCCGATCCCGACGGTGTCTTGATCGACGTAACGGAAAAGTAATCGCGGAATTTCCAGCTCGTTAAGCAAAAAGGGGCACGGCATGCCGTGCCCCTTTTCTTTAACGGAGCGCTGGTTTTCTAACCCTCAAGAATACGCGGACACAAATGTTCGCGCTCCCTGAGACTCCGAACTTCGTACTCGTAGCCCGTGGTGAGCGTAGTCGAACCATGTCCTTCGTGCTAAATACTCTTTCACACTAAACCCGGCAGAACCTTTCGTTATCGCGACCCACCTTGCGTCATCGCTTCGCCAAGCGAAGCTTACTCCATCTTCCGGTCCCAAGCCCCAAAGCAATCACGAACAGAAATAATGCGATCGCTGGAATCGCCGCGGTTGCGGGCGGTTCCACCGCTGTCACCGACACACGATGCTCGGTGCGAACCGGTGCTTGGCCGCGCAGCTCCGCGACCGCCACCACGCTATGCTCCGAGCCGTCGACAAATTGAAAAGTCATCGCGAACTCACCCGCCACCGGCACTCTCTCGACGGCAAAGATGACTTTACTCTCTTCCAAATGCGTAATCGTTAGCGTCAAAGCGATCATCGACTTCGCGCCGAGGCCGCCGTCGTCCATGCTCCATCGCACCCGTGTAGGTTTACCGACGGTCGCAGGGTCGATCTCCAAGCGAACCGTACCGACTACTTTGGCGGGCTCTTGCGCCTCTAGGACACTGACCTCGTTTCTGACCAAAGCAAGCACGGTAATGAGGACCACCAACGACGCTTTTCGGCCAATTGCGGTAAAAACTCTTCCGGCGACGAATCCAAATAGGAAGAGCCCTAGACAAAACCCGCCCAGCAGAAACCACTTATAGCCGTTCTCATTAATCTTGATTTGAAAATCCTTACCGGCTTTTTTACCGTCAGCGCTCTCGACTTCCACAAACAAATTATATTCGCCGCGGATTGGAAAAAGATACTTCCAATTGGCTCGCCCCTGCCGCAACGGCAACCGCAACTCGGTCAGCCGAGTGCCCTCGACGAATGGGAAATCGGTTGAAAAAAATCCTCCGGACTTCGGCGCATCGAGACGAATCTTCACGCTGCCTCGTTCCAACGCCCGGCCGTCGGCAGCAGTAACCAGCAAGGAAAGAATAGCCGGATCTGCGTAGGGCCGTAGAAATTCCACTTTGGGCGATGTTTTGAAATAGATATTGATCTCCTCGGCCCGGAGGGGCGATCCGAGGAGCAAGAAGACAACGAAGTGAGGTAAGAAGAAAAAAAACCTTAGTGACAAGGAACCACGGCTAACGAATGGCGAACTTTGTGTAGCGTATCACGAACCGCCGGGTAGCTCGACGCCAAGGCGATAAACAAAGTTGCGCCACAGATGGAAAGAAAAATTCCTGACTTGATCAGAAATGAGAGCCGTTCCGAAAGCGCGATCCCTAACCGAGCGCCTTTTGTGCGTTCCATGATCGTTCTCCTGATGAGTGTTGCGTACATTCTCATCCCATCCACCCACCGCTGTCAAGCGAAGTCGTCGTTATTTTCTATTGCGTTTCGCGGCTGCCTTGCATAATTCTAATAAAAAATTATGTGTGGGAGGTCAACATGCCAGTGGTTCATATCTATATGTTTCCAGGCAAGACGAAAGAGCAAAAAAACGAATTGGTAAAGCGCATCTCGAAAGACTTCGAGGAAGTCGCCAGTATCAAACCCGAGTCGCTGAACATATTATTCCACGACACCGCCAAAGAAGACTGGGGCGTGCGCGGCTCACTGGCGTCGGAACAAACACCGCGTTAGAGCCACACCATCTTTCCGTCGGGGCGTCTTGCGTACGCTCTCGCCCCGCAGGAGAAACCATGACTGCAGCGGCACGAACCAAGATCGGCTTCCTCGGCTCCAGCGCGCCATCGAGCCCGCATCACGGGAGCTTCAAGAAATTCATCCCCGCCGACATCGAATTTACCTTCATGCAGGAGTCAGGCACCCACTCGTCTCTCTATGACGCCAAAGGCAAAGTCGACGCGTTGATCGGGCAGTCAAAAGAATTGATCGCCGAACACGGCTGGAACGGCCTGATCATCAGCGGCGCGCCCAAGGAAGCGCTCAATGCCGGCATGTCGGAGCAAGTTTCCAGCGCGCTCAACATACCCGTCGCTTTGGCGCTACGTTCATCGGTGGCGGCGCTAAAAGCGTTCGCGGCCAAACGCATCCTGCTCATGACGCCGGTCGACGACCAGTTAAAGAAAATGTACTACGACTACCTTGCGGCATTCGGCATTGAATCGTTTTATCCGCCGCAAATTTTGCGCGCCCACACCGACGCGCAGAAACTGACGTCGGACGATGTCGAAACGATGACGCGCAAAGCGCTGAACGAATATCCCAACGTCGACGCGATCTACTTTCAAGGCGCGCTGCTCGACCCGATTCCGCTTCTCGATAAGCTCGAAACCGACTTGAAACTGCCCATCGTTGCGAGCAACCCGGCGATGCTCTGGCTGATTCTTTCCAAGCTCGGGCTCAGCTACAACATCACGGGCTACGGCAAACTGTTGGCATCGTGGCCGAGCGTGCCCGCGGGACCGTTTTAGTTCGTGTTCGGGGCTGGCATGGGAAAAGATTGTTTCCCGCCAAGCCGGCAAGTTCGGAATGAGTTAATGGTTGTTACTTTGCGTACTTTGCGCCGCTGCGGGAGATGGTGTTTTTCAATCAGCATCGATTTTATTTAGAATGAATAGACCATGCGCAGCATCAGACTCGCCTACCGCGACCACGACCGCACGCCAGTCATCTACTGCATCAAAGCGATGGCTGAGCGTCACTACGGCGTTACGGTCAAAGTCATTAAAATCGAAGAGCAAGCCGAATTCGAAGCCGCGCTATTTCAAGGACATTGCGATGTCATCATCGAGCATATCGAGTATCTCCACACCGAAGCGGCCAAGGGCAAAAAAGTTACGCTCTTTTGCGCGCCGCAGGTTCAGCGCGGCTTGCAACTGGTCGTGCCGCAATCATTCAACTCGCTCAGCGACCTCCGCGGCAAATCAATGGCCGTACGCGACCTCGGCCGGCCACACCGGATCACCCTTTGGCTACGCAAGGTCGGCTTGGAGAAAGATGTAAAAACAATCATCGTCGCCGACAAGGAGATCGGCCGCTGGAAGCAATGGAAGAAAGTCTTGAGCGGCGAATGCGCCGCCTGCTTCGTCGCGCCGATCTATTTGCCCGAAGCGTTGGCCGCGGGACTGAAAGTTTTTCCCGCGACGGAAGCGGAAGTCGTCAGTCTATTCGCCCAGGCGTGTACCGCCGAGTTCGGCGCGAACAACTCCGTGCTGCTCAAAGACTACATGAAGGCAGTGATCCATGCGCTGGCACTGCTGATTTATCGCCGAGAAGAAGCGATGGAGATTATCGCCCAAGAGCCGATGCGCCTGATGAAAATCACCGATCACGGCGAACTACGCCGGCAAGTCGACTCCATCGCCCAGTGGCTCCAGGTGAAACCGTATCCGACCACCGAAGCGATCCTGAACACCAACGAGATCGCCGCCCAAGAATACGGCCCAACCGTAGAGAACCCGCTCGCGCTGTGGGATTTGCACTGGGTAAAAGAATTGGACGACGAAAGTTTCATCGACGACCTTATCGCGAGCCTTTCCTGAGGGCGTAGCATGCTGCGCCCCGACAAATCCGAATTCTTTTTTACGCCCTTTGCGTTGTTTGCGGTTGATTTTCCGAATCCGATAATTCTTTCTATGTGAACTTTGTGGTTAAATCCTTCCCAATGAAAAAGCTGCTCATCGTCTTTCACTCCATGACCGGCGGCACTTATCAGATGGCGCAAGCCTCGGCCAACGGCGCGGCGTCAGAACCGGATGTGGCGGTGAATTTGATTCACGCCGGCGAAGCGGGCGCGAGCGAACTACTCGAAGCTGACGGCTACATCTTCGCCACGCCGGAAAATCTCGCCATGATATCCGGCGTCATGAAAGACTTCTTCGACCGTACTTACTACCCGGCGCTCGACCGCATCGTCGGCCGCCCCTATGCGACGCTGATTTGTGCCGGCAGCGACGGCGAAAACGCCGCCCGGCAGATTCACAGAATCGCCACCGGCTGGCGCCTAAAACCCATTGCAGTCCCATTGATCGTCTGCACCTACGCTCAAACTCCGGACGAAATCTTGGCAAAAAAAGAAATCGGCCAGTTCGACCTCCAGCGCTGCGAAGAGATCGGCGCGACACTCGCCGCGGGGTTGACCTTGGGCATTTACTGAGATCACAACGCAACTCGGAATCTGACTTGACACAACTACACCCTGTTGGTACAGCTCGCGAAGGAGCAACTGCGCCGCTGGAACGACTGGAACTTTTTGAACGATTTGAACGGCTTGAACTCAATAAACGGAGCATTTCGCGTACGGGGTATTAACCCCGCACGCGACCAAAGGGGATGCTCGCCCCCTTTGGATGCCCCATCAATAGGGTGCCCGCAGCAAGCTGCGGGGAATTATTAGATTAATGATTTGGAAGGAGTAACTTTATGAATAGCGTCGAACCGAGAGGCGCAGTGCATTGGATCGATCACTTTGTCGTCGGCACCAACAACATGGTCGCGTGGGTGGATTGGGCGGTGAATGCCACGGGCATCACTCGACAGCCCATTATCGGACTCACCACGGCGGCACGGAAAAGGAACATCAAAATCACGAGCTTCCTTTGGTGGGAGGGCGGCTCTTGCCGCATCGGCGCGTTTCTTCAGCCAGAAATCTATCCGCCGGCAAAAGAGCTGGGCAAAGATCTGCCGCGCTGCGGATTCTACATCCGGCCCGAGGACACCGACAAACACTTGCGCCGGCTCGACCGAAATAAAATTCCGCATAGTGATGCGATCCGCACCGCCGCCGACGGCGAAGAGGGCACGCTTATCTATTTCGCCGATCCGGACGGCAACCAATACGAGTTCTGGGCGCCCGATGAAATGCCTAATGGCGCCATGGACATCGCCACCGAAGAAAAAGTCGGCCGCATCAGCCACGCCGTGTACGGCTCCCGCGACCTCGGCAAAACTGCCTCCTTCTTTCAAAAGTATTGTGGTATCGAGCCGGAGCAAAACTCGAAAACCGCCGAGGGGACATTGGTCCTGCGTCTGCGAGCAGGTGGCCGCCTCGTCTACACGTTGGTAAACCAGGTCGACGAGCGGGTCTCCGGACATGGCACCTGGTGGGACATGCACACCGCTTTGACGGTGCGTCAAGAAGAGTTCCTACCCAGCTACCGGCGCATGTGGGAGGGAATCCCTGAAGAGGCGGGTTATAAAGCCGACCTGAATCTAACCATAGCACAGCAGGAAGCTCTTCCAGCACGCACCGGTTTGCACCGCAGTCCGGTGGGGATCAGGTGGAAAGAAATCTGCAGTCGCGGCGACGAATTTTACGACTGGGATTGTCATTCATTTCATTTCATCGGCGGTAAGCCGCTCAAAGCCGGCGGCTCGATGGCATTGTACGAAGCGATCGAACAAGAAGACTACCTTCTCGAACTCGCCCAATCGCTGAACAAAGCCAATCAACCCGACCTGATGAGAGGATTGGGCAAAGATAATCCATTCAACGTCTAGCAAACAGAAAACTCGAAGCACGAAATCCTAAATTCGAAACAAATTCAAATGATCAAAACTAACGAGGCAATATCCTAAACCCGAACGTTTTGGATTTTGTAATTTGGATATAGCTGATCGTAGTTTGTTTCGATCCGCGGGGCCGCATTCGATATTCCGATTTCGGATTTTCTTAGCAGGTAATTCTGATCCCACGCTCAAGGGAGACCATTATGGCTCAGCACATTCACGGCCCGCTTTACTACGAACGGATGGGACGCACCGGTCCGGTGATTGCCTTTATCCATCCCAACCCGATGGATCAGTCCTGCTGGATTTTTCAGATGGCGCATCTGTCGACCTGGTACCGCTGCATCGCCATCGACATTCCGGGTTACGGCCGCTCTCCCAAGGCAGACGCCGGGCTGACGATGGAAGACATGGCGCTAGCCTGTTGGGAAGCGGTTGACGACGCATGCCCCGGCGAATCAGCGATCCTCGCGGGCTGCTCGGTGGGCTCGTCGATCGCTCCATTCATGTATCACCAACGCCCGGACAAAACCGCCGCGCTCGTGCTCTGCGGCACCGGCTACAACCCGACCAAAGAATTCACCAAGAAGCGCATCGAAAATTACAGCGCCGAAGGCGTCGGCTATCGCTGGCGCTACACCTTCGAAGACCTGAGTCCGGCGTTTCGCACGACGCCGTTGGCGCATTTCTTCGCCAACATGTTCTGCGAGCGCAACGAACAAGCCGATGCGGAGACGATCATCCACCAGTTCCGAGCTCTCGCCCAGCCCTACCCCGAAGGTCATCACGAGCGCATCGCCTGCCCGATGATCATCCTCACCGGCAGCGAAGACGGCAGTCACCCAAGCTCCTTCGCGCTCCAAGCACGCGTCCCTAATTGCGAGTTGAAAGTTTTACCCGGCGCCGGCCACGCCTGTCAAATCGAGCAGCCTTGGCTCTTCGACCGCTTGATGATCGAGTTTCTCACCAAGCATGGCTTGTTTCCCGATGCATCGAAGCCGACGAAGTCGGTTGTATGAACCGGCCACTCTTGCGATGGATGATCGCTTGCAATTCACTTTTGCCATTTGCGACCTATCCGGCGGTCGCAGGAATGCGCAAGGTGCAGCGCAGGCTGAAATCGCAAAATCCGCACATCGGTGAAGTCAATATCGACGATATTATCGATAACCGCTACATTGGCAAATTAGATGAGAGCGGTTTTGTCGATCGAATCTGTGGTAAATAAACAGAGCCTTTCACGGATGCCGCATCTTGAATATCAATCAGAAACACTTGACCATAACTTCCACACGACCCAAACTTTCAATTTTTTCATCAGGGATCGTCAAGCTTAAATGAACCTAAACGCACCGTCATTTCGCTGGTGGGAGCGCGGCATCGTTTACCAAATCTATCCGCGCTCTTTTATGGACAGCAACGGTGACGGCATCGGCGATCTGACGGGGATTCGCCAGCAGCTCGATTACTTGCAATGGCTTGGCGTGGACGCGATCTGGATTTCGCCTATCTATCCCTCGCCAATGGCCGATTTCGGCTACGACGTCAACGACTACACCAACATCGATGCAATTTTCGGCACACTGGCAGATTTCGATGCACTGTTGGCGGAGGTGCATGGCCGCGGCATGAAGCTGTTGTTGGACTACGTTCCCAATCATACTTCGGATCGCCACCCTTGGTTCATCGAGTCGAGATCTTCTCGCTGCAGCGCGAAACGCGACTGGTATATCTGGCGCGATCCCGTCCAGGGCGGTGGGCCGCCGAATAACTGGCGTTCCAATTTCGGTGGCGGGGCGTGGTCGTGGGACGAACAGACCGGGCAATATTATTACCACGCGTTTCTCAAAGAACAGCCCGATCTCAACTGGCGCAATGTCGAAGTCCGGCAAGCGATGCTCGATGTGCTGCGTTTTTGGCTCAATCACGGCGTCGATGGCTTTCGCGTCGACGTCATGCACCATCTCGTCAAAGACACACTGTACCGCGACAATCCGACCAACCCGGATTTTCGGCCAGGCATGTCCCCATATCGCGAGCTGCTCACGACGTACACGGTGGATCTGCCGGAAGTGCAAGAAATCGTCGCCATGATGCGCGCGGTGATCGACGAATACGACGATCGCATGTTAGTCGGCGAGATCTATCTTCCGCTTGAACGGCTGATGGCCTACTACGGCGCAAGCGGCAAGGGAGCGCACCTGCCATTCAATTTTCAGCTGATTCGCTTGCCCTGGAATGCCAAAGAGGTCGCCGCCGCAGTCGAGCGCTACGAAGCGATGCTGCCGACGTATGCCTGGCCAAACTGGGTACTCGGCAACCACGACAAGCCGCGCATCGCCACCCGGGTCGGCGCCGCTCAGGCGCGCGTGGCGGCAATGCTGCTGCTGACTTTGCGCGGCACACCAACGCTATACTACGGCGATGAAATCGGCATGCACGATGTATCGATTCCACCTGATCAGGTGCGCGATTCCTTCGAGAAAAACGTTCCCGGTCTCGGTCTTGGTCGCGATCCGGTGCGCACTCCGATGCAGTGGACCGGCGCCAGGTGCGCGGGGTTTACGACGGGTTCGCCCTGGCTGCCCCTCGCCGCTGATTTCACAACCAACAATGTGGCGACGTTGCGCGATCAACCCAAATCGACGCTCACGCTCTATCATCGCCTCATCGCGCTGCGCCGGGCAGAGCTGGCGTTGTCCGTGGGCGAATTCGCCTCACTCCCTGTCACCGATGATGTGATGGCCTACGTGCGCAAGGCGGGTAATCGCAGGCTTTTGATCGTCCTCAACTTCGTTTCGCACGTGCGTAGCTTCGACCTGAGCGGACTCGAAGCACAGGCCGTATTACTGCTTTCAACTCATCTCGATCGGAACCAAGAGCAACTGGGCGACGAGCTCCAGTTGCGCGGCGATGAAGGTGTTATTGTCGAGCTCCGATGAGGCGCGGCAGAACAACCGGACGTAATCTTAGAGCGACACCCGCCGTCGCGCACGTCGATGGCCTTTTCTCCCGGCCGTACCCGCTGCAGGGCGCGGCGGTCGAGCTGATGGTGAAAAAACTGCAAATCAAAGATGCGCTGACTGCTGAAGAAGATTATCACGACGCGGTTCGCACCATAGCGCACACGCCCTACCCAGCAATCGAAGGAATGCGCAATGAGCAGCGCCTACTGAAAACCCCGTACCCGCGCATCGGCGACGTCAATCTCGAATATCTTATCGATAGTCGCTACATTCGCAAATTAGACGAGAGCGGTTTTTTCGATCGAATCTATAGCAAATGAGCAAACCCTGACATGGATTCTCGTGACCAATTGCTGGCACTAATTACCTGAATTCGGGGTTCCCTTGCCAGAGCGGTTTCGGACCTATATAAATTCATCCTATATTCTTCGTTCATCTTAATGGCGCGTAAGAGGAGATAGAAAGCTGGGCCACACAAAGACAATGGCGGATGGAGTTTAGCGCCGGTTTCACGACGACTATACTTTCACTGCCGGACTCTTGCCTCTTCCAAAATCCAAAGGTTATCAAAAGCCTAATCAAGGAGAGAGTTATGCATCCTATCGTGATCATATTGATTCCCATCGCGTTGGTGCTCGTGGGCATGGTCTTGAACAGCAGTGGGCTTTCCTTCGATCAACCGCCAAGTTCAGCGGAGCAAGATCCAGCAAAGAAAGCGCAGATTGAAGGGGACGCTTATCGCCTTTTCTTTGATTTACAGAGAAAGCAAGCGGTGGCGAGACAGAAAAGGATCGGCCAGTATTGTTGGTTGCTTGTGATCGCCATTATCGGTTCCTTCATCTGGCTGTATAATTATACCGTGAACAAAACCACCGCCACAACGCAAATTGCCGCGCTTCAGACACTGGCGCTGGAAGAAGGGAAGGAGATCGTTCTCTCGGTCACGCTGAAGGACGGGAGCACTGTCAAATACCGGATCAAATCACCCACAGCCGATGCCTTGGCTGCCGCCACGAAAGAAGGAATCTCGAAACAGAAGGTCTCATCCTGGGATATGGAACAATCGGGAACGATCTTGACTATCGGCGAGAGTCCATTGCCGCTCGGCGTCGCACTGAAAGTGTCCATCGACCCGACAGCAAAAAAAGACTGAAAGCTATCACACTTAAACACACCCTCTAATAATTGAAACTTACTGGTTTCAAATTGATATGCGGCCAAGAGAGAAATCGCGGGAATCGTGTCCGACGTGCGTTAGTTGCGTACACTGCTTGCACGCGTAATCTTCGCAAGTTCCGCAAGTAGACACCAGTCCCACGAGCCCTGTTTACGATGCTGCAGTGATCGACATTGCGTTCAGCAAAAAGCTGAACAGCGCGGTTTCAACGTTCTCGGCGACTCGCAAAGGACCAATATCCCGTTTACCGGCGTTGACATCGTCACCACCGTGGCTTTATCAATGACCAATCGCCGCTGATCGAGTACATGAGCGCGACGGTCGAGCTGATCATGAAAAAACTCCGCCTCAAAGACACCGTCACCGCGGAAGAAGGCTACCACGACGCCGTCCGCACTATGCCGCGAAAGCCCTACCCGGCCATCGAAGGCATGCGCAATGTGCAGCGCTTATTGAAAACCCAGAACCCCCGCATCGGCGACGTCAATGTCGACGATCTTGTCGATAACCGCTACATTCGCAAATTAGACGAGAGCGGATTTTTCGAGCGGATTTATAGCAAATGAGAAAAACTGATTCGGGCCTGCACGTTTCATCCTTCCGCCTTCATCCTTAACTACCTCGCCCCTTACTTCACCTCTCCAGCAAACAACTTCGAGGCGTAATCACGGTTGACCGCCTGGATGATCGTGTTGTCATAAAACCGCTTCGGATCTGCGCCCTTGCCCTTGTCGTCGGGCGAGTTTTCAAGCACCATGCGGATCGCCGCCGGGTCGACGCTCATGTCTTTGTTCCAGACCCGCGCGCCTTGCCGGTAGTTCTCGGCCAGTAACGCTGCGTCGGTAATTTTGGAATACTTGCCATCGAGCTTTTTCGCGAACTCCTCGTCATCGAGGGCGCGCTTGAGACCGTCAAGATGGCCCATGAAATAGGCTTTGATCGTATTGGGATTTTTCTGCGCGAACTCGCGCATGACCGCGGTGCCAGGTCCGATGATTTTCACGCCGTCTTTGTAATAATCCACGACCACCGTGGCGCCTTTCTGCCTGGCGAGATCGGTGTGCGGCGGTCCGATCACCAAACCATCGGCGTTACCGACGAGAAATGTCGACAAAGCCTCCCCCGGCGTGCGGTGATAGATCAGCTTCACATCTTTGCCGACTTCCATCCCATGTTTGCGCGCGGTCATGCGCACGACGATCTCGCCGAACGCGCCGGGCGACGTGGTCGAGATCGTCTTGCCACGGAACTGCTCGAACGACGTGATGCCTTTTTGGCTAAGCAACATCAGCGAGCTCTTGTCGACCGAGGCGCCGACGTAAATGATGTCGGCCCCGCCTAAATTTCCACCGATCGCCGTGGCGCCGCCTTGATAAATATCAACCCTGCCCGAAATCAACGCCTGCACCGAAGTGCTCGCCGCCACGACCGAGATATTCACCGCCAACCCATGCTTGGCAAAGTACCCGCCATCGAGCGCCACTGCCGTGGGGATACTGGTTGCCCCCCACGCCGCGATCGCGACCTCTAACTGATTCTTTTCGGGCTTGACCGACGCGACCTGCGCAAAGACATCAGCGGTCAGCAAGCAGCTTAGAAACAGCATCGCACCCGAATGAAGACTCACCGATGGACGGAAAAAGGGACTTTTCATTTTTCGTAGACCTTTCACGGCAGGAAATCGGGCGAATACCCGCATTGCATTACATAAGGAGCCTTTAGCATGACCCTAGAACTTATCGCAATGTCAATCTTGGACCACCAATTTGGAGCCACTGATCGGCACGACACACACGGAGAGGTCAATATCGACGATCTTGTCGGCAACCACTACATTCGCAAATTAGTTGAGAGCGAATTGTTCGACCGAATCTACGGTAAATAAGCACAGCCTAACAGGGACTCTCCTTTTAACTCCTCGGACGCCTCTGGCATCAAGGGACTGCTAGATTCGACGTGGCATCGCGAATCAGCTGACAAAACCGTGCAGCGACGAATACCAAATGATTTTTCGAAAAATTTCGTTGCGACTCGGGTAGTAACCTAAGACTATTTGAATATCGATCAATCAGCGTCTGATGATTTGTGACAAGCCCCGCTGAGTGACGCCAGTTCATCAGCCATACATGACCAGAAAATCGATAGTTTACGTCGTTTCGAAGGTTAGCAAGCCACGTAAAATTCAGAGAGGCCGGGACGGTTGAGGCGTCTGTAAAACACACTTGAACCAACTTGCCATACTCAGCGTCAGCAGCTTGCCTCTGCGTAGTGCTAAGGGAATCTAGGCCGGGTTCAACGAGAAGCACCTTGTGGATTGCGTTTTGTGATTGTCTAAATCCAGTCCAAAACTGCTGGTGCGCACCGCCTGTGGTCCCCAATTTGCGCAGCCGAATTTTGGCAGGAGTCGACAACTCTACCACGAAGCCGTAATTGTGCGCCGGGAGCGACAAAGCAAACCCACGAGCGTTCCAAGCCGCAGTAAGCAAACTTGCCTCTCGTGCTTCAAGGTAAATTGATCCCAAACCAAGGCAACGCAAGAATGACTGGGCGGCAAAATATGCTGAATAGTAGGAAGTGATAAATGGCCAAGCAACGGATCTATTCGAATATGTGCTGTTTTGCCGGGGCAACAGGCTCTCTATTGCTGCTTCTCTGTTCGCTACCAAGTCGCTAGCATTTGCCTGGGCCCAACTATCATCAATACATTCGATGGTGATCTCGCCTGAAATATCTATAAAGACATTTGAGTATCCGGTTCCATCCAAAAGCCAGTTGCGCAAACCAGTCTTAGCTGGCTCAGCATCCCCGATCCGCCATGTCGCTCCCGGTTGTTGCGCGTAGCGAAATGCGCCGACTGCAAGTGCTTTGACAAGTGGGGTCACGAAACTGCGCGAAACTAAAACCTGGCACTCTTATCAAGTCGACTAACGAGCTTATCCCCAAGTTTCTTATAAGATGTACCCGGATTCTTTAAGGTCTTTAGTTGTAAACGGGAGAATACTGGTTCCAAGACAGCATAAAAATTCTGGGTTCCGTAGTCGTCTTGGTGCATGTCAGATACTCGTTGGGCTGCACGTGGGAAAAGTTCAAACAGAGCTCTGAATACGGTTGGGTTCGTCATACAGGCATCAGCGTCTCGTGATGAGAGCTGCTGGCGAACAGCGGATAGGTATCCGCTGATCAAGTCACTAACACGAGCTTCGTCCCCATCCCTGAATCTACTGAGGAGCGGCTTGAGAGCTGCGTTAAACGTGACTCTGGAGACTTTACCCTTGTCTCGTTCCGAGGGTGAAAGAAGTTGAAACAGTGGTCCCTTTCGATCCGAGTTCAGTTTGTCAAACACTGCTCTGAGAGTTGCTTCTTCTTCCGTCTCATCGCCCGTCATCTGCTGTATATCCAACAGCAACTCATTTGGAACAGGGCGTTGCTTTGTGTTGATATCCGTAAAGAGTTTGACCTCCTGTGCTTTGGTCAATCCGTTGTAAATGACAACGGGGACGCGAAGCGAAGTCTTTGCCATTGTGTACCCGTAAACTCGATGTTGACCGTCAAGCACTAAAAACGCCTTGCGGACCTGCAAGAACTGGATCGTCTTTCCCCGTCCAGTGACCGTCAGTTGCGCATCGGGTTGCGCCGAAAGAATTACAGCATTCGGGATTGTCCCTAAGTCCTTATCGATATAGTGGGCGATTGCCTCAGCGCGCTTTTTGTCCAAACGCCGCTGAAACCCCTCCAGAGGATCATCGAATCGTGCACTTACGTAGCAGCATTTTGCTAACACATCGCTCGGAATTGTGAGAGTGTAGAATCGCCATTTTCCCTGCGTCACTAGACTCACCGCGTATGCACGTTTAGTCATCTTGACCTCAATCGTATTAGCAAAAGGACGTTTTGAGAAATGCTATGAAGGCTGTAGGCATCGAGACATCGCCCTTACAGATAGAGCGTCCACGGGGTCAGACGCAACAATCTTGTCAAATTTTTTTTAAACCATTTACAGGCGGCAGTCATACTTGCTTACTCGCCGGACACCGAGCCATTAATGTCCATACAGTTTCTTAATAAAACCGCTGTCCTCGATTTCTTTCAGGATTGCCGGATCGATGAAGTCGCTCGGGTTAAGGCTTTTCATTTGTTGGCGGGTTTTGGCGAGTTAATCGATGATGGTCTGAATGCCTTCGCGGTCGGGGTACGGAACCCTGCAGATACGGCGCTGTGACATCTCGTCACATGAAACTTGCAACAGGGATAGATTCTCGGTTACGGCTGTCAGTTTTTCGCATTTTGACACACGCCCTCATTTCTTTTTGCCGTACAGTCCATCGATATAACCGGTCTTGTCGAACTCTTCGACAAAACGCGCATCGATGAAATCTTGCGGTTTGGCCGCTTTGGCTTTCGGATCTTTTAGACCGAGTTGATCGAGGATAGTCTTGATGCCTTCGACACTGGGGTATTGCTTGGCCGGCAATTTTTTTTCATCGATGGAGCTTTCATAGGTCCGTTGCAAGAGTTCCTTGTCGTCCAACCGGAGATATTTGGCGGCGACTTTTAGTCCGAGAGCGCGGTCGGTTTTGAGCCGGTGCACGGCTTCGATGTATGACTTGACGAAGTTACGCACCACGTCGGGATGTTCGCGCAGGAATTTTCTCGTTGTCACACCGCCCTGATGCTGGTACGCCAATCCAAGCGCGGCGACATCGGCCAACACGGTAAAGCCTTTTTTCTGGGCCATGAACATCGCCGGGGGCACCAGGGTGCTGCCCGACACCCGCCTCGTCTCAAGAGCCGCCAAGCGTTCCGGCGTGCTGCCTGTTTGCACGATGGTCACGTCTTTCCCCGGATTCAGTCCCAGGCGCGCCAGGGCGTAGCGCGCGACGAAATCAGCGGCGCCGCCGAAGCGCGCCACCGCCACAGTGCCGCCTTTGAGCTGCTCCGCGGTTTTGATTTCCGGCTGAGTCATCAACCAATAATCGAGCGTCGTGATGCCGCCGACAACGTAAACCGGATCAGCCCCGGCGAGCCCGACGCTGACGATACCGGGACCGGAGGCCTGGATCAGCGGCGTATCGCCCGAGATCATCGCGGTTACGGAGGTTGTTCCGCCGGAGAAATAGATCGCCTGTGCGTCGATATTGTTCTTGGCAAAGATCCCGGCATCGCGCGCCACCCAGATAACCAGCTGGTCGGCACTGATGCCGCTGTAACCGATGGCTACTTTGGCCGGTTGCGCGTTGATCCGGGCAGCTGAACTCAGCAAGATCAATGTGGCAGCGACCATCGCAAGTTTATTCTTCAAGCAGTTCTCCATTTCCAGGAGCGAGTCATTTTTCGCACTTCCGAATTTCGAAAGACCAATCTATTTCCGCCGAAACAAATCATCCGCCATCCGCGAAGCCACCCCTTCTCGTTTCAACGTGTCTTCATACTCCGCGCGGATATACGGATCTTCCTCGTCATAGGGAATCGCCGTGCCGCCGTCGCGCACGTCAATGGCACCTTCGTCGATGGCTTTTTCTCCCGGCCGTCCCGGTTGTTGGGCGCGATGATTATTCGGCCCGTACCATCCCAACAGGCGCATCGGTTCTTTGCTCACTCCAAAGTGAGCATGGAACCAGTCGCCGCTCATCGGCGCCGCGCTCACCATGCCGACATGATCATAGTCTTGGCGAATGATTTTGTCGCGATGGCCGTCTTTCCACGGCGTCAGACCGTATTTCACCGGCCAGGTGTAGGTGTAGCCTTTCCCCTTGATGCAGACCAAGACGGCGGCCGACGCGTGGGCGTGGGCTTTGGAATAGCGGCCGTTCTCGTGCTCGCCAATGAACTGATAGAAAACGTTCTCGGTCATGCGCGGCTCCATGCGCCGGTAGCCCGGCGAGCGGCGGTTGTCCAACTGCAACTCGCTGTTGAAGACATCGGGAATGAGATTGGTCCGGCTCATCGCCAGGCCACGCAGCGGATCGGGCACCACCTGGTCGTTCGGTTTGAAAAAATCCTCGGCGTCGCTATAGCGGTCTTTAAAAACATACGGGCAGTTGAAGATAAAATCGCTGTTGCGCACCAGGTTGACCATATTCGGCGCCGTGGTCGCGGCCAGCAGCACCGCCGGCGTGGAACGGGCGTTGATCACTCGGTGCCAGGCGTTCATCGGGATCGAGAACAGCGAGCCGGTCTGCCACTCGAACTGATGCTTGCGCGCCGCACCGTCGACCCACACCTCCGTGGTGCCGCGCCCCTCGACGACCAGATAAATTTCTTCGTACATGTGGCGCTCAGCTTTGAGCCCGTCGGCGCCGGGGATTTCGATAACGTAACAGCCCCACAGCCCCTCCGTGCCATAAAGCTGAATGAAGGTGCCCCGGCCGCCGAGCCGCTTCCACGGCTTGAACGGTAGCTCCTGCACCCGCTGCACGCCGATGCCGCGGTAAATCGGCACGCCTTCGCTTTCCATGAAATTATCGTAAGGCGAGTTGGGCCGGTTCCAACTGCCGATACCCGCGTTCTGCCCTTTGTCAGGCTCTTGCCACTGTGTCGGGTTTGAAGATTCTTGCGCCATTAAGCTCTCCTAGTGTTTTGTGTTGGCAATATTTCGTTCGGGGAAAATTGTCAGGCACTGCGGCTTTCGATGTCGTGCATCTCGCAGTATTCAACCACCTCTTCCAACTCTTCCACCGGATCACCAAGCACGGACTCATGCCAACGCCTGCAACCGCACTCCCTTTCGACGTGGTCTTTTCTGATCACTGGTTTTACCATGAACGAGCTGTTGCGTCGCATCACTCTGCTCGAGTTGGTATTCGAGGCCTAGCGTTGGAACATTGTACATGGGCTCGATTTGCTTAGAAAGCAAGGCCGATCGTTAGTCCCACCCAATTCCTGCCGTCAGCATATTTTCGAGAAACGACTTGTTAGCTCACGGTTGATTCGTTAACTCCATGGCCGGCAAAGCGCGCGTGGAGTTGGCCGGTCGGCGAATTAGTCACAACTCAGAGCCGATTCGCCGCACCCCAGGCAAACGAGGAGAACCCTAATGCTGCGACCGGGTCCAGCCGCTTGTCAGCGTAGCTATGTGCCGGTATTCGCCTGTGCCGGTATTCGCCTTGACAGCCAATTTCCGACCGCGATATGGATGGAGCGATGCTGGTTCGTGCGCCGTCAAGCCCGCTGGAGGTGACCATGACTACTGAGATTCATCCGGGACGAAACAATCTGCCTCGCGTCCTGCTGCTCGTGCTGACCGCATTGATCTCATTTCCTTTACCCGGTTCCTGCAAAACTGCGGGCGAAATTCTTGGCGAATACAGCCGTCTCGCCGACAAGGAAAGAGAAGCTAAAATCCTCGAAGGCGCCAAACGCGAAGGCAAACTGATCTATTACGGCACCACCGCCATCGACCACATCCAGCGCGTCTTCACCGAGTTCAAGAAGAGATATCCTTTCATGGAGGTCGCCGACTATCGCAGCGGTTCGGTCAACGTCTATAACAAGATCGCCACCGAAGCGCGCGCCAAAAGATTCGACGTCGATGTCCTCGATCTGGAGCCGGGCGAAGTGTACGGAATCACGAAAGCGGGACTGGTCGACCCTTATCTATCTCCCAGCCGAAAGGGCATCGCCGCCGATTTCATGGATAAACAAGGTTACTGGACGACCTTCTACCACCTGACCGTGGCTCTGGGATACAACACCGAGAAGGTTAAAAAAGACGAGGCGCCCAAAAGCTATGACGACTTACTCGATCCCAAGTGGAAAGGCAGAATGTCTCTCGACCAGACGGACTTTGCCCTGTTCGGCGCCATGCTGGAATACTGGGGACGCGAAAAAGGGGCGAACTATTTTCGCAAACTAGCCGAGAACGATCCCTCGATGCGAAGGGGCAAGACGCTGCAAGCACAGATCCTCGGGGCCGGTGAAGTCCACGTCGCCCCTTGGCTCTACGGCTATCGCCCGCTGGCGATGAAGCGCCAAGGCGCTCCCGTGGAGATAAACCTGCTGCGACCGGTACTGTCGGTGCCGACTTATTTGCTGTTGGCGAGAAACTCTACTCGGCCCCATAGCGCCGCCCTTTTTCTCGATTGGGCGTTATCGCGCGATGGCATCATGAAAATATTTGCCGAAGAGTTAGGCCGCGGTGTCCCACGCGCCGGTTACAAGGATATCTTCCCGGAATTGAACGCGCCGCAATATCTGGTTGTCGAGCCCAACAAGATCGGCCCGCGTTATGAAGAATACGAAAAACTCTACTGCAATATCTTCAAGCACTGTTAGAAACGGCTAATCAGAAATCTTCGGCTATTCGGCGCAGGCCGGCATCCACTCTTCGTTTTATGAACATCCTCGCCACCACTAAGAAACCTGGTTTCCGGCTGGAGTTTATCCTGAGCCATGTCGAAGGACCGGAATGACGAAAGAGAAATCGACCGCCAGTCGACAAATTCAGAACCCCTCGCCTCAGAGCCGAGGATTATTCAATGATCGTTTCAGGTGCGACACGAATCGATGGAACGCCGTCAGGGCCGACCGATGGGAACTCGCGCCGCGCGTCTAGTAACCCAAATCCACGCTGCAGCGCCAAGGTATTTCAGAGATGCTTTTTCCGGTGGGAACCAGCAGGCCGGGCTTCGCGGCTAACGTCGGCGCGATGGCGTTGATCAAGATCGCCACGGTGGCCTGGTCGCCGGCGATCCCGTCTTTAATGGTCACATCGATATCGGTCATGCCCTTGATCAGAATCTGATCCTTCGGCTCCAGCGCGCCGACATAAAAAAGCACTTCCAAACTGACGCACTCTCTGCCGTCGCGGAAACAACGCGCGATCTGGCGCATCCCCGATACTTCACCCGGCTTGACCTTGACATGCTCCGATTCAACGCTTGTCTCGGCTACCACAGGTTCGACGCTCTGTGCGATTCGGTCGGGTATCATGCCGACGCCGTCGGCAACCAGTGCGGCGGATTCCATCAGACCGACATGGCCAAAAATCTTCTTGCCGAGGGCAGCTTTGAACTGGTCGACGCTCAGGCCGGCACCGACTGTTTGCTGCAACTGCTTGCGCCGCCGCGAACAATCGACGATCCGTCGAGACCAAACATGCGAGACATCCGCGCTCGCCGTGGCCAGATAAACGATCAGACTGTCCATGACAAAGCCCGGGTTGATGCCCGTGCCTTTGATCGTGATGCCGTTGTCTTTCGCCAGCCCATCGAGCTGCTCCGCCAGTTTGGCGCTCTGGAGAGTTGGAAACGCCAACTCCTCGGCGGAAGTGACGATGTTCAAACCCGCCCGTGCCGCCATTTCGAGTTGATCGTAAATCGCCGGCAGAAAAGAGCCCGTGGTGAGAACGACAACGTCGGCCTTGACTCGCTTAAATAGCACAGCAGGATCGCCGCTCACTTCGACGCCGAGCTTCTGGCCGAGATTAAGCACCTCGCCAAGATCATGGCCGATCTTTGCCGGGTCCGTGTCGACGGCGCCAACCGCCTCGAGCCAAGGCCGCGTCAAACCGAAGCGGGCGACCTCGCTGCCAATGGCGCCGACCCCGTAGAAGATGACTTTGATTTTTTCGCTGCGGTTAGTGCTCATGGCAACGCCGGTACCCCCGATGAAATTCCCTGATGCGCGACAGCAAGCCCAGCGCTTCCAAAGTTAAGCTGCTTTCTTGTTCTGCCAGAGCGCCATTAACCGATCGCGCTCGTTTTTGTCTAGATGACTGAGCGCCTGATCGACGATGTCCATACCCACCATCTTGTTCCACGCGCCGATTAGCCGCAGCGTCATCGGCCCCGGCGCTCCTTTGCCAATCTTGGCGCCATTGACCGTGCGCACCGGCACGAAGCTCGGGCTGGTGCTCGCCAGAAACGCCTCTTCTGCCGTGTAAAGGTCGTAGGGCGTGAAATTTCCTTCGACGATCTCGACACCCAGTTGCTTTGCCAGGCCGAAGACCGCCTCCTTGGTAATGCCGCCGAGCACGTTTCGGTCGGACGGAGTGCACAACTTGCCGTTGACCACGAGGAAGAAATTATGCGCGCTGGTCTCGCTGAGGTTGCCATCGATATCGAGCATCAGCGGGATCGCCCGCGGATCCACTTGCTTGGCTTCGAAGGAGGCCATGTTATGGTTCATTTTGTTGGTGATCTTGGCCTTGGACTCAAGGCACTCCGGCGGTATGCGGCGCGTCGACGGAATGACGATCGGCGCGCCCTCGACGTAAAAGCTGGCGAACTCGGGAAAATTGACGATCACCGAATAGACCGTCACCGTCGCGCCGCCGACCACGCGATTGCCCGTCGAAGAGCGCACGCCGCGGCTCACCACCTGCCACAGCGCGAGGTCCTCATTGGCACGCAGCAGCGGCTTATTGCGATCAAGCACTTCCAACGTGGTTTTTTCCATCTCGTCAACCGACATGCCGCAGTCGATGCGCGTGTATTGCAGCGAGCGAAACAGCCGCTCGGTATGCTCGCGCAGGCGAAAGGGCTTTTGCCCAAACGTGCGCGTGACGTCGTAAACACCGTCACCGGCGTTGAAGCCGCTGTCCAAAACCGAAACCTTCGCTTGGCTCTCCGGCACAAAGGCGCCGTTCAAATAAACGATCCGTTCTTCCATCGCTGTGTCTCCCTTTAAGCCGCGTTAGTCAAAGCGGCAGCCATTCTGTTTTCTACTACCCGTAAATCATCAGTGTCAAGCCATGTCACGGCAACGTCAAAGTCAGTTCGCCGTAGTGAATTAGTTTTTGCAATTACGGTTTGTCCATAAATCCCCTTTCCCCCCTTTTCCAAAGGGGGGAATTGAAAGTCTCCCTTTGTAAAGGGAGATTGAGAGGGATTTTTGATCCTGCTCAACACGACTTTGGCGAGACCCCGCAAGCCATGTCCGTCTATTTAGCGAAAAAGATTTGACGAAATTCGTTGCTCAAATTCTTCGCCTCTTCTGCGCTCGGGTTATCCATCGGCACCATGTTTAGCGTCACCTTCTCCGCCCCAGGGATCGGTGGGTAAACACCGGGGGAAAGCACGAACTCGCCATCCTGCGCGATCATATTCTGACCGTCGGGGGATACCGCGTATTCGATGTAAAGCTTGGCGGCATTGGGGCGCGCCGCCTTCGCGCCTAACGCCAAGTGATTGGGATCGGACAGGTACTTGTCGAGCGTGGCATAAAACACGGGGCCTTTGTATTGTTTGACGAATTTAATATAAGCGATGCCGACATGGGCCTCGCCTTTGATGATCGCCGGCGTCACCGGTGCCAGCGATTCGACCAGCAGCGGCTGTTGCTTCGCCAAATTCTTCGCGTAGTCACGCCATTTCGCGCCCATGAATTTTTCCAAATTCCAGAAAAATTTCGCCGTGGTCGTGTGGCGTGACGGGTCAGGCATGCTGATCTTGCCCTTCCATTTGGGATTTAACAGCTCCTCCAAAGACTTCGGCGCCTCCGCCGCTTTCACCAGTTCGGTGTTGTAAAGGATGCTGATAGGTAGAATGCGCCAAGGCGTGATCAGCGCGTCTTTCTCTTTGAACTGCTCGGAAAATTTTTCCGACGAAGGCGGAACATATCGAGCAAAGATCCCTTCCTTCTTCATCAGGAGCATCACATCCCAGCTCGACTCGACAACGTCGAAAGCCGGACGGCCGGCGCGCCACTCCGACTGCGCCCGCTCCGCCACCGCCGTCGAGGAACCGCGCCAGTAGTCGACTTTGATGTCGTATTTTTTCTCGAAGTTTTTATGTAGCTCTTCCATCGCCTGAGGCACGACAGAGCCATAAACAACCACCCTGCCCTCTTTTTTCGCCGCCACGACATCGACGGTCTGGGCCCGCGCGATCATGGCGTTGAACACGATCGAAATGAGGATCATGAGTGTAAAGCTACAAGCGTTTTTCATCACTATGACCTACCTTGCAAGTGCATAACCTTGATCTGTCACTAAAACTCGGGCAACGAACGGCGCGTGGTATTCACTTCTAATAAGGTTCTTCAGGCTTTTGTATGGATCATGTGTCACGTTCAGTTTGTATACCACGAAGAGCACGCAGGAAACCAAGGTTTCGGATGATTAAGACTCCGAACTTCGTGCACTTCGTGTCCTTCGTGGTGAAAGCAATTTCACAGTAAACCGGCAACAGCCTCTAATAAAGGCAGCCATGCCGCATTAGGCGCTGCTGCTCTCAATATCGTGAATCTCGCAGTACTCGACAACCTCCACTAACTCTTCGACGGGGCCGCCGGGAACCGACTCGTACCAACGCCTGCAGCCGCATTCGCTCTCGAAGTAGTCTTTCCTGATCGGTGGCTTTTCCATAGATTCACGTTCGCCGCGGACCAAGAGCCTCAGACTCACCTCATCTGACTCATCGCGATTTAATGTCGCGGCTCTCCCGTTCATTAAGAACGGGATACTCAACGCGAATCGCTGAGAAGCCTCATCCACCCTTCAAAGGGCGAACGGGGCTTCCATTCAGCAGCTCGCAATAGCTCGTCAGCGCAGGAAGCGAATCGCGCAGGCAATCCGTCTAGGGATTGCTTTGCTCCTGGCCGAAGAATTTTCCCTCTACCATTTCTCTCGCCAGCTCTTTCCTCGGCGTGTAGTCGATGCGTTTAGCGACGGCCCCCGGCTGATAGGCCATGACATGGAGGACCACCAACGGTTCGTCGCCTGAGCTCTCAAACCAGTAAGGTGTCGGGCGCGGAATCAAAATCGATTGATGCTTTTTCAGCTTGCCGACGACCTCGTCGCCCTTGCCGTAGAAAGTCGCCTCACCTTGGAGAACCACCCAGATGGCGTCCATGCCTGTGTGGGCATGCAAATTCGTCTCACCGCCGTCGGTGACGACCTGAACATTGGCGCGGATCAGATCCGTGCGCACAAGTTCGGTGACCTGCTTTCCTTTCGCCACGATCTGCGGGTTGATTTCGAAAACTTGGAATCCTTTTGACTGTTCTTGTTCCACGGCCCCTCCTTTTATTGACGTCGATTTTGCGAACAGCCCGATCCTACCACTTCAATTCCACCGCGGTAAAGCCCAATACATACCCGCGAACGGAAGTCTTGTAATGCCGCGTGTAAGGATTCGGCGAAAACAGCCAATTACCCCACGACGGCATGAAAGATTCGGATATTTCACCGCGGAGGCGTCCTTCGACATCGCTCAGGAAAGGCTCCGGACGCGGAGTAAAGAATCTTTTGACTAAGATATACTCCGAACTTTGCGAACTCCCTGTCTCTGCGGTGCAATCGCTTTTTCTTCTTCGGCTGGTCATCTTCCACCCGTCAGTCAAGCCCGTAAAAGTTTCGCGGATTGATCTCCAGGATTTTCTTGATCGCGGCGGCGGAAATTCGCTGGTCTTGCCTGAGCAGATGAATGGCATTGAGCTCGCTGGACGGATCGTGGTGGCCGTAGTCGGTGCCGATCATCAGGCAATCCTCGCCGGTGTGGCTCAAGACGTAGGGCAAATCATCGGTGTTCTCGCAGGCGACCCACATATGATTAGCGGCGAGGGCGTCAGCGGGAAACGACTTGCCGTTACGCCGGAAGCGGTCGGCCAAATCGTTCAGGACATAAGGCACCCATTGGGCGCTGACCTCGACGAAGCCCCAACGGACGTCCGGGAACTTTTTGGGGATCTCCTTTTCGAGTAGCGTATGAAACGCGCCGACCACGGCGAGCTTGAACTTGGTAAAGCTCGTGTCCTCGGCGAAAAAATCGTGATGGACGAAGCTGCCGTTGGCGGAATGGACGCAGACGGGCATATCGAGATCTCCGGAGATCCGCCAGAGCGGAAAAAAATAAGCCGAGCCGAGCGCTCTCTCGCATTCCAATCCGCGCATGAAGATACCGCAAGCGCCGTGCTGCTTGGCCCACTCAAGTTCATCGCGCACCGCGCCGGGTTTTTTTTCGAGCAGCCGCAGCGGCGGCTTGGCCACCCAGCGCAACCGGCCATGCCCCTGGCGCCACAGATCGGCCATCCAGCGATTATAGGACTTGCACAGCGCGCGTTCGCGCTCGGCTTCCTGCACCACCGGTCGGAGAAAGAGCGTCGGATAGAGCACTTGGGTCTCGATGCCGAGAGCGTTCATGTGCGCCAAACGAGCTTCGACGCTCAACATCTCGCGGGATTCTTTCGCCGTGTCGGTGCCGACGTTGCGGTCCTTCCCAAAGGCGCGCCCCTCAATCACCCAGAAATCGCGCACGGAGGTTCCTTCGTTACTGAGCAGCTCCGCACCGAAGTTCTGCGTCATCAGCTGCGGCGCAAAACGCCGCTCGTCATCATCGAAGTAGCTCCAAGTTTGCACCGTCTCGATCACATGAGCATCGGCGTCGATCGCACCCATCGGCACGCTCCTTTCGACTGGACCAGTTGGCAGCTGTCGGGCTCGGCTCATGTATATCTAATAATCTGCTGCGGGAGCAACATAGTTCGATCAGGGAAAGCGAATCTCGCCGCGCCGGCGATGAGGCAGCGCCACAAAGAGAGTTTGCGCATAAGCTTCGGCGGTTCTAGCCTCAACGACGGCAACCGTGTCGCCCCTCGGCAACGACTCCGCCGCCGCGATACCGGGAATCGTCCAGGCCGGAAGAGAAATGTTTAAACGATAGACGCGACCACGAAGCCTCAGACAGTCGGAGTCAAAAAAAGTCTTAACACCGCTGGGCGAGAATCTCGGGGGAATCTCAGCGGGATAAGCGCCGCCTCGTCCGAAAAAAACCTCAACCTATCATAAACCCGCTCTATCCCGTGGAGGATGCACAGCCGGCGTGTTCTCTACGGTTCCTGCCAGGCCAGGCGCAACTGATTCAGCGCCGCGGGGTGGCGCCGTATCAGAAAGGCGAACATGGCAATGGCGGCGAACAGGTTACCACAGGCAACAGCCACGGCGCCGACCGTGCCAATGAGGTTTGGAAAGATCGCTGCGGCGGCCGAAAATAGAATCGATTCGAACAATAGAAACAACAACAGGATCACGATGCCGAACTGCGGGTTGTGCTCGAAGATGGAAAACATCCGGGCAATCACCAGTCCAGCGATCAGAAACAGAACGCCGTGCAGACCGGTATAAGCGAAAATAATGTAGGGATTGATCGACACGACTTTATCCGGGCTTTGAGCTAGAAAGATCGCGCTGCCGAGCAGCGAAGGAGTGAAGAACATTTGGCCGCGCGCGGTGTCGAGGATCAGAAACCAGACGGCGACCACGGCTGCGCCAGCGATGCCGGTAAGAATACCGTCTTCGAGGACGCCCCCGGTGCGATCCTGGGTCTGGCTTGACGAAGACGCTTGGGGAGGGCGATTGCGTTACACTTTCCATAAGAACCTCCGTCAAACAGCTGGCTTTGGCCGGTGCCATTTGGTGCGCGCTGGTGTGCCAGCGCTCAGTTCAGCTTACCTTCGTTGGCGACGGGGCGCTCGTGTTCGGTTCAAGCTGTGGACGCTCCTTCCCTGGATGATAGGAGAGATAACTCAGCACGGTCGAAGCTGTCAACCAAATCTTGCGGCGAAACCCCGCAAGGGATTTGGCGGAGCAAGGGTGATGGAGATCATTGACCGTTACGATAGGATTACCTATCGTGCTGTCTACACCGTGGAGTTTTCCAATCTGATTTACCTGCTGCATGCATTCCGGAAGAAATCCAAGAGCGGCATTGCGACCCCGCAAAAGGACATTGAACTCACCCGCCGCAGACTCGCGGAAGCTCAGCGGCCTAACCGGCAAAGGAGCCATTAACCATGGTGACTAAAACTACCGGGGTCGGCTTTCCTTTGAACCAGAGCCCGGAAATTGCACCGCGGAGGACGCGGAGCAAAGAGATCTTAATTGAGAAATTCTCCGAACTCGGCGAACTCTGTGTCTCTGCGGTGAACACATGTTCACAGAAAACGCGGCCTCACGCAGGCGGATGCAGGCGCAATTCTCAGAAGCAGCCCCCGTTCCGGCCCTGGTGCGTAATCGGTGGGACAACTTTTCAGTCGAACGACTAATGAACTTCTTAGATTCGCTCGGCTTCGCAGCGTCGATCTGAGAATATTGTTATGGCCCCCTCGGGGCCGCCTGACGCGCAATGTTGCGTTACCGTCTTTCTCCCACGAGCAGGCGGCATAGGGGCCCAACATCTTTCAGACTTTCCAGATTCTCTACATAGTCCAAAATCCCCTGAACGGCTTTTTCGTCGATGACACGGTGTGCGCAATCGACGAATTTAACTCTTAGTTCACGCGCCGAAAGCGGCGCCTGCGGGCCTCCTTTGGAATATTCAACGTAGCGAGAAATAATTTTTCCATCTCTGAGTCGAACTGCCACTTTGCTCGGCCGCCCTTCCGAGCTGTCGGCCAAGTCAGTGTTAAGTTCCATGTGAACTTTCTTGGCGAACTCCAGCATCGGCTGCTCGCGCACGGCCGCATCGGTAAAATCGTCGAGCGACACCTTGCCGCTGATCATGGCTCGGGCGAGCAGATAGCCCATACAGAACTTTCCCTCGAGTCCGGTCTGGGGTACGCGGAAGACCAGCCGGTCGTAGGCGTGTTTGGCGACTTCTACGTGGATCGATTCCACCGCATCCGCTTTGATACCGTCGCGCTCCCGCATCTCAAGCACCGCATCAATCGCATTGTGGGAGAGCCCACCGCAAGCGTAGGGTTTGATTTTTAATCCCTGTGTAAGTTCATAAGACCGCCCCAATTCTTCTATGGGAGCGGGGTCGGGAGGCAAGGAAAGAAAAGCTCCAAAAAAACCGGTTGCTGATTCCAAAGCTTTGGGACTTGCCGTGAATCCCCTTTGCGCGAAACTTGCTGCCATTACACCGCTTCGTGCCGCGAGGCCGGCGCCTAGGGGTTTGGTCATCGTGCCATAATTGCAAGCTGTTCCGCTTGCCATTGACGTGGCGATTCCCAGGGCCATGCTTACTTTATCGATGTCGAGTTTGAGCAGCTTCGCGCAGGACAAAGTCGCGCCCAGAGTTCCTAACGTTCCTGCGCTGTGCCAACCGCCGCGACCCTCTTCCGATATCGACTTGGCGATCTTGGCTGTGGCTTCGAAACCGGCCACATAGGCTTCCAGCAAATCGCGCCCGCTGGCGCCAACCGCTTCTGCCAGCGCCATGACCGCGGGGATCACTCCCGATGTCGGCTGGCCGAGATAAACACCATGATCGAAATCCAGCGCATGGGCCGCAGTTCCGTTAGCGAGCGCTGCTAAGCTAGCTGAGGATTTGAATCCCTGTCCCCAAACGGATGCCGCACCACGCGCTTCCTCCATACGAACTTGCTCAGCACAGATCCGTGCGCTTTCCTCGGTGCTGCCGGCTAACGCAACCCCCAAGCAATCTAAGATAGCGGTTTTGGCGGCAGCCAAGACGTCGTTAGGGATATTTTCAATGCTTGTTTCTGCGACAAACCGAGCGACTCTTTCAGTGTCATTTCGGCTGCTGTCCATACGCTGATCTCCTGCGAGCAAATTAGCTTTGCATTCGCCATGATATTTTACGTGCAGCCGAATATATGCTGATCCGATACGTTGTCAACTTCCGAGTGTCTGCCGCGATCAAGCACCGTAAGCACCGGGTCGGACCTGGGCAATGCATCGATTCAGCAAGGTAAGATCGCAGAATCGGAGTGACCAAGACGCTTAGCAACGCCTTTCGGAAGGCAAAGCGTACGCGCTAAGAGATCGACAATCGGGGCGTTGGCGAAACAAAGGAAAGCTTCCGACTGTGATTTTAGCACCGGAAATGATGCGCTAAGGCTGGAAAACGCGATCTTCTGGGCAAAAAACTCTGAATGTACTTGCAACTAGACGGGTCCGACCCGTGGCTCCTGATTTAAATCTCGCAAAGGGGATGCTCGCCCCTTTTTGGCAACGCCATTTAGTATTACTGTGTCATTAATGTTGATTCCATCTGCCGCAGCTGGGGCATCGATCGAGTTGTCGGATGATGATGTTGGAGGCGAGCAGACAACGCAGG
>Ga0208454_1000185_pt1 | contig 43769 bp, 55 predicted proteins | sample EasRivMeERMZT100_FD_187530 | JGI IMG/M metagenome (GOLD analysis project Ga0208454, IMG submission 187530) | Soil microbial communities from meander-bound floodplain in the East River, Colorado, USA - East River MetaG ERMZT100 (SPAdes) (version 2) | ecosystem: Environmental > Terrestrial > Soil...
CAATATCGTTAGAATTCAAAAACACATTAATCACGTTTTCCAGCTTTATTGCGTCAACTCCCTTCCGTTCACATCGGAGATGTTCATTGGTAATAAGGTCTTTGAGGACGTTATATACTTTGATTCCTCCTGTGATGTCGGCTTCCTCGATAACCAAGAGCTGAGCCGCGCCGATTCCACTGTTGAATTTACTTTCCAAGTCAGAGAGATTACACTTCCAGGTGTTCTCCGATCCAAAGATACGCTCCGCGATGGCAGCCATCCAACCCTTACCAACTCCGCTAGAGCCGACCAACATAAGTGCAGTATTGAGCTTGACCCCAGGATATTGGAGTTGGTATCCCCACCAGTCCTGGAAGTACTCTCCTTCACTTCCACAGAAAGCAGACTGAACCCAAGAAGTGAAGTACTCCACATCTCCGGGGGAGGGAACACAGCCCCATCCACTCCATAAATTAAAGTAACTTGGATCTTCATTTTCCACCACCCTCGCCTGTCCAGGCTTATACTTCAAAGTATCAACAACACGCCGCTTTTTCCATTTAGTCCACGCTTTAGCGACACTTACAAACTTCCCTTCACTATCCATAGCAATTCGGTTAGCATAGCTCACATCTTCGAATTGCGACCGTGGCATAACGACCCCACTCTTAATATCAGCGAAACGGCCAATATCAAGCACGATACACACTTCGTTGTTAAGCGCGACTTTATGCTGGTATAATTCCGAAGGGATAACGAAAGGCTCACGGGCCAGAAGCTCCTGCATAGCAGGAGTTCCATACTTTACATAATAATCATCGAGTCCCCAACTATCTCTCCCCGCTTCCGCCGGAGGCGGTGGAAGTAAAAGAAATTCGGCATCAACACCAAGCTTGATCTGACATTCAGCTTGAAACCGACTAATTACGGCTGAAAGTCCGCTTTCATAGTTAACATTAGAATCCATAAATAGAACAGGCCGAAGTCCTAAATCTCGCCAACCTATATCTTGGAAAACCGGATTTATTTCTCCATCTTTACTCCAACCCCAACAGCCCGACACACCAATGGAGTACTCCCCTAGCTTCCCCAATATCGCAGCTTTGAGATATGATTCACAAATAAAGATTCTCTGGCCATAAGTCATAGAATTCCAATTAACTAATGGCGAAAACCAAAGGCTCGTTACCTTCCCAGGCCGACTAAGGAACTTAGGGCCATCAGGTAAGTCGGCGAAGCCGGTATTTCCCGCAGCATAGAATACTCTTGCCCCGCAATCTGTCACTTCTTTATTCGTATTAAATACAGGGAACAGAATAGACCGAGTCGGTCGATAACGAAAGAACTTAAACCCTAATTCTTCGAGTTTTCCTGGGCCATGAAATTGGAGCCCTAACTTTTCTTGTGTCTCTTCATCGATTCCACGTGCTCGCAAATACTTCTTTTCTGAATCAAACGTTTCAAAATTAAATACATTGGACATTGACATCCCCTAAGACAATAGTATGACCCACCCGCACCCCTTATTTTACGGGGCACGGGCGGATCATACAATCTCTCAGCTTAAATCAATTGTCGCGCCAGAGAATACCGAGTCCACTTCGTACACATCTTCGATCATCTCGGTAATTTCCAGGGCCAGTTTAACCTCTTGCTCCCCAGTTGAGCATTCTATGACCAGCTCGTCCATCACATCGCCATCAGCTCGGCATAGTATTATTTTCATAGTGCCTCCCATATCGTCTTGATCTCCACAGCCCTGTAGTCATTCTTGGGTCGGGCCTTGCGCATCATGCCAAGCTTTAGCTCGGCAGCTCCCTGGGTGAACGGTTTCTGAGAATCAGTACCAATAACCTTTGGATTCTCTCGATCTGTAAGATCGAGGATCACGTACCTTTGGATTTCACTCATTTCTGTACCCTCACAGATCCACGGCCAAGCCCACCATCACGGTTCTTTTGCAGTTCCCGTGACATAAACTTCGCCTTATTGGTTGATGTAAACGTGGCGACCTCCTTGGTAGTGAGGTCGGTAATGCGGTTTTCTTTACGTTCAAACAGTGCTGGTTTCATGCTAGTACTCCATGGTTATTAACGCGAACAACAACAGTACGACACCCCAGATGTACAAGATGTCTCGTAGTCTATATCTTTTGGGCCAAGTTTCCGTAGGCGCTGCAAAATCACGATAAGATCTCTTACGCATTCTGGGATCTCCCCGTCAAAGTGGCACGATACTTCCATTAACGCACATTCCAGGCACTGGCGCTTGATCTTACCTTCGGAGACAGACATCCAACACCTCCTTTGCGAAGTCAATGTACCCCGCCTCCAGTGCTTCGCGGGCGTACAGGAACCCCACAAGGTCGTAATCGTAGTAGGATTCACAGTCGGCGACATTGTAGTCTTTCTTGCGTAGTTCGGCGGGTAGGTCAACCGCACAGGCAGGGTCGCGTGTGCGTTGGATGTGCTCTTTCACTGCTAGTTTCGTATACTCAGGGTACATCGTGTAAAACGTTTCAAGTTCCATCGCTGTCCCCTACAGGTAAGCCCGAATTACATCGGGCTGTGAAAAGTAGGCGTCGTGGGGCCAACGAATCCCCTTGCAAAGAATCTTAATTACTAAGAGTCTTGCCATACCAATGGAACGTAATCGTATATAATTGTTGAACATTATCACGGTATTCACTCCTGGTTAAGGTTAGCTACCATGTATAGTATGCGCCTCGCGGTAATCTTTAGCTAGTCTTTTGTTTTCAGTATCTCCCCAGTCAGATCGTAGTGCAAAATCCCCTTGGCAGCTTCGGTGTAGCCAAGATCAATAGCTTCTATTGCCATTATTATGGAAAGCAGAGTGCTCTCCTCGGGGCTTTCCGGGTAGTCGCAATGCAGAATATCCGTAGGGGCGAACACGGTGGGCATGACATCATCCTCGTGCTTAACGTGCCCGTCACACGCTATAAGCGTATGACGGCATGCCTTGACAACTATCTCGGGGTATTCTTGCCAGACTTGTATAATTTTCATTGCCAGTTACTCCCAGGAAAATTCGCCAACGAACAGCGTAACAGCGTTGATGGCCGCATCGGCATACGCCACCGCGGGATCTTTGTAATCCACTCCCGTGGGTATCGCAAAGCTGCCGTCCATGTATACCTGCATCCATGCTGCGTCGCGTACCTGCGGGTATTGACTTACTTCCAGTATCTGTGCCAGGAAGTAGATGTGGTCGTAACTAAGCCCACCGATTTCAGGGTGGTTAGTTACGACCTCTGCTGCTTCGTGTGCCGATTCCCATCGTGCCTGATCATACTTTGGTGTAATTTTCACTTTATTGACTCCTACTAGGGTTAGCTACCAGTTGCTAGTATGCGCCTCGCAATAGTCCTTAGCTACTCTTATTTGCTCTCCGACTAGTTCACACCTTGTATATATACGCCCACAGGGGGGCCTTGTTCATTGACTATTACGAGGCGCATACTAGGTTACTGGCACAGCCAGGACAACTAGGAGATGAAAATGATTGTAGAACCAATAGGACTTAGAAACGGTGAACTCCACTGTAAAGTGGATCGTGTACCCAACGATGAGGAGTTCACCTTCACCATTAGGAAAGGTCAATACTACGGCGTACTACCGAACGGGGTAGCTCGTATATATCAAACAGTGGACAATAAGAAGTGGTATACGAGACCTGAGTTCAATAATAAAATCTTCCCCCACGTCGTTACTTGCTGGCTTGAAGATGAAAAAGGTCCGTACCTAGGGTACGTCACATTGAAAGTGGCGAGGCAGCTCGCCAAGCAATTGGGGTATGAACTTGCTGGAAAAAGGGTGGATGGAGGCATGTTATACCTGATTAAAAAAGACCCACACGAATAATTACGAGGCGCATAATAGGGTACGGGCACGGCCCGGATAACTGGGAGATCTAGCATGTCACTCAAAGAGTACGTCGATGAAATGAGCAAGGTCCTGTACGGCATTGCGAAAACTGATGCCAGGAACCAAGGGATCTGTGTTATGTGCAAAGAACAGGCATTACCGAAGTGCATCACACAGGAAGGCCGAGATGAGTACAGGATCAGCGGGCTGTGCGAGCCTTGCTGGGACAAGGTGACCGGTGAATATTAGTGTCCCTACCTTCCAACTCCTACAATGGAAGTATGCCATGCGATTAGAAAAGCAGGGCATGACGGCGAAGGGTGGCCGCAAGGTGTCCACCCACATGCGAAAACTATTGGGATTGAAGAGAACCTTCCCGATTGATGATTTAATCAAACTTTGTGAACAGGAACTGGAGAAGCGAAATGAAGAAACTAGCGATAGTATTACTCCTTCTGGCGGGGCCAGCACTCGCTTGCCAAGCATTTTTGAAGGATGAATTCACGGATGGCTTTAACAAGATCTGCTTGTACGACCACTTGGGCAGTGACTATGCGATCACCGTAGGGGCACAGGACTTCTGCCCTACGACCGTTGAGGTGGCCCATGAATAACCGGGAAAAGGAGGCCTTAGATCGGCACATTACGGGGAACTATGGGGAAGATCAGTTTGATGTGTGCAATCACACCCCAGATAACTCATGGTGGGAGAGTGACGCCCGGGGAATCCCGATAGCTCGCGTATGCGATAATTGTCGGGATGATGTCCTAGCTAAGTACCGACCAGAGGTATTAACAGACAGCAACTACGAGTCAGATGAACCCATAGAACCAGAGGACTATTAATGAGGTACACAGCTCTGGCGTTGGCCGTACTCGCCACAACAGGACAAGCTGCCGAATGCCCACCCGATCTTGATGACACTGTATCTACGACACTAAACGTGGGACTTCCATCCTATACTACCTGCGCAGACTGTCGTTTAATCTATAAATACGACGGAACAGGCTTCCCACAGGACTGGAATAACCACGTATGGAACTATATCCGAACGACTGCAAGTACTTCGTACAAGAAGTACTTCGGTAACCTGGATGGTTCAAGTTCCGCATCAACCATGATGGTCCGTACAGTGAACAAGTTAGGTCAGTCAGCGAATACCGCCGTGGTTACGACATTTGAAATAACCTGGGAGAATGATGATCCATGGTGTCCTACCCCAGAACTTAGGAGAAAGAGAATCCAAGAGATAAAACTCATTACCGTTCTTCCTACTGGTGAAGCCTTCACTCAGAATTACTCCTACGCAACCTTTGGAATGGCTCTGTATCCTATCCCTGCGGGGCCAGGAGATGACTTTGCCACTCCAGGAAAACAGTGCTATAGTAACGACGGATATAAAAGATCCTGGCCTTGGTAACATGGGGTCCGGTGGTGTTGATCTTTAACGTGACGACGAGCGGGAACTCAACGTCATACATAAGCCGATGCCACCGGACCCCACCTTTCGTTATAGCTTCCGAGTTTTGACTATGGTATAATAGGGTTCTACATAACCTGGGAGGTTACTATGGATTTACAAGAATTGGGCGCGCTCATTGACCGTTTAGATAAGGTCCGAGCTGATCGTATCGCGGCAGGTAAAGTTCACGAAAGCCTAAAGAATGAAGAGCTACGCTTGGAGGGTGTAGTCATTGCCGTTATGGAGGAGAAAAACCTGTCTGCCGTCGGTGGCAGGATAGCGATGGTCCATCGTAGTATCAAGCGTCAACCTTACGCGATGGATTGGGACCCTATCCGCGGATATATCCTTGAGCACAATGCCTTTGAGCTGCTCCATAAGCGCCTAACCTTCGGCGCTGTCCTTGAACGATTTGATGATGGTGATCCAATTCCAGGGATTGGTATACAAGAACTAAGCAAGTTGACTTATGCAAAAGCGAGGACCTAAATGTCTAACGAACTTATAAATTGGGAAGAGAAAATGCGGGAGCAAGCCGTGGCAGTAGCCCGGCAGGAAAGACCAACGACCACCAAGATCTCATTTAAGTCCGGGGTTATGTCCTACATGGACACAGCCATCAAAGATAACACCTTGGACTGTATTATCTTGGCTGCTTCAGAGGAACATGTCTGGTACAAGACAAAGTGGAAGGCCGATGAATACAGCCCTCCGGCCTGCTTCGCAGTCGGTATACCGGGGGATACTCTTTACCCACATGCAGTCATACCTAACCCGCCCTCGGATTCATGCGGTGCTTGCCCGAATTGGGTATACGGATCTGACCCTGATGGCCCAGGAAAAGCTTGCAAGGAACGTCGCCGCCTTGCTGTGATTCCCAATGCAGACTTCTCCACCAGTGAAATGGCGATTATGTCCATCCCCACTATGTCGGTAAAGAATTGGGGGAACCACGTAAATGAGGTTGCTGCCATACTCCAGCGTCCCCCGTGGGGTGTCATATCTCGGGTACGGCTCGTACCTGATAAGAAGTCACAGTTCAAGGTAGTGTTTGGTCTAGTTCGCCCTCTCGAGTCCGATGAACTCTCCCAGGTTCACAGTCGGATTCCTATTGCAGAGGCACTAGTCAACACTCCCTATGAGATGGAGTCAGGTGCCCAAGCTCCTTCTACCAAGAAAGAGAAATTCTGACATGATCTCACAGGTCTGGCCCACCTGAACCAACGGGCCACTGGGAGATATCATGATTACATTAGACTTTGAATCCGAGGCCATAACGGTCAATCCGCTATGGCGTCCCCCCAGACCTGTTGGTCTGGCTCTTATGAGGGGACACGATGAACCAGTCTACATCACAGATTGGAACGAAATGCAACAGACGTGGCTGACGCTTATAGCCTCGGATGAACCCCTGCTATTTCACAATGCTCAATTTGACCTCTCCGTAGGGCTCAAGTGGCTGGGAGGATTAGACCCCTATTGGGAGCGCGTACATGACACCCTATTCTTACTATTTCTCAAAGACCCGTACAGCACTTCTCTATCGCTTAAACCGTCGGCTGATAGATACCTGGATCTCCCAGCACAAGAGCAACAAGACCTCCACCAATGGATCCTCGAGCATGTACCAGACGCTACCCCGAGCACCGTTGGAGCTTATATATCACATGCGCCGGTTGACCTCGTCGCTCCATACGCCAAAGGTGACGTTTATCGTACACGACGACTCTACGACCTACTTATTGGCGACGTGGGCGGCGAAGCCTACGATCGAGAGCGAAGACTTGCTCCCAAACTTAGAGCAAGTAGCGCCCACGGTATTCGCGTGGACAGAGAACGACTCGAAAGGGACTATGAGTTTTGTACAAGATCGATGCATACCGCCGATGATCGTATATATGAATGTCTTGGATGTGAACCGTTCAACGTTAATTCCCATGCCGAGCTGGCCGAGCGGATGGACAAAGCTGGAGTTGTCGATGAGTGGATACTCACTCCGACGGGTCGTCGTTCAACATCTAAAGATAATTTGCAGAAAGTTTGTAAGCATCACAAGCTAAAGAACCTTCTGATCTATCGCAATACCTTGAAAACCTGCACGGGGACATTCATGCTCCCGTGGATTAACTTCTCGGCAGAGGATGGGCGTGTTCATACTGAATGGAATCAGGTGGCGAATGATGAGGGTAGACACTCAGGGACAAGAACTGGACGCCTATCCAGCTCTCGGCCTAACTTCCAAAATGCACCGAATATATTTAAGGGAATAAATAGAAGGGGAAACTCTAAGCACACTAATAATCCGATGATTAAGGAGCTTCAGGAGGAAGATGATCTCTACACACCGGCAGATTTAGCAGAACTCCCTAATATGCGGAGTTACCTTCTCCCCGAGGAAGGACACATATGGATCAAGCGTGACTTTAGCTCCCAAGAAATACGAATCCTCGCCCACTTCGAGGATGGAATACTCTTAGAATCCTACATTAACGACCCGTGGCTGGACCCTCATGATATGGCTCGCCTTCTTATAGAGCAAATGTTGAACTTGCAGTATGAGAGAAAGGATGTTAAAATCACTGGCTTCTCGATAATTTACGGCAGCGGGGTAGGGGGATTGGCCTCCCAGCTAAATCGACCACTCTCCGAAGCCTTCGAGCTACGCGAGGCATACCTGCGGGCCATGCCAGCGGCTAGGGCACTCGCTAGGTCGACGCGCAATAGGGGCCGCGATGGTGGGGCAATCAGGACCTGGGGAGGGAGAATGTATTTTACTGAGCCTCCAAAGATAATCAAGGGGAAAATACAGTCTTACGAATATAAGCTCTTGAATTATCTAATTCAAGGTAGTGCAGGTGATCAGACGAAACAAGTCATTAATGATTGGTGGGAGGACTACAAGGACGTTGACACCGTATTTCTTGCTACGATACACGATGAGATAAATGCATCAGCTCCAGAGGAGTACTGGGAGAGCGAGATGATAGCGCTCAGGCTGGCTATGGACCAACCGCTCTTTGATTGCCCAATGCGATCCGAGGGGGAGTTCGGACGTAATTGGGGTGAGTTAGAAAAAGTACCAAGGAGCGAGGATTATGATACAGTCGTACAGCAGCATGGCGACGTACGAGCAATGTCCGCAAAAGTATAAGTTCGCCTATATAGATAAGATAGAGATGGAGAAGGAACCGCCATCTCCCGCGATGGAGCGGGGTCTCGCTGTCCATAAGTCCATAGAAAACTACTTCAACAGAAGTACGGAGTACCTGCACCCTGATATACATGCGAACTATGGGCAGTTCATGTTCGGTATACGCGAGTCATACCCCAACATCAAGTCCGAATTTAAGTGGGGGATTACCTGGGAGTATGAACCTTGCTCGTATTCTGATCCCCGGGCCATGTTCCACGGCTTCATAGACTTCCTTATCCTACCTCCCCCGCCAACACTTCTATTATACGAATGGAAGACGGGGAAGCGGTATGTCAAAGAGCACATGAGTCAAACTCATCTATACTCTGTAGCTGTGCTCTGCCATCACCCCGAATATGATAGCGTAGATGCCTTCATTACCTACCTAGACGAAGTTGACTCTCATAAGGTGAACTACCCACGGGCTATGATGTTTGAGTATAAGCCGATGCTCCGGCGTATAGCGGGGAATATCGCTGATGCTACCCTATTCCCTCCCATGCCCTCCTTCAAATGTCAGTGGTGTCCCTACAGTAGACAGAAGGGGGGTCCATGTCCAGTCGCTTAGAAACAGAGATAGCAAAAAAAGTCTGCGAATACGCGCAGGGCTTCGGTATTCTCACACCAAAGATACAAGTAGTCAGTGAGAGAGGTTGGCCGGATAGGTTGTTTATTAATACAGATGGGACCCATGTATGGGTAGAATTTAAGAAGATGGGTGAAGTGCCTGCTCCTATCCAGCTTTATAGGATGGAGCAATTAGCAGAACGAAATGTATTGTCTATAGTCATAGACAACGTAGAAGCTGGGGAGGATCTAGTAGATGCTATGGTCGCCACACGAATACCAGAAGAGAGCGATAGAACTCCTGCTATCGCAGGGATCCGTGGGTCTGTTCCTAGACCCGGGACTGGGGAAAACTAGCATATGTCTAGCAGCCTTCAGTGTTCTAAAGAACATGGGCTACGTCAAGTCTATGCTGGTCATAGCACCCCTTCATGTATGTCACAACGTTTGGCCGAAAGAAATACAGAAATGGGATAACTTCAATAACTTAAAAATAGAGATACTACATGGGCCTAATAAAGAGTCTGCACTTAGAAGGGACGCCGACATATACGTTATCAATCCTGAAGGACTCCTATGGCTCTTTAAGCATGGAAATAAAGAGTGGGACATCCTCTGTGTCGATGAGTCTACGCGATTTAAAGATACTCAAACTAAACGATTCAAGCTTATGCGCCCTCACTTTCAAAGATTCCCGCGACGGTGGATCCTTACTGGCACACTTATACCGAACGGAATACATGATCTATTTGGGCAGATATACATACTTGATCTCGGACACGCCCTTGGTAGATATGTCACCCACTTCAGAGATAAGTACTTCACCTCGGAAGCATGGAAACCGTACTCTTTTATCCCGAAGGCCGGGGCTTGGGAGGCTATAGTAGATCGCATATCCCCGTACAGCCTGCGGCTGAAGGCCGAGGACTACCTGGAGATGCCAGAGTTATTCATCCTTCCCCCTACGAAGATAGAATTGCCATCGGCAGCCCGTAAAATCTATTCAGAGATAGAGAATGACTTCATCACCACCCTTAATGAAAACACTATTATCGCTGCGAACACGGCTGTTGCGGGAGGAAAGTGTCGCCAAGTATGTAACGGAGCACTGTACACTGAGCGAGACTCAGCGACATTCAGTACTATCCATGAGTCTAAACTTGACGCTCTTGTATCACTCCTTGAAGAGATTAACGGATCTCCTACACTGGTGCTCTACGAATTCCAGCACGATAAAGCAAGACTCCTTGCTAGACTCGGAAGTGCGACACCAGTTCTTGGGGGCGGCACTACGACTAAGCGAGCATCTGAAATCATTCGTAGCTTTAACGCTGGACATATCCCAGTCCTGCTCGGACATCCAGCTTCTATGGGACATGGGCTTAACCTCCAAGAAGCGTGCCACCACATCATTTGGTTTGGAATTACGTGGAATTTCGAACACTACGATCAAGCAATTAGAAGAGTCTATAGACAAGGTCAACAAAAACCAGTCTTCGTCTATCATATCGTTGCTACTGACACACTAGACGAAGTGGTCATGGAGGTACTACAAAGGAAGGGAAGCACTCAGGAGCTATTGTATTCAAAACTAACTAGTTGGAGAAACGAAAGTGGACGAGAACGCGAAGGCAATGTATCGGGATATGCTGGTAGAGCAATGGAACACTCTTAATACCTTCATTAGTAAGGTTGAAGCCAAGGTTGGCGATAACAAGGATATTGATAAGGCATGGAAGACTGTTGATACCCTCATGGCTTCCCTTATGAAAGCCTGTGGGATCAAGAAAGACGAAATTGCTATGGAAGAAACGGAAGTTGAGGAAGAAACTGCTGTAAGTGATGAAGAAACTGAGTAAATAATGCTTGCTCCCTACCCTGGGACGTGTTAAAGTGAAGCTGTCAACTACTAAAAGGAGAAACTCATGGCTGACACAACTCCCCCGAAATTGGCTCTCAAAGAAAAGGCCCCGAAGGTCGCAAAAGAGTCGAAAGAGCCAAAAGAAAAGAAGCCCCGCGCTCCCCGTAAGGATTACGGGTTCCTCCCAGACGCTGTTATCAAGCTTACTGAGGGAGAAAAGAACTACAAGGGGAAGCGTAAGGAAATGTACGAAGCTCTTAAAAAGAGCAATGGCAAGACCGTACAGCACTTCCTGGATAATAACAAGAACGATGAGGACCCGCCGCGCGGGTGGATCCGCTTCTTCGTCCAGAATGAAGCAATCCAGCTCATTGGGGGCACCAAGAAAGAGCCGGCCAAGCCAAAAGAAGCTGTCGCTTCGGCTTAACCCTAGAGAGCTCGACTTTCAAGTCGAGCTCTTTTTATTTGTGGAGAAGATAAAATGAATTGTTTAGTAATTGGAGGCCAAGGCTTCCTAGGACGAGCCATCGTTAATGAACTAGAAAAGGAGGGTAACGATGTTACGGTGGCCGACCGTACCTTGGGCCATGATATCACAGACTTCAAGTCCATCAAGGAGCTAATAAGAGGACGTGACGAAGTATACCACATGGCGGGAATCCTTGGCACATCGGAGATGAACCGGGACATCCACAACTCAATCACGGTAAATATCCTGGGGACTGTCAATGTCCTCGAGGCCTGCCGCCAGACAGGGGTCCCCCGTCTGTTCTACCCCAGCAAGCCGAACGTATGGCTGAATACTTACTCGGTGACCAAGCAGGCTGCCGAGGACTTTGCTCAACTCTACAATAAGAATACCGATTTAAAGGTAATCTGCCTGCGGTATTTCAACGCCTATGGAGCAGGTCAGCACACCCACCCCGTTCGGAAGATAATCCCCACGTTCGCTATAGAAACTTACTTTAAGAAGCCCGTAGAGATCTACGGCAGCGGGGAGAATATCGTTGATATGATTGATGCCAGAGACATCGCAAAGTATTCCGTCGCAGCAACCCGTGCTGAATTAAATGATACCATATATGACCTTGGGCGGGGCATAGAAATATCAGTCCGTGAAGTTGCTTTTGATGTTTTAGACATTACCCACGGTTCAGTAAAGTATATTCCTATGCGAGCGGGGGAGGTTGAGCCAACAGTTCTTGTTGCCAATGTTGACAAGCTACTCTCCAGATTAGGAATGAACGGGTTCCTTCCCTGGGAGGATTCATTACGCGAAGCTATAGACTACTATCATTGTTTACCTGAATATGAATTAAGGGAGGCTTATGAATTTCTACATCATGACAAGAGGACGAGTGGGGCGTCAATACACTTGGCGGAACCTACCGGAGGAAATACGTGAACGAACATTCTTGGTTTGCCCTCGGGACGAAGTTGATATACACACTGATGTCAACATTTGCAGAATCATCGCTACCCCCACCGAGATACGAAGCCATTCAGCGAAACTTAAATGGATCTTTGAAGATGGAGTCGGAGATGGGTCCGATAAATGTGTCATACTCGATGACGATCTCACCTTCTCAATTCCATATATCCGTGGGGATGGAGAAATCAGACTTCGGGCCGTCAAATCCGAGTTAGACCTAGAGAAAGTCGCAGTAGGTTTTCGCTTTATGGAGGCACTATTAGATGATACGGCGCTCGTCGGAATCCACCCACGCCAGATGGGACACCTTCAAAAACCGCCCTATACCGAAAATGGTAAGATCGTTTGCGTCTTTGGTATTAACCGAGCGATGGCGGGAAACATACCCGACCTGGATCGTTTTCCTATTATGGGCGATATTACTCTCAACGCTAGCCTGCTTGAGCGCGGTCTTAGTAATAAGATTATTACAACATTCTTCATAGATTGGTACCCTTGTCAAGCCGAGGGTGGGTGTTCGCTAACGCGAACCCCTGAGATTCAAGCAGAAGCTTGTCACTGGCTGGAGCGTCGCTTCGGCCCATACATCACAGCAGTTGAAAAGGAGTCGAAAAATGGATGGCTGGGAGGCAAGCGAGTCGATTTTAGAGGTCGGTGGAAAGCCCTACACGCGGCAGGAACTTCTGGCCTATTGGATATCAGAGCGCGAGAAGATAAGGCTGAAGAAAGAAGCTGGGGACCGAAAGCCGTGGAGTGATGACCCCGTATTTCAGAACACCTACTTTACGAATGTACACAGGGAGGATGACCGTGTCACCCGATGGATCAGAGAAAACTATACCCTTGCCCTCTACGGAGGAAAGTACGAATACTCTATGGTTGTCGCTCGGATCTTCAATCGGCCTAGTACACTTGAATATCTTAAACTCGACCTCGTTCCATTTAACCTTAGCCGAATCTACGAACGACTTGACCAATGGAGAATCCATAGAAATACGACCTGGGGGAACGCTTACGTTATCACGACAAACGGGGTCCCAATGGAAAAACTACTGTATTGTCTTGAGCTCATAGGTAAGGTCTATGATATGGAGTTTAAGTACGGGGACTGCCGAACTACGTGGGACTTCCTCCAGAAGGTAAACGGTTTAGGAAGTTTCCTCTCCGCGCAGGTAGTCGCTGATTTAAAGAATACTGAGGGACATCCCCTCTTTGTCGCTAGTGACAAAGAGACTTTCAGTGCTCCCGGCCCCGGCTCCCTTCGTGGGCTGGCATGGTTCTTTGAAACTAAGGTACGACCCGGTGACTATCAGTTCCTAATACAGGAGGCCAAGTCCATCCTTGGGTGGGAAGGGGACATGCAAGATCTGCAAAATTGCTTCTGTGAGTACGATAAGTACTGTAGAGTGGCGTATGGGACCGGTAGGTCAAAAAGACGCTATGCAGGTGCGGTGTAGACGCGTCGAGATAAGTGGGCCGCTAGGGTAGCCTAGCCCGGTTTACCCCCTTGTCGACGCGGTTTAAAACAGCCTTACAAAACAACAGGTTACGCCAATGATTACACAAATCTTCGGTAATAACATTCCTCGAGCCTATAATGACGGGCTCTGGAAGCTACGGAGTAGCGGGGTACGGCAGGGCAGCCGAAACGGTACGGTCTTCTCTATCCCAGCTCCCGTTCTACTGACCATACGATACCCCCAGGAGCGGGTCCTCTTCGACGAGAAGCGCAATGCCAACCCCTTCTTTCATGTCATGGAATTCTGCTGGATGATGGCAGGTTCCAATGACGCTGGCTGGGTCAGTCAGTTCAACAAGAGGATGATGGAATATGCAGATGATGGGATTCTTCGAGGTGCTTACGGATATAGATGGCAACACGGTGATCAGATTAGAAATACCATCAATCTACTTCGCAAAGACGCCGGAACTAGACAGGCAGTTATTTCAATGTGGGACCCGGTTTATGATGGACCATCTGCAAGGACTTCCGACCGACCTTGTAATACTCACATTTACTTCCGAGTGTCGCCCACGGGTATGCTGAATATGACGGTGTGCAACCGGAGTAACGATTTCATATGGGGTATGCTCGGCGCAAACGCCGTGCATATGACACTACTACATGAACTGATCTCCTTTGAAACAGAGATACCACTCGGCGATTATATGGTCTTCTCCAATAACGTTCACGTCTATGAAAAGCATATGAAAGAATTGGTGGAAAAGCCGGTACTCGACGACCGATACCCCCTTAACATCATGCCGTTGCTCCACAATGGGGAGCATTACATGGATCTCATCCAGGACTGTAAGGATCTCGTGGAGTACGGAGTCCAGAAATCGTTTAGAATTGATTGGATGCGACACGTTGCAGAGCCAATATTCAGGGCCTACATAGACAAAGGAGAAAGGATGTCTTACATTAAGAGGATAAAGGCTGAGGACTGGCGAGTGGCCTGCAACGAATGGGCAATTCGTGCTAGCTCAAGATTGTCATAGGGTTTACAATGGTACATAGGCAAACGGGGTCAAGGGATCATGGAGCAACCAGACTATGGGGAACTCCCCATACAAGACTTCACACATAAACTACTAGAAACATTGCTGATTATAAAGTATGTCACCTATCTTATATTAGCCTCGCTATGGGTCCAATACTTACTATGAGTAAAGCATTGCCGGGGGAGCATTACTGCGAAGCGCATCAAGGCAATCACAGTCACTATGCTAAAAAGAATTGCACGGTATGCAGGCTTGAAGCCGAGCATAAAGGGATTGAAGTGAGTAAAGCTAACCAAACACAGATCGGCGGGGACCACTATAAGGTGGGAGGTGAGGAGCACTGGGACCGAGCATACCGCCTAGGGTATGATCCGTTCCAGTACATTATCACCAAATGGATTGAACGATGGAAGAACAAGGGCGGCGTACAGGATCTATACAAAGCGAAACACGCCATTGAAAAGTATATTGAGGTTGCGGAGGCGGAAATACGCCGCGTCCAGGCAAAAAAGGTAGGGGCAGAACCCCTGCCGAAAGGGTACGTGAACCAAGACTAGGAGAATAAGATGTACTACATTTCACTAAAATTTGAAGCACAGGAAAAGTTTATGGAGGCGATGAACCTCCTCGATCAGTATGGTATAGGTCTGGATGACTTTGGTAGGCTGCCCAATGGGCATGACGTGGTGAAGCCGAAGATAACCAATCGATTCAAACAAAAAGGGGTCAACCGCCACTTCGGTATGTCCTTAAAGCTTGGGAAAAAGACCACGACCAAGGGAATGACGGAATACCAGGAAAAGATTTACCGGACCATACACAAAATCCTAAAGGCCCAGGAAGGCGGGGTTCTGTCAAGGGTAAAAGTTTCGCAACTGGCAGCGGCTGAAACAGGCATAGCAAGACCATCCCTCAGCCCGCAGATAACCCTGCTCATACGGTCAGGCTACTTCGACGAGGTGAAGTAGTGCATAGCTGAGCCCGGTCAGGATGCTAGGCGTTGGCCGAGGGGGCAACGTAAATCCGGGCAACCCCCTCACTTTATTGAGGTGTACAGAGTACTGTGAGTTTCTTCTTAGATTTCTTCATATACACGATCAGTACCGTGGTACTCTCTTGATCAACGACTAGGGTTGTGGCTTGATCAGGACAAACGTAGCTCCTCATTTCAAGCTCCCCGCAAGATTGGAGTAGGAATAGGGTCGCTAACAGTAGCATCCTCATTGTGAATTCCTTGATTGATCACCAGAAGATGACCATCAGAGATTGCACCCAACCATTCTATCAGTTCTAAATAAGTCCTCGCTGCATTAGCTGGAATAGTCAGCGTAGGCGACTGAATAAGCGCCAGCAAAGATTTCGCCATATCGCTATGTGTCACGTCAGCCCCATTCCCCAAAGAAAGTACGCGGTATCACCGTACTTGTGAACAGTACAGACGCTCGCCGCTGCCAGAGTACGAGTTCCCGTAGTTCCTGCAGAACCTGTTTGATCTAACCAATAGATAGTAACACCAGGTCCTTGAGCAATGGTGAGGGGCTCTGTATCACGATTAACGACAACCCACGTCGCTCCCTGTGGGAGATTTGGATCGTCGACGCAAGTGAAGGTTACAGCTCCCCCAGAACTTTTATTCCATAGCATCCCATTATGGGCCAAATCAAAATTTTGATTCGTTGTCGGGGCATAGCCGGGCATGACATTAAACCCGATAGGTCTACCAACATCTGTTCCATCAGTAACCCGACCCCCCGTACCCCAGTCAGCAGTCGTTACAGGTCCACTTAGAGTCCAGGTTCCTGTGATAACTTCACTCGCTGCCACGCGAGTTAAGACTGCACCATCAGTGATCTGAGTTTCCGCGATAGTTATCGAGGACTGATGATCTACAACGGCTGCTCCTGGAATATTCATAGCAGCATTCGTAAAGTTCCACGCACCAGTGATAGTCTCTGCCGCCGCAACACGAGCCAGTATGGCTCCGTCAGTAATCTGAGTCTCTGCAAAGGTCGCCGAGGAGATGGGGCCAGAAATATCCGAGCCATCATGGAGGACATTACGGAAAGCACCGTCAGCCCAAATCCGCACCGGATTGGAGGTATTGGCGATCCATTGCATCCTAGTCAAACCGGCAATGACCGCCCGCATATCATTCGTAGCCGCGCGGTAAAATCCCGATGAGGTTTCCCCTGCCCATGTGATACCAGGAGCTGCGACTGTACCGTCAGCATTCTGGAAGGGTACGAGCATACCGCCCTTCCCACTCCGCGACAAGGAATCTTGGAGTTCCGCTGCAAGATCCGACATAGTCGGATTCGCCCACGAGGTATCAATAGTTGTCCCTGTTACTACCGGATTACCAGCAGGGAGGCTATAGTTTCCACTTCCATCACGAGGCATCTTGTGCTCCCAATACGATAGCAGCATCGCGAGCACTGAAACCTGCGGCTGCCAGTTCTTTCCTCAATTTCTTCTTCATAATCTTCGTTAACCTCTGTCCTCGGAGCTGGCCCGACAATGCCCTCTGAACTGTCTTTGAGGCAAATCCGTAGCCCCCGAGTATAGCCATCCCTAAGGCTGCTCCTGCTCCAGTAAGACCCCCAAGTGCGATCATGGGACTCGCAGCCGCTGAGGTTGCTGCAAGGGTAACGAAAGCACCTTGCTTAGAGGGGAAGTTCTCCAGTGACTCAACACCCGCCTCAGCGCCCTTCTGTAACATGGACTTTTTCTGTGGGTTTAGCGACTTACGGGAAGCCTCGGCCAACCTCGTTGGAGAAAACTTATTCTTTTTCTCAACTGCCTTTAGAAAAGCTTTCCCCGCCGAGTAATGATCGGAGACATCCTTATATCGTTGCCAGATATCAGCCTTGCCGCCGTGATATTTCCCCGACGGTCCGGGCTTCTTACCCCCGATCAAGTTAGCCTTCAGTAATTCATCGAGTTCTTGGGAATACTTCTTAATAATGGGCTTCTGTACTCCCGCTACCTTAGGAAACAGTTCTCCAAGAGTTGTCTTAAGAGCAATAAATTGCGCTCCAGTAAGGGTCTGTCCAGGTTTAATGGTACTCACCATTCCATTCGTGTGTTTAGTAAGTAGATCATCTAACCAAGGATCCGCCATTGGAGTCTTAAACTTGAGAGCACGTACACTTTCTTTCTTAATTTCCTCAAAGGCATGGTCATCCCAGAATCTCTTTACCTTGTCAATTACGACATCTATCGAATCATCTTTTTTAACAAGGTACTCATCAGGGATCCAGGGATTGGAGACATCGTGAGGCATTGCCTTTTCTCCGGCGAACCGTCGGAGATCTTTAATCGCTGTATTATACTGACCTCTGAGTTTCCCACCCGCTCCCGCAATGTTCGCTATCAGGGTATTGTAAAACATCTTAACTAGACCATTCTCGGCTGACTGTGACAGAGGGATGAACATACCGGGGTTCATCTTCTGCATTCTATTAGCTTCATGAGTGATCTTTGTAAGACCGCCGGAAATCATATTCCCTGCGCCACGGAAGGCTTTGGAGAGGACAGCGCCCCCTGCGGCAGAGCCTAGCGTATCTCCCAGGCGCTCACCTGGATCTGATAGTGCGAGACCTACTGCACCGCCCTCAGCGGCTGCCTGCCCCGCCTTGGTAGCAAGGGCCTTGCTTAACCCTCCCGTGCCTCGACCGGCTACTCGAGCAGCCATACCAGCGCCCCCGCCTATGGGCAAAGTGGCGGCTATCTCACTGGTCAGCTTGCCTGCCATCCCGGCCTTGGTAGACGTAAGATCCTGATCAAGCTCCGTCTGCTCTTGGATGGCCTCGTCACTGGCCCAATCAGGGGTGATGGCCTCTGGCAAAGCCAGATTCGCTACGCGACGACCTACGTTAGCGCCTCCGGCGCCGAGTCCCGCTGCAAAATTTTGCAGCGAGGAATCAGAGGCGGCACTTCCCGCTCCCTCGTAGCCGAAGTCCTCGGGCTTGGCGATACCTTGCTGTATCGCCATCGTTGAAACCATATGCTTCTTGGTCCCATCAGGGACGGTTATAGTCTTACCATTTGGGAGTTGAACATCCATTACCGAGGCACCTCATCCCATGGAATAAGACCTGAGGAGGGAGCCACTCCCCCTTCAGGGGCCGTGGGCGCTGAGGGATCCTCACCCTGCCCAAAGCCAAGATTGTCGGCATGATCACCATATACGCTATAGACCCACTCTTCATCAAACAGCGGAGCATCATTAGCGAACTGCTTCTTCAGTGCATTATTCGCTATCCCTTGGAGGCGAGCAATGCCCTGTTTTATGACCTCTACAGAAGAATCAGGGCCTATATTGGCCGACGCCCACGAGGCTCTTTCAGGGGCAGTAAGGGCAGAACCGAACATATCATTACGAGTTGGAAGGGTGTATATTTGATCGTACAATGCCCACCAATTCTGTTGATCTCTCATTCCTTGCGTGCCAAAAGGAGTATATTTAGTGAGGAGATTAGATGCAGTACCCTCGCCAAATCCAGTACTGGAAGCATAATCATCTTGGAACATATCAGCCAATCTATTCAAGTCATCAACACCGCTAATGACCGCCATAGTCTTCTTCTGAGCTGCTACTGGGGGAGCTCTCCTTTGCTTCTGCATAGACTTGGCGAGCATATTCTTTTCAGTCGCCATATGGTGACGCTTCATCTCCTCTAATTCTTCATACTGCAAGGCACGACTCAAGCCCTGCTGCTCAGCCATCTGGTCGTAATAGCCCTTGGTCAGATCACGTTGCTTCTGGGACTCCATCTCCTTGGCACGGGTAGCAAACTGATCAGATACATCAGCGTGGAGGGAGCCGCCAAAAGTCTGTGATGTAGGATCCCCTGAGAGTATAGCGAGTTGGGCGACTTCTTTGCGCTTCCGGAGGGCGTCAGCTAACCCCTTCATTTGGGATTCATCTCGGCCTTGACCAAGGAGAATTTGCATCGGATCCATTACTTGTTCCTCAAGAACTCTAGCAACTTCTTCCGCGACTCTGCCAGTTCCTCGCTATACTTCCCTACGTCCTTCTTACCACGCAAGCGAGCAGCGATAGTCCCCAGATGCTCTATAGGGTGAGCCGCTGTATACATACGACCTCCACCCGTATACCGTCCCTCGGGGGTCTCCATCTCACGGAGCTTCTCGGCGTAGTTCAGTTTACGATTCGTACCCTCCATACCCAGGATCTGATTAAGAGCATCAGGGTTATCCCATATGGATCCGCTTCCAGCGGATCCATCAGCAACGGGTGGACCCATAGGGGAAGGCGAGCTTGTCGGTGGACCCACCGGCGTCGGAGGAGTTCTACCCTGACCGTATACCGTCGGAGGAGCCATCGGCTCGGGCGTAGGCCCGAGCTGTGGCATAGGAGGAGCCGCACCCTGAGGTGGACCCACTGGGGGAGCTGCCCCCGGTGGAGGTCCAGGCGGCGGCGCTACGGGAGCAGGATGGGGATCGGCTACCGGAGTCGGTAATGTCGACTTCTCCAATAGCTCTCTGAGCTTCTGAGCCAGAAGTACATTACTCGGGGCAGCATACTTCTTCTCCCCGCTTAACGGCGACCTCAGCCAATCAGGCATACTGAGCTTTGGCAGTGGATTGTCAAATAAGGGCATCGTATATCTCCTAACCGAACGCCATAGCGCCAGCGCCGAGGCCGCTCATTAGCGAATTCCAGCCTGCATTGCGAGCATTGTATTGATCCATTGAGGCCCCATACTGATTCTGAGCAGCCCCAGAGTAGTCAACCCCTTGTGATACGCCAGCCTGCGAGAATCCGGGCATACTCGGCATACCGACTTGCTGCCCAGAGATCAACGCGTTGATCTCATTGAGGGAGAACCCTCTACGCTGCATCTCCTCGGCGACCTGGGACTGCCTGACCGTATTGCCGAATCCAGCATTAGCGAGGTTCATTCCATGGACCCGGGATCCCTCGGCTCCGCCTTCACGGATCGAGGAGAACATGGCCTGATTGTAAGCGTCATTCTCTTGCTCACCAGTCTCACTGAGCGCTCTGTCATAGGCTTCATCGCCGGGCCTCAGTCCCTGATTTCGTAGGGCCGCAGCTTGACTCTCCTTCTGCTTCTCAAAGCGAGGGTCAAGGCGACTGGTCGCCTGCCCATAGGAGGCGTCTATCGCCTGCTGCCTCGCAGCGTCACCCGTACCTGCACCGGTCTGATAAGGGTTGAACTTGCCCCAGTCCATTGAGGGGCCCAGCTCTTCTCCCACACGACCGAACATATTCTGGGCATAGCCAGTTCGCTGAGCCCCTAGCTTCATCTGGGAGTCAAGCGAAGCCTGCTCCGCAGGGCTGAGCTTTATGTTCTGAGACCAGGACCCTCCGGGTCCCTTCTCCCACGTTGAGGATCCCCAAGGCGTATACTGGTCAGGACGATTCGCCTGAGTCTGATACTCCAGCATCTGCTGGTTAGAGGCAGCGGTCTTCTCCGCGGCCCCTGTATAATCAGGCGGCGGTGGAGTGCTCTTCTTTCCCATACCATTCCTCTTTACGCAGTTGAGTGACTACGTAGTCAATGCCGACTTTATATCCGTCTTTTATACGGTAAATCTCTTTAAAACCCATGTGAGCGTTGAATTTCAACGCCTTGTGGTTATCCCCGGGGGTCACCCCAATGATGACACCCTTCTTACAAGTCTTGAACACATAATCCATCACTTCCTGGGAAAAGCCACGGCGGAAAACAAAGGGATCCTCTACTGCTATGTGGATAGTTCCTGAATTATATGACCAGTTGTCGATCGCAACAGCGGCCACGATCTCATAGTTGCGGTACGCAACTATCCCCCTCATATCTTCGCAAAGTAGGGGCTTCGCCCTATCCGAGAGCCACTTCCACTCGTGCTCATGCTGCAATTTCGTAAAGCGATATCTCACAAGAATCCCTGCATCAGCGAAGCGGGCTGCCACATGACTCCGATATCAACCATTGTCGTCTTTAGAGTAGAGGCTCCACTCATCGCTATAGCGACGGTATTGCCTATCCCGGCTCCTCCGTTAAGGACTTGGAACTTACCCTGACCACCTCCCCATATAGCATTGTCCCAAGTGGAAAGGTCCCAGACGTTGAGGGGGTTGACAAACCCCGAGGACTGGGTGAGCTCGGTAAGGTCATAATCATAGAAAGCATGAACCTTGTAAGATGGAGCGCCTTCAGCGACAAATCGTGGGCGGATAAAATGGACTATTTTAGCCATCTGAGGGGAACCAATATCCCCATATGACGTAAGAAGTGACCAAAATATGGGCTGAGGGTTAGGGTCTACTACGGTGACATTATCCAAATTCCCCGTAACCCAATGAACACTGGTATCCGCCCCAACATAGACATTATTCTTAAAGGTCGCTACCGTCACCATCGGCATGTCGCGCCAGATACTCCAGGCTTTGGTATTCACATCATAAACAAACTGAAAATAGGGCTGATTCCCTATTTTCGGTGTGGTCACGATTATCTTTGCTAAGTCAGGAACAACCCAAAGACCCCACCCCATCTCATTAATGGTCTGTCTAATGGAGTTATTCAGAAGTGGGGAGATTTTATAGCTTACGGATCCTTCGAACGTGAACGGATTCTTTCCCTCCAATAGATCACGAGCAGATATAATTCCATAACTAGATAGAAGATACAGATCACCCCCAACAGATAGAGCAATACGACGTCCATTCGGTACTTTCCCTATGAACCACGTCCCTATAATTCCGAAAGTATCGTACGTATCCGGATCAGTCCCTTGATAAACAAGGACGTCACCCGACGAAGACACAGCGACAAGAAAATCATCAGGGCCATCCCCAGAATCAAGGGACCAATTATAGATGCCCTTAAGAAAGCCACCAGCAATGAATTTATTACCGAAATTGAACTTAGTGAGTGTTCCGCTGTGTGAGCCTGCATCGGTATACCAGCCTGAATTCGTATTCTTTTGAACAAACCAAACTCGTTGCTTCCAAAGCATGACCTGGACAAGACTAGCTGCGGCCACCGGAGTTACGGTAGGAACCGCCCAAGTAGCCGTCGCCTCCTCATAATAGACCAAACCATTAGCGAGGTCAGCAACAAGTAAGAAACGTGCTCCAGCATCATTCGTAAAGATAACATACGAGCACCATCCAGCGTCGCTGGATGCAACTCCCCACGTATGCACCGCGATAGGGTTGACGACTGGATTCGTCACATCAAAGATACCCGCAGAAGTGCAGGCAAAGAGTTTATCTTTCGAACCGTTCTCCAAAGTCCCCATATAAGGGATAAGAGTCTTTACCAAGTCTCCAGATATCGTAGTGGCATGATCTATATAGCCAGGACGGACCCGCATACCGTAGGCTGAGGAGTCAATATTGTACGAATAGATGGCATCCCCCGGCTCCATAAGGGCCAGAGAGGATATAGAATTAATCCCCTTAAAAGGAGCTGGGAGAGTCTGAGTTTGTATTGTCTGTGGCATTAAAGCCCGAACCCTGAGTCAGGAATGTTCTTATAGCTTAAGAATGGAGTACGGCTAGAGGGGAGCCCTGCATTGATAATAGGGGAGCCCTGATTCCGGCCAGTTACTCGGTTATAGGTGTCAGTAAATGCTTGACGGGCCTCAGTAGTGTCGAATCCCTTCGCACTGAGGAATCTGTACTTAAGATACTGCACCATCAAAACTGGATTAAAGAGTATGATATCGCCATTATTCTGTACTCTATCATTAAACCCAGAACCATCCTGGATCCAATTACGACTTATATACTCAAAATGTATGTCCAGCGCATCGGGAACCGGGTTATTCGGGTATACATTGAACATATTCTGCATGACACGGAAGGTAACGTAGATTGAAGAATCTACGAGATTACGCCCCTCCAGATACGCCCACTGTTGAGCTGACAGGGGGCCAGACAGGGGGTTCCTATTCGAGCGCTCCCACCCTGTCTGATCAATCATGTACGCAAAGTCTTCAGGCAGGGGATATTCCCCCGAATCAAGGCTTGTCGTCGTTATTTGGTGTTCCCTTCGCAGATACTCCCACTCATAGGCTTCCACAAACTCCTGACCACAGGTAGTTAAAAGACTTCTTAACTGTATGTAGGTGGGATTCGTATCAGCAAAGACGTCCGAGGATGTCTGGGAGATGACCTCCACAGACACCCGGTTGACTATATCTTGTGCGGATATGTACCGATCAGCCATCGTCGTCCTCTAAGGCTTGGATGCGAGCCATTTGGTCTTTCAAGGCCTCTTCGAGAGATGCGATTCGCGCATCTCTTTCGTCTAACTGAGCCTGGAGCTGCGCAATGGGGGCCTCACTTTTCGCGGCTTCGAGATAAGCCTTCGCCTGCCGCTTAAGATTATTGATATTCATGAACTTCTGAGCATGGACATCCGCAAGATCTACGAGCTGCTCTACCGTAAAGATGTTAAAGAATTTTAGTTCCTCAACCTGACCTGCGGTGAGGTAGGCCCACTTATCAAGAGGGGTACCGACCATTATCTGGGCATTACGAGCTTTGAAAGCTTCGTAGTGTCTCCGAAATCGTTGCTTATCATGCGGGCGAGCTTCACGCATGATAACATTGTCCTTATCCCCGGGGATCATGATGGTGATAAACTCTTTATCCTCGAAAATAGGACGGCCTTCTTCGAGGCTCTTCGCCTCGTTCTGAAGGGGATGATAGGAAAACTTGACGTATAGCTTATCGTCATCTCTGTAGCGGTTATATTCACTCATGCCCTGGGAAGTAAGCTCATAATCTGCTTCCCTAGAATTAAAATCAATTTCACGGTCCATTATCATTCTCCTTTTATTCGGTCGTTACAACCAGTTTTCCATTGGTAGTCACCCGTGCTCCAGACTCCCAAATATCATCAGAAGGCAGAATTTCTGTAATTGTCTGTCTAGCTGCCTCATCAACCTTGTATCCCTCTGGGACCCAAGTTATGCCCTCGTCAACATCATTTACCCTTCGTACTCCGTGCATTGTGTGACGTAGGCCCCCAAGATTCACATCTGTAATGGGGTAGGTACGGAGATATTTGAATATGGCGATGCCTGACCCACCAGAGTTCGAACCAGCACCGTTTCCTCGTATTCCTCCAGCACCTCCACCCGTATTGGCTGCTCCATTATTCGCTGTATTCTTAGTTTGAGCTCCAGCACCCCCGCCACCTAAACCTCCAGCGCCACCTGGAGTTGTAGCGTCAGCGCCTCCACCTCCGCCGCCATAGTATGTAGGAGTTCCTGATATGCTGGACTGTACTCCAATACCCCCGTTTCCTCCAGTGGCACTAGCCGCATGAGCACCGGGTCCTCCAGCGCCGCCCCCACCGCCTGCGGCTCTTAGAGAAGTTGTTGCCGAAGTAAATCCATCACCACCGGAGAACCCAGTATCAGAACCTGATCCGGGTGAAGCTGTAGAAATCCCACCTCCTCCGCACCCATTACCTCCATTTACTCCTGCTACAAGAGGATTTCCATTCATATTCGCGACAGCACCGCCTCCGGCGGTTATTCCATTCCAAGTGGTTGCGCCTCCTACAATTCCAGTACCTTCTGCAGGATGAACATATCCTGGGCCTCCAGTACCAATGACTACAGGAAGAGTTCCTACAGCGACTGTAGTTGTTCCAGGCTTTACCGCACCTCCACCAGCTCCACCATAATAGGATGTTCCAGCTCCATTATTATAGTTTCCTCCACCGCCACCACCGACCAAGAGATATTCAACATCTCCTGCCTCCTGAACAATCATATCCTCTGAATTCAGAAAGGTATTGATTCGGTATGAACCGACGTCAGTAACAATACCTCCAGCTAAGATAGTCATACAGGCGTATTAACTGTCGTTCCAGCAGAATCTTTCCAAAGATCGCCGTCGGCGCTGCCGACTGCCCAGACAGGCTTTCCAACGGTGCTATTATATAGGCAAAACCCCTGACGTTTATAGGCTGATGTATTGACCTCGTGGGCTATATTATTCAAATTAGCAGAGGTCTCTACTCGATCGCCAATACCCCCTCTCTCCATCCACATAAAATCATAGATAGCCCCTACGCTGTTTCTGAAGAGGGTCGGGAACCGACCATCGTAGAATACTTCTCTGATTCCATAGGGCTGATGAATACTGATGGGAGCAGATGCGATATTACACCCGATAAAACGAAGTATAGTCGTACTATTGGAAGTTCCATTTACAAAGGGAAAGTAGTGATTCTGAAGAAGATTTCGTGTTTCTGCCGCCGAAGGGGTGACAATCCAAATATTCTCCGATGGACTTCCAGGAGTTGAATACCTCAATAAATGGATATACAGGGGACGGACATTATCCGAACAGGAGAGAACTTGCCACATATGATCAAAGGACTTCGCCCCTGCTCCCACGATTACTACTTCAACATAATCGTTATCTGTAATCGCTTGTGCATTCCACGTAGCTGTCGGTCTAGCGAGAGTTCTTGAAAAATAATTCGCTGTATTCGCCAAAGTAATATCCGACGAAGTCGGAATAGAGGCTAGAGCACTCGTTGTTTGGAGCGCCATAAAGTCAGTTTTAGGGTCCGTAACAATGACATTCGTACCTGAATAAGTTCCCCATGTAATCGTTGCAGGGAGGGCATGAGCCTCAAATTCATCCATAAGGTCTGTGATGAATAGACCTCTTCGCCCAGCCACCGTCGTACGGGGAATGAATCCAACTGGGTTATTGATGTGAGGCCAGAGAGTATTACCTTTTATGGAATTACGACCTGTAAATTCTTCCTGGTCATCAATCCGTACATCCTTACCCTCAACATCATACTGAGTATGATTATGCCACCATCCGTTGTTGTGCTGACCTTTACCAAAATCAAAGAACCTAGCAGTATAGATGTGATGATCAGTCCCGCGCAAATAAAGACCAGCATGAGCGACGCTTTCATCGTATGTCAGGTACATAGAATCTCCTTGGTGCATGAGATCTATGCCTAGATTATTGAATGCGATGCTATAGATACCACTCTTTACGGCCTGAGCACGAACCTTCCAATGACAGTTATTCGCCCACTGGTCATATCCAGGGTTACGCGCGTCAGCGTAGATGCCATATCGCATATTACGAACTTCTATATCCATTTCATGGTGAGTGATATAGGCATTCGCTACGGTCTGAGTGGAGAAATCGTAATGTATTGCAGTTCCCCCACCATTAAGCGTATGAAGATGTGTCTCAGAACCCGCCGCCACGACATCTTTAATGGACCCACCCCATCCAAAGAACATGATAGGATAATAGAATACTGCCTTGGTCGGTGCAGAGTGCATCAATTCGTACAGACCACCCCGAATATGCACTTCTGGAGTACGAATATCAAACATATTGATATTATTCGTGGTAAAGAACCGAGCCTGCTCGTATGTAACCGGAGGCCAAGGATCCGCAGGGTCGTTCGTCGTTAACGAAGTACGAACCTTCAGACCACTGAAGCAATAAAAGATTTTCGGCTGCAAAAACAGCAGAGGATTATCAATCTTGTATACACCGGGAGGAACATAGACGGCGTATGGGGACTCTATAGCGTCACCGATAGCTTGTGAGCTGTCAGTCGCCCCCGTAGGGTCAATTCCTTGGAATCCCAAGACATTACCGGGGGAGTCAGCTAGACCCTCAAGATACGAAGCTGGAAACTTGTAGGATACCCCACTCGACGACGCAAATAGATAGTCTTCTGGGCCTAAATTCGGTAGAGTAGGGAGTGCTGGAAGGGTGCTGCTCATTATTTACCCCAGAGTAACGTACATCTTATTTTCTGCGGAATAGCGAGTTCCATTAATGAAAACATCACCAGGAGCTCCTGAAAAATCATTGTCAACAATCTGTACAAACGTCGCACCATTTTCATCGACCATCCCACCACCAGGGACATTATAGTACTGACCTGATAATAGAAGAAAATTTACTCCATCATCAAGGAGAAAATCAGTACCGTCATCTAATAGAAGGTGTGGTATTGTCATGGGGGATCCGAAGTAATGTACATCGCGCCATCAAAAGTGTACCGTGTACCCTCAATAATGACATCTCCAGCTACGCCGGTGAATGTCGCTGAAACCGTTACTGTGTAGGTCGCCCCGTATTCATCAATCTTAACCCCAGTAGGGATAGAATTATCCCCCAGAGGCGGTATAGGGGGATCATCCTCCCAAAAACCGACAGCCCAGAAGGTGGGGGAGTAAGTATCATCGCGCCATGTACTCATCCGAGCGAGTAGAACGGAGTCGTTGTGCCGTTACCGTTAACGACAAAGTCATTAACGGTAGCGAGGTTAGATTGTACTCGTCCAGTCCCCGTAAACTGGAGGGAGTCAGTCTTACCCTTAACAGCGGTGACATTACCATTGATAGTTCCCAGGGTAGTCGTCATCGTATTCAACTTGCCGTCCAACGTCGCGCCAGTGTCAATGAGTATTTCATCGACTATACCGTCGATGACCGCCACATTGGCCGTCAACGTCGCCAGAGAAGCTGCCGTCGCCGGGGCATAGTTCGCCTGAGTAGAGTTAAGAATGACGCCGTTAGCCCCTGTGATGAGGTCAAGATCGAGCTGCGCGGTGGCGACTTGTCCTGAAATGGTGGTCGCTAGTGCGAACAGATTGCTCGTAGAAAAGAGGAAATCGTAGCCATCCGTATTGTAGATAGTGAACCGCTCCCAAACAGGGAGCGCTCCAGCCACCTGAATGGAGACGAAGAAGTTACCCCGAGTTCCTGTATCCGTCGCGTTGAAGGTGCAAGAATAGAGTCCTCCAGTTTGGTGAGCACAGGCTGAAGCTTCAGATTTAGCCCCGAATACACCACCAGCCTTTGAAATCATCACCGAAGCAGCGGGGATGGACAGGGCCGTCTCCGGAGTTATCCCATCAGTGGAGTCCAAAAATGGCCCCATAATGACCGTGACAGTCGTTGATTGGCGCATTACTCCACTCATACTTGCCTTCTCCGGAAATAGTTCATTATCTTCGTAATAACTCCGCTTTCAGGGGGGTCAGGTGCTTCAGTCATATCACCCTTACCCCAATAGACAGGACGTCTCCACGGGGGCATCAAATAGGTCTGCGTATTCGTGCCACCTTCTACACCGAAGTGCCAATAGTCTGGGCGTGTACCGCCACCGAATACACCATGAAACTCTGCAGACCAGAACCTACCCTCATCCTGAACCTGGGATATCCTATAATTAGCGACATTCCGCACATAGACCAGAGCTGGGGAGTAGGGAGAGGGGTAAAATCCAGTCGGTGCCGGGTTATACCCGCGAGTAGACGCTGGAGTTGTGACGACCTCACCAATCGGCACATTGGCGCGAGGTATGTGCCCAGACGAATTCCCCGTCAAGGCATGTAGAGCAACAAACGTTGAATCTACACAATTAATGAATGGAGCATTCGCTTCGCACTTGGAACCAAAGATGTTAACTCTATGGCAATTGATGATGTGAATATTCCCCGGCCAGTTGTGAGTATGCTCTGGATTGATGGCATAGGCGCTGACAGAACCTACAATATCTCGAAATTCATAGTGACAATAGGGGGATTGAGTATTGTAGATTACCCCCTGATTCGGCATGAAATGCTTTCCCGTAGCATTGTCAGTCCACTGAACAAGAGGGGCTGAAGCATCGTATTCTGGCGTTGAAGCGTAGTTAATGAATCCCCAATAAGTATTTCTACGAGTAAGGAAAGAATAGGAAGTATTATTCCCCCTCCAATGAATGGCAAATCCGGTAGGCATCCCATGATGCCTCCATATATTCATAGTTGCAACAGTACTCGGTAGAGTACTATCAGCAGTACGGAGCATCGGTCTCTGAGGACTATCACTAGAACCAAAGGGTTGACCTGCTGTGGGGAATCTGGTAGCCACGAAATTAGAAGACGCCTTGTTTGACCCGACTAAGTGCCTCCCCTCCAATAGATCGTAGGTATTATTTCGTAACCAGTATCCCCGGCGTAGATAAATGACATCTCCAACGACAGAATCAGACATTGCGGCGTCCATAAACGTCGTATTGTCAACCAATCCAGTCAATGGGTTAATCGCATAGTCAGTTGCTACATTAATCGTCGCATCTTCCCAAGTCTTAAATTCAGCATCTGAAACACGATGACGATCTACAATATCCGCCGGTACAGGAATGAAGTTAGCATGACCATCAGCATAAATTTCTACCGTATTGGCGCTAGAGTCTACTCCGTCAATCCTTGAATTCGTATTAAAGGGCGTTGAGTTGGAGACCAGCTCATGGTCAACCCCATTAGTTCCGGGAAGTTCAGCGGCGATATTAGCATTGATATTCCCGACACTGGGGGAAGTAAGATTATGGGGTACAATCAGTCTCTTAATGTAGACCCATCCCGTACTGGCGGGGGACGTAACATCGCCCTTGGGATGCTCTAAAATCTTAGTACAGTTCCTAACCCAGAAATTCTCAACTACGAAAGGACGATTTGTCTCGAATGCTACATTCGCTGTCTGGGGGGTAGAAAAGTCAATATAACCATCCGTAAACTCCATGTAGCCTTGTTCCACAACCGACTGTCCAGTCCCCATAGACCCACCATCTACCGCCAGTTTCCCGACAGAAGATGTATCCATCGTGATACCAGTACCTACAAAGAAGACCGTATTACGGGGGCCAGTGTCACCCCCACTGGGAATGGATGGACCGCAGTAGATGGCACTAACGGTCTGATTAGTTAGATAGTACCCGGAGAAGACACATCCTGGCTGGACTGAGCAGAGGAGAAGGCCATACTGAAACCCGTCTATATCCCCTGTAAGTTGGGAACCTCCTGCTCCGTTACCATTCCTGATACCTGCATAGCCGGAACCTGTAATCTTTATCCGGATTATTTCCTGACCTTGAGCACCTTGCATGTCGAGAGCAATGGCTCCGACATTAGTCCCAGTATCCAACCATAGATTAATAACTCCATTATTATACAAAGAATTTGGCTTATTCGTACCTGAGGGAGGTTCAGGGTTATAATCAGCATTTTCTATAAGAACAAAAACTTTCGGGCTACCCACGGTTCCATAGCCAGAGGAACCATTGGCAAGCCGGAGTTTCGGTTTATTAGCCCCCTGATTAGAACCTTGAAGAACGTAGCCTCGTGTTTCATCAATGAAAGACTGGCGATCTCCAGCAGCCGAGCTAGTACGCTGGGAAACGAACTGCCTAAAGAAGATCTGATTATTGACGACATACTCAGAATCTTCTTCGAAGAATAGATCCATTCCGTACTCAGCTGCATTCTTTCCAGCATCAAGAATTGCTGTTAGATTTGTAGCAGACGTACCTCCCCCTGCATTATTCGCATTGAATGGGGCACCAGAAGCTATAATCTTGGAGTCATTCATGTACGGCTGCGAAGCAGCCGGAAGACGAGGCATTTCCGTAGAGGCCCAATCAAGGTATGGACCGAAAACTGTATCTAGAGTATAGGATTGATTACGATAGATAACATCAGCCTGGGAGATTACAGCACTTTCAGTACCGCCCCCGGCATTAAACTCTAGAAAGAAAGCTGCCCATGCCGTATTAGGATTATTGGAGTCTTCAACTCCAGTATTCCACAATTTTGGATCAAGACCGTGAGCAAGAGTTGTAGAATCCCCACCAATTAGAGTATCAGCAACGTCATAAGCATAAACCTCAACTTCTCTGCCTGTGGCCCCTACGTTCCAATTCTCTTTACGAAGAATTAAACGAATTCGTCGTATCTCAGCACTCAAAACGCCAGAATTATAGGTGTAAGTCGGGAAGGCTCCCGGAGAATTCTCTTTCCAACCAATACGAACTACTTTAGTAGAACTTGCATTGAGTTCTATAGCAGAAATGGCGGAAGAAGCACGATCGCTACTACCGACCACGCCCATGCGAAGACGGGTTGTGCCAGTTCCAGGGAATATTTGAAAACGGACGTCGAATTCGACGTCCATACAAAATGGGCTGAAGTAGCGAGAAAAGGGACTTACTATTCGCGAATTAGCGGCAGAAAGCGTAACATTTCCACCAGACCAGACAGGAGTTCCAATTTCAGACCAAAAGGGATCAGTCGTACCAGAGTCAATAAGAACCTGACCCCCATGACCGCTGATATAGAACGGCTGAAATCTGGGGTAGCGTAAGACCGCCATCTATACTCCAAAAAACCCCGGGAGGCGCAGACCTCCCGGGGAAGCAGGGTATTACACGACCAAAGCAGCGGTCCGAACCCACCCAAACTCGTTAAGAGCAAAGGCAGCCGTATTGACATAAGCACCTGATCCGTCAGTAGCTAGACCCGCAGTAGTTACCGCGACGTCCGTCTGAGAAGCAGCGATTACACCGTTAGCTTTGACATAGATGTAGACGTAACCATTACTACCGATTACAGTCGTTGCTTCTTTGAAGTCAGCAACAGTCGTACGACGATCGGGTTCTACAGCCCCGATAACTCCACCTGCGACAGGAATTCCAGCAGCCATAGGTTATGCTCCATTAATACGGCCCTGGAATTGCAGACCAGAGCTTGTCATGTTACCCGCCCACGCCAGAATCTGAACCTCAGCGTCCTGGTTCGTCGAGTAACGACGATTCGGAGACAGAGGAACCATGTTCCTGCGAGAGTGGGGCCGGAAGTGCAGATACTTCGTGTTCAGGAAGTACGCCGTGGAAGCGGCGGCGAAACCACCGATACCACCGTCAAGCACGACATCGCAATCCATGAACTTCAGGGTTGGGAACCCGAGATTGCCTACCGAAGGTGACGAGAACCTCTGCTGTGCCTGGAGTGAGGCCACATAGAAACCCCAGAATAGGGAGTCCATAAGTATGAGGTCCGGACGATTCGAGCCGCGCACGAGAGAGGCCCACATCGCATTCATCTGGGTCTGCACGTTTGCGCCAGTGATCGTCACAGCGGTATACTTGTTCCGCCAGAACGTCCAGTTTACCCGGCTGATACCACCGTAAGATCCAGTAGATGGGGTAATCGAGATAGCAGCGTCGAGACCACCAATCTCTTTACCGCCAGCTCCAGTTCCATCTGAGTACAGACCATCAGTCAGGGTATTCTCCATCGTAGTTTCAGCGACAGTAATACGGGACTCCATAAGATCAATGAGAGCCTCCTTACCACTGTTCTGAAGCTGTTCCAACCCAGAAATGACGATAGGGCAGGCGAGCTGCTTAAAGTCATATTCCGCGGCAGAAATTACGTCCTGAGGAGCCGTAGGCAGCAAATCATACCCAGAGTACCAACCGACGTTGGCGTTCTCCTGGAAGGAGAGCTCTTCGTAAATTTTGCGGCCACCGGAGATCGTGCGAATACGCCCACCCATTTTGAGTTTGGACAGGAGGGCGTTGTTCTTTGTTACGTTGTCAGCGATCGTACGACTACGATTTTCAATAGTAGTCGCAATGATGTCGCTGACATTTACGTTTGCGAACGCCATATGATTCTCCAAGGGAAAGTGAAAGACACCTTCGTGAATCCTTGGGGAATCTGCAACTAGGCTGAGAATCCTAGGGTGTCACTCACGGTGAGTGTACCATACCTGCGATAAGATTTGCAACTAAGTCACAGTAGCGTCGTCCCAGGCATCGGCCAAAGCCGACCTAAGATCCTTCGCAGACCCTCCCTTCTTCTCCGAGTTGGGAGAATTGCCCGGTATAGAACTGGCAGCTCTCTTCTTTTCTTCAGTGACTGCCATACTCCGCTGAGAAACGATCTTTGCAATATCAGGAGTGAGCTGACAAGCTTTGTCGTATGCCTCCTGCAAAGTCATAGTAAGCCCGCGTCTCTCAGCTACTTCAATTAGGTCAGCCATTGTCTCCCTAACGTCGCTGTAAAATTCATGCGACTTATCATTAGAAAACTCTTCAATTTCCCGCTCAATCTTAGCCGACTGGCTTTCTTGGTAACTTTTCTGATTACCCTGAGCTTCCTCAAAGAATTTAAGCATTGGAGCAAAACGCTTCTCCATTGCCTGGATAACAGAGTCATTCGCCGAGCCTGGGAGCTCCTCACCGGCCAATACCGAATCAAGAATTCCAATATCTACATCGTAATTCTTGATGATGTCACGAATAACCTGCGCCTTCTGCGTAGGTGTACCATCGGCAAGATGGGCTGCTGTACGAAGCATATTATCCACAGCCTGGAAGGGAGTGCTATTCGCAAGACGAATATACTTCTCGTACGGCCGAATAAGATTGGCATATTCATCGGCAAGTTTTCTATGACCAGAGGCCCGCTGAAGCGCCCGCGAAATTTCCGTCTCCCTGCGTGAAATCTCTTCTTTTACTTCTTTTGGGATCCCCTTCCAATGCTCCCGAATAGCTGGCTTCCAAGACTCTGGAGCCTTGATATCGTCCTCGGGAGGAGGCGGGGCCGATTCTTTCTTTGGTTTCTCTTCTGGCTCCTCTGGCACTTCCTTCGCAGGAGCCTCCTCGTCTTCCAGTTCGGGTTTTTCTTGCGGCTCGACTTCTTCCGTTTCCCCGGGAGACCCCACGGGCTCCTTGGGGTCTTCTTCGGGTCGCCCTGTTTCTTCACCGACATCAAATGTCTCCTCAAGCGCTTCTCGTATTGATTTTGGCATTAGAGTATACCTTCCCTTGCAAGATCAACCAAATTATAGGGGTTTGATACTGGAGCCCCTGACACATTACCAAAGAGATTACCGTGATCTCTAATGTGCTCAGGATGAATGTACTTCAGGTACTTATCGGGGAACCAATCAGGCTTAACCCCAGACGCAATCCACTTATCGATATCACCGCTATATCTATTCTTGTCAAACAATTCCCTAATTTCATTGAATAGACCTTGTGGAGCATCTTCCAGGCCCATTCGTGGGTCTATCTTCCCGCCCAAGGGGGCATCAGCACGACCCACGGTAGCCGCGTCCAAAGCCTGCTTCGGCGTAACGCCTTCGGGGAGATTTTCAAACAACCACTGGAATTGGTGAGAAAACTGTCCAGTTACAAACTCCATATCCCCTTCTTCCATGCGTTTCAGCAATTTATTGGCAAATTCAGCATCACTGGGGTTCCCCTGTTTTGCTATATCAGTAAATGCTTCTTTATAGTAATCAGCTATTTCCTTCCTATATTCATACTTCCTTGGCTGACGTGCATTTCTGGTATAGTTTAGACGGTGGTAAGGATTCATGGACTGCCCGGTATAATCATCCCAAGCGGTTATATTTCCACCAGCCTCATCAAGATAATCTGGATCAATATAGGGTCTTAAATGTTCTGGTATTTTTTCTACCGGAATTTCACCAGTAAGATGATACATATCTATATCATCTTTACTCATCGAATCCCAGAAAAGGTCATTAGCTTCATCGTAGAGTTTCTCTTCCTCGGGGGAAAGCGGATTATCTGCATTTCCCCATCTCTTACCACGAGTACCAAACTCAGGATACTCTATTTTAGGTTTAATATCATAATTAGCTTCGGGATCACCCATAATACGCTTAAGAGCATTACGAGGATCTTCTCCTTCTGGAGTATGTGCCAAAAGGTCCTCTAGCTTTACCATTTCCTCTTCTGAAAATAAGTTTTCAAACAACTCAGGATCTTCTAGTGCCTTCTTATTTGCAAGTTCCTGTTCGTGCCATTCTCTTCTATATAGATACTTACTTGGGTCAAAATACTCTGCTTGACCAACCATACTTTGATCAATTTCTCGCTGAGCAAGATTTCTCATCTCTTCAAAAATAGTTGCTCGTGAGAGTTTTGGTGCCGCCTTCACTGCGGCCTTCACTACAGTCTCATCTGCAACTGCTTTTCTTAGCAAGTCAGGAAGTGTATGTGCTGCGGCGGCTCCAGCTACACTGACCGCCCCCAAACCCTTCAAAAATTTTCGTCTACTCAAGTCCGTGGTCTCCTCTGTAGGCGTAGCCTGCACAGGTACTATACCACGTCCAGTATTCCGAGGTTTCCTTAGAGCACGTATCGTGCTCTTCACCCCCGCCCCGGCGCCGAAGGTTGGGAGGGCAGCGACATCAGCAACTCCAGGTTTAAGAGTCGTCGTCTGCCCCCGCCCCGTCGTTGGCATCCATCCATAGGCGGCGTCTTCTATGGTCTCAGGGGCTTCACCGAATATAAGGTCACCAAAACCTAATCTCCAATCCTCCTCTCCAAAGGGGTCCGAAATGAACCCCTTATTCAGAAAGTCTTTAGGTTTGCGTAGAGCATTGGCTAGATGTATCAGCCTATTGGGCTCTATGCCTCGAATTTCACCCATCTACATTAAGATTCCTTACAAGGAAAGCGAGGGAAAAGAAAGCCAGTCCAGCTGAGACTAGATTGAACCGTCCAGAGGGAACCCCTATGGCGGCGACGATGAAAAGGATAACTGCGACCAACAGACATAGAACCGAGAATGTAATCGTCATGATTTTGACTCCAGTTGCGCTATAGAGCGAAAAATGTCTTCTCTTCGTTGTTCTGAGGACTTTCGTCCGAAAGTCCTCTCCCTATTCTCTCGCTGTAATGCGAGCGTATCCTCCATCATCCCTGGAAGGCTTTGTACGACATCATTTCGTTGATTATGGTCGTATAATTCGTACTTGTTCCGTATCACGGAGCCATCCACGGGGGACCTGAAGGTCCCCTCGAAGAGCATTTCGGGAAGTGGCTTCTGTGGAGTCATCTCAACAGCCACACCGTTGATATACCGATATCTACGGCGCATCTGCCCCATTCTCCTTCTGATGCTTCGCCTTATTATCGTCTACCTTGATCTGATTTTGGGTCTCATGCGTATCCTGGATCATTGCTGCCTCGCTTTGCGAAGCCTCAGCCTGAATTTCCGCAATCATCTCCGCCTTGATCACCGCCAGCTCCTTCTCAAGCTCCGCCTTGAGCTCTGCCATGACATTCTGGCTCTTAACCTGGAGCTGTTGCATCGCCGACTGAGCTTTAAGCTGCTCAATCTGCATCTGCATCTGGAGTTTCTGCATCTCAGCCTGCGCTTTGAGCTCTTCAGGCGACGGACCCTTCTCTTGCGGACCAGCCTTGATCATCTTGTCTATGGCTTGGTCGAGGACCCCCTCAATCTCGTTGCTGCCCTTGAAGCCAGACATAGTCCATTTCAGGATCATAAGGAGGGGGGCAGTAGCATTGGGGTCCATCTCTGCGAGCGGCATTGCCGCGGACATAAACTGCGACAAGGCTCCAATGTACTCCGTCCTCTCGCGCTGTAGCCTCTGGTAGTCCAACATCGCCATAGATTCTGGTGCTATTTTGATTCGCCATAGTGAATCCGTCGGGGTCTTGATCAGTTGTATCGCTTGCGCAGCGAAGGGAGCGTCGAAAGACATCATTATATTTGATCTCTTTGCGATAGTATCAGCTGAGAAATGGCGAGCTATGATCTCGGCACGAATTGACATAAGCTCCGATGCGAACTGAGCGAGTTCCTCGCTGATAGCCTGCACACGGACAGAGGCAAACTGACGCTTCGAACTCGAGGCCTCGGCGGTTTCTCTATCTGGGCCGTTAGCGCCTCGCATAATCTCTGACATGCCTGTGACTTCATAGAGGAGCCCCATCGCATCCGTTCTTTGCTCCTTGAGGTGGCTAAGTACCTCAGCCAACTCTTTCACCGGCATCCAGTCGATGACGCCCTCCAGCCCGACCTTCTCAGAGAATCTCGCCCAGTCCTTAACCGGGATTAGATCATTCTCCACGCCCTCCTCGAACATTCTACGGATCTCGGGCGTGGAGGCATCGTAGACGCCCACCGCTTTGATTGCATCCGTAATGAGAGATATTCTCGTCTCGAGCTGGTCGATTTGATTGTATAAGTCCTGCGCAAGAAGGAAGTCTGGCTGAGGGAGATAGGTGTCCGTAATTGGGTTCGCAACCAGTGGTTCAGGTACCGGCCAGAAGTTAAATAACCCGAGAGGGTCAGGCTGGGTGTCAAGAAGCTCCTGCGGCTCCTCGGAATACCAGTAGACGTGCTTATTGTCTTTACACCAAATCTCCCATACCTCAGCGCGGTCCCAAGCATCGGTCTTTTCCGGCGTCCGATCGTCAACGTCCTCATCGTCACGTCCTTTCTTATTGTAAGTCAGCTTCTCAGCCTTCTTCTCGCCGAAACGCTTCGCTGCCTGATCCTTCGTGGGGAAAGTGCGGAAGGAAATCCAGGGGACCTCTGACCATACGCGGGCGAAACCCCACAAGAAGTCGTCCCAGTGAACGTACTCTATGGGAGCCCGCTCGTCGACAAGCTTCTGCTGCTTAACTTCTGGGGCAAGCTCGTTGCCCTCGGCATCCGAGATGGCCGGTACGAGGTTCTCTTCGGAATCGAACTCGTATCTTACGCGGGCGATGCCAAGGCCGGGGAGCAGACGGTCGGAAAGGACGTGACCTAAGATACCTTTGACATCGCTGCCTGCGGCGAGGATGGAATTATTGAGCATCCGATCGTAGATAAGAGCGGCGACGCGGGCCACGTCGTCCTCGGGATCCGCGTAGCGGCGGGATACGTCCACCTTTGGCGGATTTCCGTTAACCATGTCCATCAAAGTCTTGGTATTACTATGGAACAGATTCACTCGGAAGGCGTAACCCGACGCGGTAGCCCGCTCATCTCCATCTAGCGTAGCTCGGGCGTCCTGGTAACGAGCATGGATGCGCTTACCCTTCTTTCTCCACTTGGAGATGCGCTCCTCAGAGGCTTTAAGCTCCGCTTTCCATCGCTTCCACTGGTCTTTCGGACTCGCGTCAAAGTCCTTTACCGATCTAATGCTCTCTGGGCTGCTCATAATCTATGTCTGCTCCAATTTACCTTCTCGCGCTGAGCGAAAAGATCGTCGAGGGTGTACGCGGGACGGCTGAAAGCCGTCCGTTCCACGGCTCGTTCTACCGCGCCATGTCGCGCACGCGCCACGAGGGCGAAATACCGGAATGCGTCCGCGCCGTGGCAGGCCCAGTCATGGTCGGGCTTATCTGAGAAGACCTGCTTCAACTCGTCGTACCGTCGCCGGTAGGCTCGCAGGGCCTCGATTCCGTAGGCACAGCGAGTTTTGTCTATGGATGAAGTCTGGAGTACCAAACGCGAAGCGTTGATTCCATCCTGTAAGTCCAACCGGGGGACAATGCTCCAGGTCCAGTCCAGTTCTCGCTCCTCGGTCCATCGTAGACACTGTTCGATAGTACTTCGCCCTGTCTGTAAGGTCTTAGCTCTTGCATCGTGGGGGAGGTAGAGGGTATCGTACACATAGGGTTTAGACTCCAAAAGATTGAGATAGTGCTCCAGCGCCTCGCCCTCTCCTTCGACGAAGTCGATAAGAGCGAACCCGTCGGGTCGCTCTTGCCAAAACCAGATAGCGGTAGAGTCGGAGAAGCCGAGGTCCATGGCGACGTTGACGTTTAGATCGGGGTCGTGATCGACCTGGCCGATGCGGCCATCGCGCTCCATTTCCGAGATGATCTCCGAATAGTAAGTGCCCTTCACGGCTGCCTCGAAGGAGCACTCGTACTCTTGCGCGTACTGGTTCTCGTCCATGATAGTACGGGCGATTTGGAGCTCGGAATCGAGCAGAATGCCGGACGCGGAAGCGGGGACCTCGAGGTAGAACCAGTCGGGAGATCGCTTCGCTATCTCTCTGATATCGTAAAAGTGATTTTTACCCTTCGGTGTCCCGATGAACGTGGCCCACCCTTGACGGTCAGTCAGAGTGGGGAAGATTACCTCAGCCCAGAGGGAGGGGCGACAATCGCCAAACTCGTCGAGGACTACGCCATCGAGGTAGATGCCCCGAAGGGCGTCGGGATTATCTGCACCGTAGAGGCTGATCTTGCTCCCGTTGAATAGCTCGACGGAGAGCTCCGACTCCCGGGTTTTCGTTTGCGTGTCTTTGGTAGCGTACTTTAGATACATCCACGCTACATCTTTTGCCTGCCGGTAGAAGGGGGCGATGTAGGCATATCGCGCCAGCGATTTCTGCGTATAGAGGGCTCGGGTGTGAAGATCGTTCACACATGCGACGGTCTTACCGCCGCGACGGTGGAAGACAATACAGGCCCATCGCTTGTCTCTCTCGTGAAACGAACGAAAGGCCTCGCGGGGGGTGTAGTAGACGTCCATCTAGGGGTCGATCGCTGCGGTCATAGTGACTGTCGCCGTCGCCAGAATAGTATTCGGTGGCGCAGCCATACGGAGCTGCACCGTCCCGGTGCAGGTGTGGGAGACTGGAAGGGCTGGGGCGGATGCCTCTATAGTCCATACCCGTGTACCGCTCATAGAGATCCATGAATTGATTAATGCTCCCCCCATGAATGTGGTATCGCCTGTGACGTTATAGATTACGTCGTAGTCGGTGGAGACCGCGCCAGCGGGGAGCCATACCCCGATAGTGGTCCAGGTCGTCCCATCAAGGGACGACTGCTCGTTACCGGCTGTCGTCAGGCGGTAGCCGACCGTTTTTGTCCCTGTGGGGATCGACTCTGAGATGACCGTACCGACAAGGACGGCTGTAAGCCGTCTCTGAGCGGCGTTCGCACTGAAGTGCGTGATGCTCATCGGTCTAGCGCCGTGGGCGGTAGGACGTGCTGGATGACGACCTTGTCATCGGACTCGGACGAGCCGAGCGTGAACGCTCGGGAGGCCTCGCTGGGGAGGATGCGGGCGAATAGCTTGAAAAATTCTGTAGGGTGCTGATCGCCCCAGTGGGCGAGACGGGGAACACCACCGATAAGCTCGAAGGCGTCGTGGAAGGCGTTTACAACGCGAAGTCTCTTGACCTCACGGGGGACGGAGATACGGGATAGACCGTTTCCCGAAGAGGCGAGGTCCGTGAGGCTTCGACAATCTTGCGCAGTTTCGGAATACGGAGCGGGGTCTGCGTAGACTCGCTCCTCGATGGGACCTTCAGAGATCTTTTCGAATTCTTCATGCGTTATCAGTTCTTGTTTCATTCTCGAATGAGACTCGTCGGAGGCTTAGGTTTGAGGACCCTGCAATTCGTTTGGTTCGAGTTATTGCTTTCTATGTCATTCGAATTATAAGCTCTTGCTACGATATAATGAGTTCCCACCGACATGTCGGTGAGCGTATACGTTGTCGCGGAGGGGTCCATGATGGTGGCTAAAATCGTATAGGGACCCCCGGCTACGCCTGAGACATACAGCCGATACCCTGACAAGTCTGTCAGAGGGGAACCGTTGGTGTTCTGCGTGGGAGGGGTCCATGATAAGATACAATCTGCAAATGCAGATTGCGACAAGAGGAGAAGAAGGGGAAGGAATCGCCGCATCCCTGGAGCTTAGCACAGGGGCGCAGAGATTGCAAGTTTGAAGGAATGGTCTCGAAATCGAGAGTGGGAGGGCGAGGCGTTAAGCTTTCGCTTAACGTTTGGGGGTTCGGGGGGGCGGCCTTTAATTTTACGAAATTTTAGGCCCGCCCTTATAGCTAAACGGTATAAATAAATAGCGGGTTAGCTATTGCTAACCCGCTACCGTTATGCTAGGGCCGTTTAGCTTTGCGGCCCCGTTAACGTGGCATAGCCATTGCGTATAAACCACCGCAAGTAAGGCATAGGCGGCTCTACTGTACCTTTTTTAGTAAAGCAAGGCGGGTTAGCTATAATAGCTGCACAAAAGGCAGCAGCCGGCTGGCCTGCATGCGCCGCTAATACCGCATGGTACAGCGCACGCGCGCTGCCTTGGGTAAAATTTACCTTTGCGGCTGTTAGCCCTATGGTGTGCCCCATTGCGCCAGCAGGTGCGGTTGGTGTGGCAGCCGGTGCCGGTGCTACCGGCTGGTGTACCTTGTTTGGTTTAGCCATGTTTGCAATTACCTTTTGCTAGTTACTAGGCAACATTACCTAGTAACTGCATGGTATACCCCTAGCTAACCTATTGCAAGCTTTTTTTAAACTATTTTTTAAAATAAAATGCTTGCATTGTTTTAGCTATGGGCGTATAAAGGGTAAACCAACCAACTAGCAAAGGGTAATTAAATGCAACATACCATGCAGGTTTTAAATACAGGCAATTACCATGCCAATAGTGCCCGCGGGTTATGGGTGGCCGCAATAGTTAAGGCAGCTAACCAAGGGTTAACAGTAAACCAGTTTTGTATGCAGGCGGCAGTTAACCCACCACAAGCGCCTAAATTTGGCGCCTGGCCCAACCCGCTAACCTACGCTAACTGGTGGGTTAACTGGGCACAGCGTACCGGGCATATTAGGCTGCACCGCAAGCTATAGCTAAATAGCACGGGCCTTGCATATGCAAGGCCCGTGCCAACCGACCTGGGCCGACGAAAACGAGAAGAAAGAACGATTTTCGCATCGGTCATGACCGAGCTTCGCAGAATTGAGGGCGGAGTCTTAAAGATCCTTCTCAAATCGGTCATGATTGATCTCTCTGTTTCTGTTTCGGTGCGCTTCTCTCTACCGAGTTCTTCGATTTCAGGCGAAAAAAGACCCCCGTCGGATGACGGGGGTCGGGTCTATCTACTTCTTGGAGTCGACGAGCGTCGCGTACTTTTCACGGACAAACCAGTTCAGCCATCCCTTCGCCTTTTCGGCACGCCCAGATTTCGGCAGCTTCGCGGGAGTCTCAGTCATGGCGGTAATGAAATCCGCCACGGGCTTGCCATTGAATTTCACCAGCTCGTTGTAATACAGCTCGCGAGCTGATTCAGTACGGAAATTCGCCTTTTTCTTTTCTACCTTTATGATACTCATTGCTAGTACTCCCAGAACGGAAGGGCACCATGCCCTACCTAGCTAAGAGTATACAGCATTGCGGCTCTGTTTGCAAGTCTTATTTAGTCATTGATCTCGAGATGAGGTGCTCGGCCGACTCTCCCCTTAGACTGGGAAATTACCATCTAATAGATCATATACGCGCAAACCTTCGGTTGTATGAGAAGCTTCAGGAACCATCCAGTTGCCTAGGTTGCTGTGGTTGCCAGCCACCCCCACCCCCGCCTAATACATATATTCGAGATATGTCAAGAACAACGATACCGTGTATATAGGGGAATGGGTAATTATTGGCAACCTCAGCAACCTTGGCAACCTAGACATAAAGATACGTATATAAAACATACACTTAAAACTTCTCTTTCTTGGTTGCCAACGCATTCGCGTTGGCAACCTGATCCGTTTGACTGGCAACCAATTTCTGCCAAAACGGCCTTTGATCCAACTGACCCTGGTAATCTTGCTCTTTACCGACACTTCCAACCCAATAATATAGATTTGTAACTCCATTATATTTGATTTTCTTGCCTTGGTTGGCAACCTGTACTCGTGCATTTTTCAATGCTTTGACCATCGCCATAGACTGCCTACGATCTATATCATTCCATGGAACCATACCCTCCATATAGCACCATGACAGCTCCTTCGCAGTCATGAGACATGGCTCATTTTCGGCGAGCATGATAATGCGACCTACCACCAATTCCTCTCCATTTACCACATGATCCCTCACCCATGTATCTATCGGCGAGTGGGTTATATCTATCATGTCCTGCTTCGCCTGAGTCCATGGAGCTTCAGCGTGCGGGTTAAACGAATCGGAAATCTTCCGATTCAGCAGGTAATCCATGACTGCCGGAGCACCCACATCACTTCGTAACCATTCCCATCGTGGCTCCCAGTAGGCCATATCGTTTGCATGTGGAAACTTCCTTGGTATTTCCAAAATGGCAAACCGACGGTCAAATTCGTCTAGTTTCAGTGATCCAATATCGTTAGAATTCAAAAACACATTAATCACGTTTTCCAGCTTTATTGCGTCAACTCCCTTCCGTTCACATCGGAGATGTTCATTGGTAATAAGGTCTTTGAGGACGTTATATACTTTGATTCC
>Ga0208454_1000186_pt1 | contig 43630 bp, 76 predicted proteins | sample EasRivMeERMZT100_FD_187530 | JGI IMG/M metagenome (GOLD analysis project Ga0208454, IMG submission 187530) | Soil microbial communities from meander-bound floodplain in the East River, Colorado, USA - East River MetaG ERMZT100 (SPAdes) (version 2) | ecosystem: Environmental > Terrestrial > Soil...
AACTTCCTCCAAGAATCGGGGGAGATGACAGAGGATAACATTAACTACCCTGTTTTCAAAGCACTCGGTAAAGCTATAGAGAACAGAGATTACCTCAGTGAAACAAACTTACAAGGTATAATGACACGATATGGTTCACCACACACCCAACTCATTGACGGTAGAGTAACACAGACTTCTTTACTCTCCGGTAAGACAAAAACAGAAACTCTCCCCCAAGTATGGAAAGCAAGTGATCTTGACACCTACACAGGTATAAAAGCTGCTGCTGCAGGGGGTATGACTATCAAGGATATGACAGATTTAATGAACGGTCGCACTGTGAAGAGGGAAGATGGTACTGTTGTTGAGCCAAACTCAAGAGAAGCGCAGCTCATTAAAGCACACTACGTGAGTTTACAGCCACAAGAAGCACGGTTGAAGATTATGCAAAGGGTTAATCTTGAACCCGCACTCTATGCACAGCTTCTCAATCAAGGTGTCTCACCTGAGAGCATTGCTCTAGGTGAATATGGGAAGAGTGGTTCAACAATGCAAGAGGCTCTTACAGGACAGTCACAACGATTAGCACAACAAACCGCAGATGTCCAAAGAGCTGTAACCGAAAGCAATCCTGTTCAAGCCGCACAATCAGGGTTTGTCACCATTGGTATTGATCCTAAAGATGCTGCCACTTTCCTCAAACCGCAACAGCCTATGCCACTCGCTGAGGTGAAGAAGAGTGGGAAGAGAGTGGGTGTCTTTGATAAAGCTGTCTACGATAAACAAGTCGTCCCTGCTTTTAGTGGGATACAAACCCTTGACACCATCCCTGAGATACTCAAGATAAACCCCATTGAGACAAAAGGTGACGTGCTTGAACAAGGTGTCAACCAAATGTTAAGCCGTTTCCTTGGCTACCCTGTTACAAAAAATGCTGAGATACGTCAAGAAGTACGCACCAGGTTAAACCGCGCTATCGAACAAGCTGAGAACATCATCGTCAGTATGAGCGGTGCAAGTGGACATGATGATAAAGACATTGCAACGTGGAAAGCATTTGCTACTGGTGACTTTAGAACTAATGCTGAAGTGTTAAAGGCTGTTGATGAGATACGCAACAGACTTAACCAAGTGCTTGATAGGGCAGTGTCAACGACTATACCCAAGCCAAGTGAGAAGAAAGCAGCTAAAAGCCCTGTAAGTGCTATCGCACCACTTATCCCCTCTGCTAAGGGGCAGGTGACAAGGCAACCATATAACAATGATGGCTCCATTTCTCTCCCCGAAGTTGACCCTGAGATTGCAAAGATGGTGATGGACCGTGCAATGAAGGGCGGTAAAGATAGGGGAGTAACAATACGAATCCCCGATAAGAGTAAAGGTGGAGCATCTACTATAGAAGAAACACCGACACAGCCTGTGCCATTTCAACCTTCTACTCCTCCTATCCCCTCAGCACAGGATAGGGTAAAAATGGGGATTGAACAGAAAAGAATGCGGAGGATGAGATAATGGCAGAGCAACAAGAACCACAGGAAATGTATGTTGAAACCATTGATGCAGCGGGGAAGCCTATCACCCTTTTCTCAGCAACGGATAAGATAAGAACTGCGTCAGAGTTTGCTGATGCGCTTGATAGGTATGATAAAAAGGAAGCTACACCAGGCTTTCTTGTCCTGCCAGGGGGGAGCTTTCAAGAAAAAGCAAGGAGAGGTTTTGAGGAAGGCCCAGGAAGGTTTGCTAGAGAAACACTCCCTGCTGTCGGTGAAACCATCGGCGGCTTTGCTGCATTATCCCCCATTATGACGCTTCTACAAAAGGCTGGTATCATCAGCCCTAAGACAGCAAATGCACCTGTACAAGTTGGTAGAGCAGCGGGGAAAGCTACAGGACAATTCATAGGTGAACAGTTCGACACCCCTACTGAAGCAGGTATGCTCGCCAGTACTGGTGCTGTTGCACCTTTTCTCCCTGTTACAACAAGTGCAGCAAACACCCTGCTCAAACTCCCCTTAATCGGTAACGCTCTCGCTACCGGTGCTGCTGGCCTTGCTGGTACAACTGCTATGCGTGCAGCAACAGGTGAAGAACTCAACCCCGCAAGGGCTGTAAAAGACTTCCTTATCCCCGCTGTCGCTGGTACAGCACAAGGGCTTGTTTCCCATTGGATCACAAAATACATCACTAACAAAAATGGCCCTGAGAGAGTAGCAAAGGGTATCATAGACACTTTCAAAACAAAACACCCTCAGATGAGTGCTTTTGACAACGTGTTAGACATTGCTACCTCTTCTGCTGATGATGTTGCTACGTTGACACAACAGATGAGTAAAGGATTAAGGGAAAACAGTCAAGACTACATCGACACTATAATCCCAGAACTACAGAGTATTGTACCTACACGTCTTACTGTTGGACAGCAGAATGAAATACGTGGTGAGTTAAGAGGCTTCATACGTCTACAAAATAAGCAATTAGATAACATTGATAATGCAAAGTTATATGAAGAAGTCGGAAAGGAGTTGACAGCGAAGACAGGGGAAATAGCAAGTAAAATGCGGGAGTACTTTCCTAAGGTGAAGAATATCAACCCCACTATCCTCCGTGCAGAGGGTGTATTAAACACCTTCAGGCAAGAGGCAAGTAAGTTTGACGAAGCAGCACTTGTGCTCCACTACCTCAGGGAGAGTGGTGCTGCTGAAGGGTTAGACTTCAACAAGTTTGCACAGCTTATTAGGGGGAAGTATCAAGAGAACCCAGGGAGTATGTTAGATCAAGTGAGTAGAATACTAACGCAAGGGGGAAGACCACTTACAGCGTTGCCAAGGGTTGAAGCACCGCAAAGAGCACCACAAGGAGCAATGGAGAAGGCAGCAGATTACATGATGGGGAAGCTTGGCCCTATTGGTAAAGCTCTCACCTTAAGAGATACCCCGTCAGATATGCCCTGGCCTAAACCCGGTCAAAGAATTACAATCGCTCCAGGGAAAACAGTAACAGGTCGGGGTGGAATACCGCTACAACCTCTTGTCAACTTCGGTATTCAAGAAAGCGGTCAGCAAGCCCTACGATCCTTTGACAAGTCGAGAGCACAATGATATTCTTCCTTATCTTTTCCCTTATTATAATAATCACAGCCTTCTCCGCAGCGGAAGGTGGTAAGCCTTTTATCATCCTCTTACTTACCCTTTCAACCTTTATCTTTATCCTTTACCTCATAGGCACCTTTCACAGCCAAATACCAACTGTTAAAAACTATCACTACTGAGGCACCTATGTCCCTTGTACGAGAGCAAGGCTCTGAGATTATCACACAATTCAACGTACCCATAAGAGGTACATGGAAGAACATAGCTGCACACACTGTACCTGTTGATGCACTGTATGATAGTCTCAATGTGTTTATAAGGGAGGGTAAGCTGCGTAACAGACCAGGGCTAGTCCTCTTTGATGACACTATTTTCCTTGAACCTGTCCTTGGCGGTAACATGGTTGTCACACCAGAGGAAAAGGTTGTCCTCGCTATCACAAGGAACAGAATATACCAACTCAGCGATGTCACGAATGAGTGGTCTACTCTAAACATAAATGAAACAGGTATAACCTTTGCCCCTAGTGATAACAGTGTTATTGATATGTGCTTTATGGAAACAAGTGGTGACTACGTTGCTATCATTGCACAGGGGAATAATGTACTGAAGAAATGGGTAGATGCACCACGCACTGTGTCAACACTGATAGGGACGAATATACCGAGAGCGGTAAGTGTTTGTGTATCGGCCTCTCGCATTGTTGCACTCGTTGCACCGCATACAGTAGTGTGGTCTAATGTACTTAACCCCGCAGTCTTTGATGCACTTGCTTATGCGAAGAGGGCGCAGAGTGGGGATAAAGGGATATGTGTACGTTCCTTGAGTGCACTCTCCTTTGTCCTTTATAAAGAAAGAAGCATACACACAGCAAGAGCGCAAGCGGGGTTAGATGAAGGTGCAGCATTCTCCTTCAGTGAACCGCTCTACGTTGATGGACCTGCAGGGGTATATGCAATCACAACAGTGAATGGTGCACATATCTACATGACACATAATGGAAGGGTAGCAACCTTTGATGGTTCAAGCTACCCTAAGTGGATAGCCGATGGTCTCTGGCTTTTCCTTCAAGATGACATCCAGCCAGGTCTTGCACACTTGATACGTGCTATCTACGACTACCGCCTTCACACGATCACCTTCTTTTACCCTAAGAAAGGGCATGGCCCAGGGTTAAAGGGAATGGTGCTCATCAACCTCCCCTTTGAGGGACAAGATATTGCTGAGGCATTGACCACAAGAGCCTTTCTTGGCCTCTGCAACAAAGGTATCAGCCATGCCAATGAGAAGCGGTGGGATAGCCAGGATACCGTCGATCGCTCCCTTCTCTACAACATCCCTGAAGACAGCCAAGATCGCTCAAATGCCTTCCTCTTCTCTGAGAGAGTAAGCACAGATGACGGTATGTCATACGCATGCTCCTTCCAAACTGGCCTCCAAGCCATGCCTGATGCAAGGCATACAAAAGTAACAGTAGAAACCTTTGTTGAACGCGGTCAACGCTATGGCTCTATGCTTATTGAACCTGTTGTGAGTGACACACTTGAAACACCAAGCGGTACCGTCCCTGATGTCAGCGGACAGCATATCAACCTTGAGTATAACCCCATAAACGAATACATAGGCTTCAACACAATAGTTCGTTTCTTTGGCCTCCGCTACACATGGAGCAGTGATAACACCGTCCGTTATAGTGGTGCTGTCCTTTACTCGTCATCTAGTAAAAGGAAGCAGTAATGCTTACATTTCTCTCTGAATATATACGTTTAGAATATTATAGACTATTAAACTTAGAGGAAAGAGGTATCTTTGAAAAGGGTACGGCAGATAAATTCTTATTAAGTATGCAAAGGAACCGATAATGCCCACACTCATAGGTCCACCAATGCAACCACCTAACCCCCCTCTCTTAACGGGTAGGATTGAAGATGATATAAAGATCATCATGGGTTATATCAATGACCTTGTATCATTCCTCTATGAATACCGCCCAACAGTAGAGGCACCTTAATATGCCTAATCGTTATTGCCGTGATGAGTTGATAAATGTCATGATAGGTATGGTGCAGTTGTCTAATCTTGAAACGCATGATGCACCGCACGGTGTAGTACAACAACATGCCTTCAGCATTCAATGGCTTCAAGACATCCTTGACTTCTGGTTTCATATGGTCCCCTTTAGTGCAACAGTGAAGCATGTACCCTTAACCTGCACAGCTAATAATGAAATACTCATTATGCCTGCTGATTTTATCCTTGACGTGAGGAATGGCTTGGAAGTACAAACCATACCAGGCGATGAGTACTCATACGATAGATCACGGAGAGCACCTCTACAAAAGTTTATCAATAGAAGGCTAGTCAATCAAAATGCACGTAATGTAAAATACCCCGAGTGGTATTGTGTTGTTGGGGATGATGGGGTGATAACGACGCAGTACCAAACTATGAAAGTTAGCCCTATCCCTACTATTGCAACACAGTGTATGCTGTGGTATTATAGCCTTCCACCGAGGATAGAAGCGAATCAGAAGCCAAAGTTCCCTAACGATCAAGTATGCTTAGATTACTTAAGACTGCGTGCGTTAGAGTGGGCAGGTATCTATGAGCCAGGGACAGCACATAAGTACAGCATGAAAGTCGTTGCTGATATGAAGGCAGCAGGACTCATGAATGAGCCAGAGGATGATGAGATACCACTAGATGAACAAGTGCATCGTAGGGTAGGTCGAGGGGGTGGTAACAGAAATAACTGGATGGGGAGGCAGTAATGAGGATGCAGGATGGATGTTATATACCTGTACATATAAAGAAAAGAAGTTGGTTATCATTTCAAATCAGACGACCAAAACTTATCTATAATCTCTACTTACAATTAAAGCAGTGTAACTTTACAAAGCAACCGAGCTTTATACAAATGCTCAAAGCACTGTGGTTATCTACACGATATATGGGGTAGACAATGCCCACTACAGCAGTCCTTGATATCAACGTGTTTGATTTTGCCTTTGATGTTGTTGACATCATACCGTCTCTCCTTAAAGTAGTGGTAGAGCGTGAATACAGAGCTATTGCTGCTGGACAAGCTGTTGAGACGGTTATCCACCTTATTGACAACATCACCACTCCAGGTAGACAGTTCCCCTTTACCCCTACTGTCCCACCCACTATAGAAATATACAGTCCCACTGACACCGTTATCCTGGCTGCTACAGCTATGAGACAAGTAGGGGATGGTATCTTCACCTACAGTCACCAGACAACAACAGGCTATGCTGTCGGCCCTTACAGTTCCATTTTCAGATGCACTAATGGTGATAAAACAATGGTGACTAAAAAACACACAACCTTTGTTATCAAATAGGAGTAAAGAATGGCTGAGATAATCACACATTCATTTGTATCCGCAAAGACACAAAGCCCTGACACTACCCTTGTCAGTAAAAATGAATGGAATGATGGGCATGTCTTATCAGGGGGAGCAAATGGGCAGATTTTAGTATACGATAACACCCAAGATAATAACATGAAATGGGTAGATGGAGCTAATTCCTACACAGGTGGAGCAAGTACAGGTGCAGTTGCTTCCCCGCTAAACACAGCAACACTCGTTACAATAATCGCGGCAAGTAATAGTATTGTTCAACTAAACCCTGACCTAGCCTGTACAACATCAGGTGGTGCAGTTTATACTTTAGACATCAAGTTGAATGGATCAACTATTCTAACCATTAGTAACATCGCATCAGGTGTACAGTTTACTTACCCTTACTCCTTCGCCATCACACCAGGTACATATACACTAAGTGCTACCTTGACAGCATCAGCGGGTACATTCACATCAACAGCGATTAACTTCAGAGTTTTCACCATAGGTAAAATATAATGGCGATTCTTTTAACGAAAACATTACAAACTGTAATGTATAATCTTTACATTAAGACAGAGTTGAATATAGTTGAACAGGATAACAGGTTGTATTTAATACAGAACATATATCAAAGCAAAGGGCATTTTGATGATGATTTTTTACCGATAATAAGGAGAAGGTTTAATACAGCAAATCCGAATATTATCCGTATAGTGAGGTCGTTGATGAGGGAGGATTTTCCCTCTGCTGTATTAGCGGTGGAGACATTCCTTGTACAAAACGTGGCGTATTATCAAGGGGGGAGTGTGGAGAATGGGATAACGTAGTTATGCATATACTTTGATACCTGCAGTCATCACCAACGAGCGTCCTTCATAGGTAATAGGTCGCTCAATAAGTGATGATAGATGTTCTTTAAATTCTATAACCTGTTGTACTGGATCACTACCAAAGAAATCCCTCAATACTATTTTTTTAAATGCTAACTTATCGCCGTCATGGGCGTTGTGTAGTAGTCGAACGTAGTTACCGTATCGATCCTCAATAATATTCAACGTCTCATTGTTATAGTCACTCACAGTACCGCTTATCATATGGCTGAAGCCTTCTCTGCCTGTTTCAGCACTACTGTCAAAGAAGATACGCCTAAAGCCATAAAGAGATCGAGCAACTCTTTCCCTTCTGATTGAAGCCATAATTGCCAGCTTTCTCTTCCACGCACCCCCTTTAGATGCAATATACCGTTTGGCAAGACGCTCAAGGTCTTTATAATCAACTCCATATTGTTCTACTCCGTTGATACGATGCACAAACTTATACGACTCAGTATACTTTGCACCATGATTAAAGTTCTTTGCTAAGACCCGTTGCTTTGTATCCTTTCCTTGCCAGTTATAACGAGTACGCCATTCACTATCCTCCGCTGAAGTGTGAGGGTTCTTGAGGTTAGATGGATAGTCCATGTTAAAAATATTACAACAGGTAATTGTATGAAGGTCAAACCCTTCACTGTGAGCAGTGATAGCTTGCTCATCATTAACGATAAGATCATGTATCTTCCCCTCTATGTTGTCATGGTCCCATGTTATGAGGATTTCATCATTGTCAGGGAGGAGAATATCACGGATTGACCAGCACTCATCTGTCCACTCATGTTCACTACGAGGGCACTCTTGATTCACACACGCTCTAGGCCAGTTTGTTATCCACGTTGACCATCTCCCACTTGTCTGCGTTGGTAAGTGGTGGAGGTAGAGGCGTTTCACCCCTACCAGTTTATTAACCGTACCAGTTAACAGCTTACTGTCTTCACTGTATGCCAGCCTAAGCTGCGCCAGTTCTATCTGCTTAGATGTACTCTTAGGGTTAGCAATAATCTTGCGGAGGGTATCCCTAGCAAGACTTTCCTCTACTGCTGCTTTATAAGGCATCTCTCAACAATCCCTCCTACAACCACACCTTCTATCTAAACTCCCACACCATACACAGAATGTATCAATAACATCTAACCTATCGCTATCCCTCTTAAAAGAAGACATTATACCCTTAACAACATACTTCACAAACTCTAAATCTTCATCGTCGATAGGGAGGGTTATAGTTATTGCTTGCATTACTACACCCCACATACAGCAAAAGCTAGTTGATACTTCTCATTGTAATAAAGCACCTTAGCACCACTGTGGAGTGGATTTTCTTTTATCCTATCCAATAAATCTTGATCTTCCCTCACACTATAATGCTCTATAGATACCATACTATCAATCACATCGTAGAGAATAACTGTTATCACTTTAGCCATATAGTTCCTCAACCCTTACTGTAAGTTTCCTATGGTAGTTAAACGGTATATGATGCCTATCACCACAGAAGTAATCCCCTACAGCAGAGTGTATCACTGTACCGCGCTTGTACTTACCTTCAGTAACTCTACTTAGTTCATCATGTATCGCTTCATTTAATGAGCGTAAGGAACCGTTCCAGCATATGTTTATTTCAACCTCCATACAATTCTTCCCTCATCCTTTTACTCCCCCCTAGCTTAAAGGTACTATCCCCTGTTATCTCTTGTGCTCTTTTTTCATACTCTTGTAGACGTTCAATTAATATCCACTTCACATCGTCAAGGCGAGAGGTGTCAAGCAGTGCTCCACTTTGTTGAGCTTTGTCAATGATAGGTATAAGGGGTAAGCGGTACTTTTGATACACCGCCCAACTTAATCTATCCCTCTTAAACTCAGGGATGAAGTACCCCCTCCACTCTTGCATAGGCTCATAGCTGTCAAAAGCGCTGTACGCTTCGGGTTCATCCTCTGGTAGGTGTTTATACCTATTCAGTGTACCATAAATGCTGTTGATGTAATTAAGAGAGTGCGGCTCACCAGGCCACAGCACAGAATGTGCAAGCATCAAATCCTCAACCTTCACAGCACGCATATCCACCAAATTAGACAGATAAGCAACATCAGCAAGAGCGTTTTGTATGAGGACAGTTGATCCCTGTCGTACAGGAATAACATTATCACCCCCACTATCATGCTCAACACAGTAGAGATTATAAGCTGAGTCACACATACTCCATCGGTATAACTCCTTTGTGTCGGGGTTGTACTCTGTATCGAAGGAGGAATAAGCAGGCCAGTTTTGAGGTGCATTGCTACTCCACTGAGGTGGAGGTAAAGGCCACTCACCTCTCAACAACATACCTAACTTATGGAAGTCTTGATAGGTAGCGTGTGTGTACTTCTTATTATCACCGTAGTTGAGTGCAGCAATGTGCATGGTGAAAAAGACTACCCTTTTATCCTCCAACAAAGAATGATAGCGAGAGGTATCAACAGTCCTGATAGTGCTGTAATCCCCCACTTCAACTCCATACCCTCTCCAACTTTCAAGTACCCCCTGTTTCTTCTTATACTCATCTTGATCTTTAGCAAGGCCAGTCATTTGAAACATAGCATGTCTACCCATTGTCACTACAACTTGTACGCTATCAGGGATGTGAAGGTGTGTTGCTTTGCAATGGCGCAGTGCTTTAACTATATCACTCTTTGTCTTATCATTATCCAAGCGCATACCTGCACTGATCGTGGGTAAATCATCAGCTTCTGCCTGCTGCATACCCTTTACACCAGCAGCCTTCATAGCAAGGGCTGGTCTACAACGGATGGCATTCCCTACTGACACTTCACTACGCTTCAAACCGCTCTCAGGGAGGAACTTTTTGTTGAAGTCTTGTCCCGTCTTGCCTATAAGTGGCTGTGACTCCACATCCTTAAACTCATCACTATACACCCCCTTCCCACTAAACCTCCTTCTCACTAACTCCTTCCCTTCAGCTTCATTCCTTCCTGGGTTTTGAGCAAGAAAAAAAACCTTGCTGCCAGGTACAATATAATCAGGTGTATAGCTGTTAGCAGGATCAAAGCGATAAACATAGAAAGGGCACCCTTCACAGCTACTTGGTAGCATCATCGCGTTCATTCCCCATAATCCAAGTTACCCCATACCAATGTCCTATTTCACCTCTTGCAAACAGTGCAGCCCTTCTCTTTCTCCTGTAAATCCTGTTCCACTTTATACACTTCTTTACCCAACTCATATCCACCTCAATACAACGGTATAGGGTTAGCCTCTATAATCGTTCTTGCCTGTGTATCCCACTCAAGAATCATATTGCACTCTCTGAATATAGTATAACAAACTTCAAAGCACTCTTTGCTGCAAGCAGAGACAGAAAGGTTATATGCTTCATCCTTCCCCTTCCTCACCCCACAAGCAGCACATTTGAATGTCACTATCTCATTTACTTGAGGTCGTAGTGTATAATGACTCATCTTTTATCCTACTTAACCGAGCCTTTTAGCTCTAGTGTCCTGTACGCCGCTACTATCTCCCACGCTTCCCTTGTCTTTTCTGCCAAGTTTGACCATGTCTTTACTCCTTTGTAGTATGCTTCTTCTGGGCTACCGTAGTATGAAGTGAGCCATATCTCATACGCTTCTAACCCGTTCATCGCTTTATCTCCATTAGTGTTAACTTTGAAACACCCTCACCTCTCCACAGGCTGAGTTGCACAGCCTTTCACTGTAGTCATCCTCATACGAGATAGAGAGGGGAAACCGTAACTCTATCACTAGCGGTATGAGGTACAGATTACATCACTCATGAAGGAGAGGTGAGGTGGTGTTAGTTACCTACCGCTGCCGTACAGTACGCTCAACCTTCCGCTTCAAGTCAACCACCACAGGGCTATTATCCCCCTTCATCGTACGGATGATATAATCATCTTCAGCAAGAAAGTAGACCAACTTGCGGATAGTAGGCCGTTCTTCTTTGACAGCAAAGTAGAGGTCTTTGGCTCGTAGCCATAACTTTGTTGCCATATCAATCTTAGTAGGATCATCAGCTTTGAAGCGAGCATCAGGAGAGCAACGGAGGAATAACTTAGGTGTATACACATGCTCTCCTACCGTTCTACTCTCCACTTCAACGGTGAAGGAGAATATAGTCCTCCCTGCAGGATCAACGTCATCAGGGGCGTTGTCATTACTATACACCCTCTTCTCAAACTCACACCGCCCACTCTTAAACCAATCCCCTGCTGGAGGATCAATAGCAGCCCTCAACCGCTCATCCCTTGCTTCATCCATCCCCTTCTCGTCAAGTTCCTCTAACGACATACCCCCCACTATAGACGTATTCCCATTACTACTTGCACTTGTGTAAGCTGGCTTCGTTGCACTGTCATCCATCTCTTCAGGGATGTCATCAATGTCATCGTTATCTTCACTGCCTTTGGGGTTCACATTATTCCTGTTAGCCATTAGCTTTATCCTTTTCGCTTTGATTACGTTTTGTCAGTTCATCATAAAGCAGCTTTAACTTCTTCTCACTAAACTTCAGTTCAGCCAAACTTACAGCTATAGTCCTCTCCTCTGATGCTATCACAGCTTTTATATCCGCTAAAGTTAACTCACCCATCGACATGCTCACGAGCTTTGTCCCTTTCTTTATATATCTCAGCCTCAATCAACGCTACCATCTGATGCGCTGCATTCTTCACAGCCACATCATCACTTCTCTCTGCCACATTCATCCAATGTTCGAGTTCAACTGTCAACTCTTGAATAGTCAAAACCATCACACCCTCTTCATCAAGTTCTGCAAAGCAGGCCATGTTTGATGTATCCAAGGGGCCTTCTCCATAGCCCTTGTCACCTTTAACCCCTTTATCCCCACACCCATTACTTCATCTCTTGGCAGGAACTGCCAGACGTGGTGGAGTTCGCTGTCATTACTCTTCTCACAACTCCCATGAATACAACGTACTCTCAGCTTGGCTGATACCCTCACATCAAAGCGAGAGACAACATTGGTTGCCATATTCCCAGGGAGGTAAGGCCAGAGGTATCGTGTCGCTTCCATCCCTCCAGCCCTTTCACTATCTGTCTTAGCTGCTTGCCAGTCTTCTAACACAGTCACACCAATGAAAGGTATCTCACTTGCGTAGAAGGCAGCAAGGTACTGTCCAAACGAAGTGTGCCCTTGACTGTAAAAGCGTGCGCCTCTATACGGATCAACCTTCCCTTTTGTGCTGTCCCAATTCAACTCTTCACCTGCTAAGTATTGCCCCCCTGTAATGATGTTAAAGTTGTGGTGATACAAGTGGTGGATACCGTCAATAAACAACTTATCAGGTTTATTCTTCCTTACCTCCTTGTATGTCTCGTTAAAGTCATGCACAGCTTGTTCACTCCACTCTACACTGTGCATATCATCTTCACTGTCCATTACACTGTAGTAGCTGCTAATGGTATCACTATCCTCTGGTAGTGACCTTACCCCTGTCTCCCCTGGACAGACAATGATAACAAGTGACTTCCCTTCCTCTGCAAAGGTTTGTATACTATGTGTCTTACCGCTGTTAGAGAAGCCACTTATGAGTAGGCGAAGCTTGGTGAACTCCCCTGTACCCCTTTTAACCATTGGCATCTTTATCCCTTTTCACTTTCAACTTTTACCCGCCTTTTTACATACTCTTCAACAAGCCTTTGTATCTTCACCTCCCTTGACGGTTCAATATATGAATTGTATATATACCCCGCTTTGTGCATCTCCACATCAAGCATAGTATCACTCATACTCCCATAAAACTTCTTCGCTGCCGTCTCTGCTGCTCTCGCCTTATACGCTTGCCTTTGCGCTGTTGTTATAGAGCCATTCACCCTTAACAGTATCTTCTGTGCATTCTGTACATGCTTATCAATCCACTCAAGATGGGTGAGTATCTTCTCACTCTCATAGAGAAGTGTTTTCACACCGTAACGGTCAATGTTCTCCTTGAGGTAGTTAACAAACTGCGCCGTCTCATCATGAGAGTAAAAGTCAGGGAGCTCTACTCTCTTTTGTCTCTTCGTTGTGACTGCTGTGCTGCTTTTATCCACGGTCTGTTGTGCTCCTTTCATATAGAGAGTATACTCCCTCTGTGAGAATACGTCAATATCAAAATGGAAAAAAATGGAGGAAAAATACAGTGAGTGGAAACGGCGGATACAGCTTGAAAATGAGGCAGCTAGGAAAGCCAGAATACAGGCTTATGAAGGCACTGCTTGAACGCTACCAGCTGAGAGACAGCGCAGAGCTGTTCAGCGTTGCCCTGTCTCTCATGTACGAGGTCTCCCTGTACAAGCATGGGGAGGGGGAGAAGTGGATTGCACAGGTCATTGACACGCTCTCCTCCACTCCTGAGAGCCACCGTACCTACGATACGCACACACCCCTAGAAAACTGATCGCTACGCTCAGTGGGAGAGTGAGGCCCCATGGCTGGGCCTCCCCCTTCGGGGTTCACAGAGTGTATTACTGAAACGCAAAGTCGTCAAGGTAATTCTGCAGAGCACGATGCACCACTAACGACGTAGAGCACCTCTCTACTATGAATGAAATTCATCAATAACTTTTTACTAGTTCTCCTGTTAGGACTAAAAATGAGTAATGGATGTTTGATAGATTTTATCTATAAGGTTTGTAAGGTGTTGAAAAGGAAGGAGAAAAAAGTTTCAGTGGTGCTGTGTTTTACGCCTGTTTCAACCCGCCGGTGGCTCGGATATGCCTACGGCGTTCGGCCCTTTTAGAACAAGCTCTCAAAGGCTCCACAATGGCTCACGTTGCCTTTGAGTAACAGTGACTCTCCCTGTAAGTGACCTGGCCTGTAAGTGACCTGGGGGTAATCTGGACAGCTAATAGCCAGAAAGTCACCGTGCTATACAATTTGCTGGTATCCCCCTTGACCTTTTAGAGGGGTTGAGGGGGGAGTGTGATATGACAAAAAATGATAGCTCCTTCACATCATACCAGTTCAAATCAACCTCTCTCACTTTGACATACTTCTACTCCATCCATTCTACTCCACCCTATCTCTACCTTTCCATTCTATTATTAACTCTACTATCTTACCTCACTGTAATACTCACTGATATACTTCTATTCTATCTACTTTACTCCACTTTATATCTCTCTATTCTATTATTGACTTGACTATCTTATTTCAATCTAGTTCACTTCGCACCTACTACTATGCTCAACCCTTTGTATATAATGTGGTGTAATTGCAAAGATTGTGCCATCTCTACTGTTTTACCCTCATCGCAGTAAAATAAAAATAATATGAACTTTTCTTCATTTCCCCCATTTTTCCCCTTTACAAACATCTCAAGAACTCCTATATTTCTATCATCCACTCTGGATAACAGAGATGGCGGTTGGAGCTTCCGAGAGGGTAGCCCTCTGATACGGGTAAGTGAGCACAGCGTAAAGCTGATTAGTCTTACGGATTATCCCCTACAGAGATTGTGTACCGGCCCTCTCAGAAGGACAAAGGATAGGAAAACCCCAAAGAGGTTGCTAAGTTCAACCAGGTACCCTGCACCACTTCAAAGTGGTGACTCTGCGGTAAAGCCTGGGCGAGTGCTAGTAATCAAGGCGAGTACAGTATAACCCCTCTGCTAGTGTGTGCTAGCACCGATGATTGCTAAAGCATGAAAGGGGATATTTATGAAGTTTGACGATTTGACATTAGGTGATATGTTCACATTTTCTATTCACTCTAAAGAGGTTTGGGAGAAAGTAAGTAGTATACATTGTGTATTATTAAACTACCCCGATGAAGAGGTAGATGAAGTATATAGTGTTAATCAAACAGTCTACGCTTGTGATGTAGTGAAAGTGAGGGGGTGAGGTATGTTTTGGTTGCTGGTGCTATTTATCCTTTTCGTTATCTTCTTAAATGTGTTTAAGAGTCAGTAGGTGTTTTACCTTTAACGTGTAAAATGTGAATAAAGGGGAAAAGAGAAATGGGAACAAGTGTAACACAGTGGACTATTGCAGACCTAGCAGAGTACTGTGAGCATTGCATGGTGATTGCGATCAAGGATGATGAGAAGTATTGCGATGAGTGTGCAAGTGAGGTGACAGAATGGCTTGCTGTGAAGTATAGTGAACAAAACGCTGTTGAGAAAGGGTTGTACTGATGAAAACACTTGCGCAAGCATTGCTCAATGTGTCAGCAAAGTTGCCAATTGAGGATAAAAAAGTAGCTGATAGACTAGGCAGAGCGTATGATATTGTGGGGCAGCTTGGTAGTGGGTATGACATCGTAAAGAAGAATAACGGAACGTACAAAGTATACAAAGAGAGCACTTTACTGTTAGAAGATAATAGTGTATACTACGCTATAGTTGATGGCATGTGCAGTTGCCCCGATGCACCAAGTGCAAGGGGCAATATGTGCAAGCATCGCCTTGCTGTGATGCTTATGGAAGAGATGCAGGCTGAATGACATTTTACCTTGAAAGGGTAAAGCGATGGCGGTAGCAGAGATGAAAGCATTAACAGGGGAAGGGTTTGAGGTACAGGTCGATGAGAGTGGTGTGCGTACACTGTGGTTACAGGTGCATACAAACGGTAGTGCAGTGTATGATCTTGCTGAGATTATGCCTGCTGTGCAAGAGAGGATTGAAAGTGGTAAAATGCCAGCGGGTGTATTGGCAAAGGAAGTAGGCCGGGTTGTGATGCATACAGAGCAATTGCAAGGGGCATTGTCAACGTTGTTCAAGACGTATGGTAGAATGGTAGGGGATGTAAAGAAGGCAAGTGGGCCTAGGGTGAGTACAGCGTATAAGGCACGGTTTGCACTGCTTGATGGGATGAAGAATAAGATGTTGAAGGAGTATGCCAGGGATTATATCCCCGATGAAGTGGATAACTTTATCCTGACTGACAGCGGTGATAGGGAAGCACTTATCCATCGCTTGTGCACTGTGCTGGTTGAGGATGTAGAGGGTGGTGAAGGGGAAACAGTAGCAGAATAATAACGGATTGTGGGGCATTCTGAGCGGTTGTGTAAGGGGTTAGGGCATTTTAGCCTAACCCCTTTTCTTTTACCTTTGTGAGGTCACTATGCCAATGGTATCAAATAATATACAAGGTTTCTTTTCTTGTACTATGTGTTGCCACGGTAGAGTGTGGTATAGACTCTCCAGCAAGGATACAAATAAGGAAAACGTAAAAGAGACTAATTATACTAACGTATACTGTGACATTTGCCGGCAAGCGTATGCTATCAAAGTTGTTATTGAAGAGAGGAAATAATAGCCTATGCGTTATGTGAAGATCAGTAAGTTTCTAGAGGAAAAAGAACAGGTTAATTGGTTGGTAGAGGGGTTGTTACCGGATGTAGGGTGGACGCTGTTTTTTGGCTTAAAGGGTATAGGTAAGACAACATTTGCCATACAACTCTGCGAAGCATTGCAAGCAGGTGCACCTTTCATGGGGAGAAAGACGAAGAAGACTAGGATATTGTTTATACAAGCTGACAGCGTTGCGATGGAGTGGAGGGAGATACTCAAGAGGGTATCACCTAAGAATGAAGGTTTTACTGTTGTTGATGTTCCTGCCCGTTGCCTTGGTGACAACAACTATGTAGCTACGCTTAAAACGTTTATTGATACAGTCAAACCTGGCTTCATTGTGTGGGATAGCTTGTACAAGCTGGCAAGTGATGATATTAACAACGCTAAGATACTGCTCAGTATTGAGAAGATGATAGCTATGTGTGACGGTATGCCTTGGATGTTGATACATCACCCTCCCCATGGGGAGAGTAGAGCCGCTGGCAGCTCATCACTAGGCAACACATGCAGCAATGAATGGTGTCTTCTCGGTAGTAAGCTACGCATCGATAAAAGTCGCTTAACAGCAGAAAAGGAGTTATTGCTGAAGCGCAATAAAGATAATGGTGGTTTGTGGGAATTGCATCAACATAAGGTGGTAAAAGGTGAGAGTTTTATGGATAGGGAAATATGAAGATGAGAAAAGCACAATACCCCACACAATGTAAAGACTGTGGCAGTGGTGATGTGATACGGGTGTTTGAGAGGCATAGAGAGTTAGAAAAAAACTACTTCAATGATGTCCTCTGTCCGCCTTGTCTGCAAAGCAGAGCCCAGTTACAAAACATGAAGGAAGATAAGTTACCATTCCACAAGTTACTTGCGAAGATTAGAGGTGAGATGATGAAGGCCATACATCACATATGTGCTAGTGATAGGTTAAAGAAATACAAAGGCGTCAACCCTTATGCACATGTGAATAACCTTCCTAACTATTGGATAGAGCAACTTCAAGGGGGGAAATGATGACTGTCGAAGAGTTAATTGAGAAATTAAAACAGTTCGACTTAAAAGAGACTATATACAGGTATGATGGAGAATATGGTAGGCAATGTATAGAAAGTGTTAGTTATATGCAATGGTACGTTAGTGATGGTTTGAAGTATGAGACTGTAACATCTTTAACTATTGAATAAAGAGAGGGGAAATAATGAAAGAACCGGAAATATCATGCTACGGTGTAAAGCAAGGGATGATAGGGGATGTGAGTGTTATAGAGTATCTCTTCGCTGTGAATCAGTTACCTATCAGAACAGTGATGTACCTCAATGAAAGGGATGTTAGTCATAACAGTTTGATACAAGAGGCATGTACGTATACGTTCTTTCACTATATGAATAGAGGTGTGTGATGGATAGAACGCCAGCAGTGCAATTAACAGAAACAGAAGCTATTGCATTAGCAGAGTCACAATGGTGGAAGGATAAGGATGCAATAGTAATAGCTGTATTTCAGCTATCGCAAGAGAGGTTATGTGTAGATTTTAGTGATTTTCACAAAGCTGTTGAGTCAGCGTTAGGTAGAAGTGTGTGGACACATGAGTTTGCCTATCCTGATCTACTGTGGGATGAATTACATGAAAAGAGAGTACCACCTACTTTTAATGATATACTCAATATGTTACCGATAGATAAGGTTATAATCATTGAAAGGGAGAATGATGGAAAGAAAGTGGAGTAACTACAGCACAGCTATCTTCTCTCACTTCACTGAGAGTGATGATAACCTGATAGTGCAAGCATGCCCTGGTGCTGGTAAGACGACGAACATTGAGCATATATGGGGGCTTGACAACAAACCAACAGTGTACACTGTTTTCAATAAACACAATCAGCTAGAGGCACTTGAAAAGCTTCCTGTTAAGGCTAACAGCGCAGTATTGACACTTAACGGTCTAGGTGCAGGGATTGTCAATGCTACCTTTGGTAGGGTGACACTTGATAAGTACAAGGTGCCTAACCTCATCAAAGCAATGGCATCATATAAGATGGGGAGGAGTAAAGAGAGTAGAGAGAGGCAGTATATACTTGCCAATATGGTCAGCATTGCAAAGTGTATGGACACTGGTGCAGGGTTTAGTGAGGAGATGTATGACAATGCTGTGAGTGTGTATGACATTGAAGAGTACCCCTCTCTCTATCAGGAAACTGTAGACATACTAGAACGTAGTGATAACATGACAAACGTCATTGACTTTCAAGATCAGCTACGCTTTCCTGTCATTTATGACTGTGTAATGCCGCAGTATCATAATGTGCTTGGAGATGAGGTGCAGGATTTCAATGCTGTGCAAGCGGCGTTGCTGTCAAAGCTGAAAGCACAGCGTTATGTGTTAGTGGGTGATAGTCACCAGAGTATCTATGGCTTCCGTGGTGCAATGAATAACAGCATGAGTATCCTCAAGGAACAATTCAAATGCACTGAGCTACCGCTCTCAATCACTTATAGGTGCGCAAAGGGTATTGTGAAGGAGGCAGCAAACGTCTACAAGGATATAGAAGCGTGGAGTGAGAGTCCACAGGGCGTTGTACGCTACAGCGATGGTGACAACGAACAATACACCAGCGACGATATTATCCTCTGCAGGATGAACAGACCACTCATTGCACTAGCGTATCAACTACTCAACAACAACACACCATGCCATGTGAGAGGGAGGGATATTGGGGAAGGTTTGGTGAAACTGATCAATAAACAAGGTTGCTTCACTGTACGTGAATTGATAACAAGGCTCAATGATGAGTACACTGTGGAGGTAGAGAAGGCGAGAGTAAAAGAAGATGATGATAAGATACCACGTCTACAGGATAAGTATGGTAGTGCGTTGCTGTTTTGTAATAGAGCAAAGCTAGATGACACACCAGAGATGGTGATTGCTGCTATCAATACGCTGTTTGAGCAGGGGAGAGGCGTATGCCTCAGCACTGTGCATAAGGCAAAGGGGTTAGAAGCACAACGTGCTTTCATCCTTGACAGTGCATTACATAGCACCTTTACCCAACGTGCAAGGCAACAATGGCAGAGAGAGCAAGAGAGAAATATATTGTATGTTGCGATAACAAGAGCGAAGGGTGAGTTAGTATATATGTGAGGTATATATGTGTGAAGAGTAAAATACACATCTCTTGTGGCAGTAATACACTTTGTGGTTTATTAAGTAGCAAGGTGAGAGTTACTGCTCATGTAGAAATAGTAACCTGTCAAGAGTGTTATGGGAAGTATATAAAAGGGGAGTATAAAAGATTCAAATACATACACAATGCTGTTAATGATTATGCCATTATGATGTATAGAGAAGCATTAGAGAGAGGTATTACTATTGAAGAAAAAGAGAGATTTAGAGTTATGCTGAGGTTAAGCTTTTAATGTATATGTAAAGAGGAGATACACTGTGAGAGCAAGTTGCTCTGCCTCTTTTGAGATAACACTCAACATGTGTGGTATGTCTTATGATTATTGGTTACTACTCTTTCAAACAAAACATATGGTCAAACGACAAAGGAAAACTATAGAGAAACTCATTAAGAAAGTGCAAAGGGTACATACGGGTAAAGGATTCTATATTGCAGGTGTATATGTGATGAAAGGGGAGAAGGTATGACTGAGAGTGAGAAGGTTATACGTGCATTCACACAAGAAACGTGTGCATTTATTACACAGCACTTCCCACAGGGAGAGCACAACCCTGCAGTCATTGCTGCTTACCTGTCAACAGTTATCACTTTGGTTTGGGAAGGGTTTTGTAAGGATGAAGTGGAGCTCGTTGACACGGTGAGAGCCTTTGCAACGATGCTGCATGCAATGCCAGAAGAGTGTTATTTCAACGGTGATGAAGAGGGGTGAAAGAGGGGTGAAAGTGACAGTGCTCCATATGTACATATGGGGGAAGTGACAGTGCTGCCTTAAAGGGGGGAAGAAGGGGTAAGTGGTTGAAAAGGAAGGTGAGATGGCTTATGTTGGGGGAGAGCATTAGCTCTAGTCCATCTCACCTAATCCCCTTTGTCAGCTACCAAACTGTACTGGAGTGGAGCAAAGTGGGCTAAGTGTGTGTGACAAGCAGGCATCGTGCAGTTTGTACTGACCTAACCTAGTGCAAGTGAGACCAAAGCGAGGGTGAACTGTACCTATGTACACGCTATCAAAGTGAGAGAGTACTGATAGGTACTGGTGGTGCTGTTTGCACTAGTGACCAGATCAGTGCTGTCCAGGGAACCCATAAGCTGTCCCCACTATGCCCCCTCACACCCCCAGTGATCCCTCTCAAACACTCTAAAAATTTCTCCTCACTGCCCTCCACACACTCTCATTTGACACCTTTCCCTGACAATGTTACACTCCCCCTACACACCCTTGCACTGAAAGGGCACTGTTCATGAGCACATCCCCACTCTTCATCGTCAATGTCAATCAAGGAGGAGCTGAACTGATGGCAACACTTGCTGAAGTAAAAACTGCGGTAGAGGAACTACAAAGTAGTGCACAACTTGTTGAAGACGGCCTTGACACCCTTGTAACCCTCATCACTGACCTTCGTGCACAGGTCGCTGCTGGCGGTGGAGTAACTGAAGCACAACTTGATGAAGTAATGAGTGGTATTAATGCAGTGCGTGAACCGCTTGCGGATAGCCTTGACAAACAAGCTGCTGTGAACACCCCACCCACTCCTGTTGATCCACTCAATCAGTAACACACAGTGGGGTAGTACTTGCTACACAGCACAAAGTGCTACCCTCTCTCCTTCACCTCCATAAACCTCTCAAAAGCATACCTAGCTGCACTAATACTTCTCAAGAACTCAGCTAACTCCACAGAGCTGTCAAACGATAGACAAAGCTGCTCCACTTCACTCAACATCCTTCTAAGCCTCTCCACACTCTCTTTATCACTATAACTCACTGAAACAGCTATCACTGCTCTGTCCACTTTACCTCCTATCATACCTCTCTATCCCTGTCCCATCCACCTTCCACAACATCACCTTCACCCTCTCCACCTCACTCTGCACTTTCACCACTTCCCTTTGCAACATCCACAACTCTTGCCTCACCCCTTTCACATCCTCCCTCATCTCTGTATATAAATACCCTCCAATACCTATCAACAAAACAAAAACACCCCCTGTTACACCCCACAATACCCTTTGCACTACAGCCCATACCTCTTTACTACTTAACCCCGCTTCAATCACATATCCCCTTCACCTTGGCATCTCTCCAGGTGTAATGATAACAGAAGGTGGTGTAGTTTCTACTGTCACTGGAACACTCATCGTCGGCGTTGCTGCTAATGCAAGCCTCGCCTTCTCCGCAGATGCAATCTCTAAATCCTTCGCTAACAACAGGGCATCTCTCATTGCCACTTTCATCTTCTCAGCATCTAATGCTGAGTTGACTAGTGTATGAATCTTCCCCGTTCTAATAACTGCTACCCCTGCAGCAATAGCCCCTATCAGTGAAATCAACACACCACCAACAGACGTAACTAATAACGCTATAACCTTTGCGTCATCCATAGTTATCATATGTGCAGCAGTTTCCATGCTTACAACCTCCCACTTAACACTAGCACAATGAGGATAATCAACAACACAAACCCTATCCCTGATGGCCCATACCCCCAATTATGCCAATGCCCTCCCACTTGTGGCAACCCTAGAAACACAAGCAAAATAATAATCACAATTAAAAGCATACTCACTGCATCACCCCCCTATTAAAACCACCTTAATAACTCACAACCCTCCTGGGACTAAAAACAGCAGGAGCAGGTGCACTACCAGAAACATACGCCCCTACATCAGGAGGTACAGAATACACCACCCCGTCAATATCACTAACCACCCCTAACCCTGATACACCAAACCCTATAGCTGGCGACCCTATTTGTAAATGGTAATCATCAGCAGCTATATTAACCAAAAGTGGATCACTTGTTGAATTACCACTCACCGTATTTCCACTCCCCGTATTACTAAACGCCGTACCATCGCTGAAGATATTATTCGTAATTGTACAACCTGAGCTAAATGCTCTAAAGAACGCCCCACTGCTATTTGCCTCACAGATATTATTTCTAAACGATACATTGCTCGTGGGATGTCCAGAGTCTACACCACCTGTAAAACACTGCGGATTATTACCCACAATCGTATTATTCCAAATCTGGTGATTACCATTATTACTCCCCTCAACTAAAAACCCAGGGCCAATGTTCTTATAAATCAAATTTGCCTCAACCCTTGACCCTGTGATAAAGTGATACAGTGTAATCCCCCCACCACTACCCGCCGCCCTCAACCCATTGTTAAAAACCCTATTCCTTGCAATGTAATGCCCATTACTCGCACTACTCGCATTCAACTGTATCCCAAACCCACCACAGTTCTTAAATGTACTTCCAACTGCGGTAAAATCACTCCCTCCAGATACATACAAACAATGTGATCCCTCATGATCCCCTGCTGTCTGGTGTGTTCCATCTACAACACTATTCTCCACCCTCACATTAACACTACTACTCCCTGTAGCGATACCAAAAGAGTTAGTGCCAACAGAATTACTCACATCTCTAATAAGCATGTTGCTGATAATGATATTTGCCACCCCTGCACCCATACCTATCCCCGCTGGTGCAGAAGCATTACCTAACGACCGTCCATCAATAACAAAATCTTGAAAGGTCCAATACACTACCCCATTAAGCCCTAATACCTCTACCCCACTACTCGGTCTCATTTCAGATACACCTACACACGCAGGGGTAGTCTTCATAGTAATAACATTACCGACAGTACCGTCATTGACTGTAATACTCACCCCAAGCCTGGCTGTTTGTGTAAACACCCCTCCTGTACAATCCAACAAAACGTTATCCCCCGCAACAACTTGCGGAAGCATAAAGGCAAACGTCTGACACGGTGCACCTACGGTACAATTAGCATTATTTACCCCCGTCTGTTTAATATACCAATCTCTCGCTAAAACATCTTGCGCAAGGAACGCAAGGAAACTACACACCATAACAAACACCACAAACACATACATCATGCTGGTGTCCTTCCTAATGTCAACTCCACCCCTATAACCCTTACAGCATTATTATGACCATCCCCTGCATCTGTAGCATACCTCCCCAACTGCACATGCCACAAATTCCCCGCATTACACCCCGTCATTACAACAGGACTCACAACAGCATCATTTAACTGATTCGCAGTCGCTTTGGCATTATCAACCACCGTCGACAACACAAACGATGGTGTATCTAAAACCCCATCAGCGGTACAAGCCGTCCCCACCTTAAAAGTCACCCCTTCTACACCCCCTTGTGTAGAAAGCCACTTCACCTTAGCAGTCACACTAACCCCACTATTCCAATCATCAGGTAACACCAATGTTATCTGCACTGTCAAATCAACACTGTTTGCAAACTCTGCTACAGCCTTTTGTATACTCGCTCCTGTAAGACACACTGCAATAGGTGCGCTAGCTGTAGGTACATCCCACAATAACGCCGGTGTGGTATTCTGACATGATGCTAAAGGCAACCATATCTTACTCGTTGTCACTCCACTACTACCTGCAGGTGTTCCCCACGTTCCATCCCCCCTCCAAAAGGTTGTAGCACTTGCCCCACTACCACTCCCTAAATTAGCAACAGGTAAATTCCCTGTTACCTCCGTCGTCAAGCTAACATTACTCGCTGATAGCACCCCACTTGTTAAATGAGCAACTCCTGTCCCTGTTGCTCTCTTACCAGTCTTCCCCGCTGTACCACTAAACAATACAACCTCACCGTCAACAGATGTAGCTGTGTTACTGCTAAAATCTCCTCCACCTCCCCCACCACCACCAGAGGTACGGAGCATGTTATTAGGTTTATCCCACACGTTGTTGAGAATCGTCCGTGTAGTCTCAAACGCTCCTTGTGCTCCCACTCCCGGAGTAGTCATTAACCTCGCATTTGCCTTATCCCACACATTGTTAAATATAGTCTGCTCAGTCTCAAACACCTGTTGTGCATCAGCTACTCTAAGAGTTGTCCCACTAGAGGTAGTTACAGGTAGATTATCTACACCTACTTTATCCCCCGCATCCCATACACTATTAGGTATCGAGGTTACTACCTCCTCTTCCTCCACCACATCTCTAGAAAATCTCACATGCACAGCAAAGAACGCCACCACAGCTAACACTGCTACAACTGCAATCCTTTTCATCCCTTCTCCTCTACACCTTAAATGCCCCTACCGCTTTCCTTTTTATCTTCACAAGACACCACTTACACGTCACTTCATCATCAAACACACTCACCACCCCTTTCCTCTTCACCTCATCATCAAGTGCAAACGGCTCACACAACTTATACCCAAACTCTCCATCAATCTTCTTATGCACTACCAACTTCCTTACAAGTGGCACTACTTACCCCCTCATATAAACATCTGAGCAGCTCTAACCACCGCTTCAGCAAGGACTCCATGTTCACTCTTCGCCTTCTCTAACAACGTATTAATCCTCTCTAACTCCACACTAGCCTCTCGTATATCCTTCTCATACCTCTCAACCTCCTCCTTCATCTCCCCTCTCATCTTCTCATTCTCCCCCTCCAACTTCGCCTTTGTCGCTTCCAACTTCCTTATATTCTCCTCAACCTGCTCCCCCCTCTTCCTCTCATACGCTGCAATGTTCTTCTCCACCTTATCCAACGCAACCTTCTCCTGCGCTTGCATGTTACTCAACCGTTGCTGCACTTCCTCCACCTTCCCCTCTACCTCACTCAACTTATCCAAAGCGGGCTGCAACTCCGTCTTTACCTTCCTATACGTCTGTAACACCTTCCCTGCATTCTCCAGACTCTTCCTCTCTTGCACTAACCTACTCAACACCGCTTCAGCATTCCCAACATCCTCAAGAGACACTTGCTCTGCCATATCCTTACCCTCCACTTGCGATAGTCAAATTATAAGTAGTCTGCAATCCATCACCATTCGTCCCTACTAATGGAAAAGCCCCCGTCAGTGACCTATCCCACATTGTACCGGCAGCATTAGCTGAGAACAGTCCATGCTCTGCCACTGTAGGTGTTCCACTATCCAACGTATTCGTTGCTACACTTGTGTACACATCACTCGTCGGTTGACTCTGCACTCCTGTTGCCCTGATATTCCCTGTATACTCTGTTGTCAACTCTGTTGTCAACGCTGTCTGCGTAGCAGCTTCAGCTGTACTCCCTGTCCCAAGACCATGAAAGTTAAACGTTGTTAAATCAAACCCCGCTGCTGTGGCAGCATCAAACTCATCTACCAACTCATCTCTCCCTGCATTTGTCACCACGTTAAAACTCGCTATCCCAAACAACCTATCCTCCCCTGAAAGCCCATCAAACTTCCTCACCCACAGTGTTCCATACATAAACTTATGCCCACTAATTGCACTCGCTTTCTTCATCAACTGCAACTTCCACACCTGACCTATCAACCTCTTCGCATTTGCACAGCGCCACTTCATCACCTCTGGTGCTAACCCCGTGTGAGGCATACTCCAATACACCACCTCCTTAAACGTCAACCTCCCCTTTGGTATAGCCTCAACCTTACTCACCCTCACAACCCCAAACGGTCTTACTACACTCTCAGCATTCACAACTACCTCCTTACCTTTCTCCTAAACCACGGTAGCATTGTACTCAACACTACCCCGCTACCTGCTATAAAGACACTCGTAAGACTTCCAGCTAACCCTACCAACCCCACTGCTCCACTCAACGTCACCCTCCTGATATAGTTTACAACTAAACCCCCTACTGGTGTTACACTGCCACTCAACCTCTTACTCACTACCTTAACAACACTCCCTACTGGTGTAACCACCCCTCCCAAAACCTTACTAACCCTCTTAACAACACTACCACTTACCCCTACACTACCACTCAACACCTTACCAACCCTCTTAACCAAACTCCCTGACAGAGCTACAGCACCAGCTAAGATAACACTAAACCGCGCTGCATTTATCACACCCCCTACAGGTGTAACTACCCCTACCAGTATCTTACCAACTCTCTTAACCACCACACCAGTAGGTGTAACTACCCCACCTACTACCTTATTAACCCCCTTAACAACTACCCCTGATAACGCTACAGCCCCGTCAACTGTAACTACATATAAAGTCCCACCGCCACTGATAAAAACACTTGATATACTACCAACAAAAGAAAGCGCACCGCTTAACACTTTATTAACCTGTTTACTTAGCACCCCTAAAGGTGTTACTACCCCTACAAATACCTTATTAACCTGTTTACTCAACACCCCTGTAGGTGTAACTGTACCTAACAAAGTCTTATTAACCCGCTTTACAAGCAACCCAACCGGTGTCAAAGAGCCCGCTAAACTAACAGCACTTCTAAGGGCAACTGCTAATGTTCCACTCACACCTACAACACCACTCAACACCTTCCTTACCGATTTAACAAGCAACCCAACTGGTGTTAACCCTGCTGATAATGCTTTATTAACCTGCTTTACTAACACCCCTACAGGTGTAAAAGTACCAGCAACTGTTGTTGTGTACAGTGTACCACCACCAGCTTGAGGGCGGATTACATACCTATACGCTGTCTGCCACCAAGGTCCAGACAAACTTACTGGACGCCAACCACCATTACTGTCAAAGTTCACATTGGTAAGTGTACCAGTGTTACCATTAATACGCTCACGTGCTACTGTGGTTGTTGCCCCCTCAACACCGTCAAGTAAATCCCAAAACCCCACAGGAATACCAAGTGCATAAGGACCGAGAGTTGCTAATACCAGCATAGACTCAGTTGTATTGTAATCTCTATTATAAATAGCAATCCAATCCAGTGTTCCATCCATGAAGTCGCTAAAACTGGCACCGGTATTCGTCCACGCACCTATGGTGTAATCCTCACCAGCTGCAGGGCCAGTATACGTCCATGGGTTTCGAGTAGCGGTTTCATTGAAAACGATAGCCTTGGTCTCAAGATTATAGCAAAAGTGGCGTACATTATTTGATGCAGCACTTGTAACAGTTGTAGCCAGGAAATACCATACATTCGCTGCAACAGAGCCCGTACTTGCAAATGATGTTACAGACCCACTATTATCTGACAGGTGCATATTATTTGTGTTATTAATCTCCCACTCAATCCCCCTTGCAACACTGTTAGTGGCGATTTGTAAGAGGCCATGCCAGCGGGTAACAGCATCAAATCGTACAACGCAAGCCATCGTAATTGGCAGTGCTGTTGGGGCACCTACAGTATCAGTAGTACTAATCCTTGCGTCTGTTCCATCAAATTGAACTGGCATCGTCTGCCCTTAGTATGAGCACACTGATAATCATAAGCCCTGGACGCTCATATATCCGTCGATGGACAGCAAACCAAAGTTTAACTTGCCGCTCAAGTGGTGCTGTATGATGTATACGTACTGTGCTGCCATCACTGTAGTTTACATCTATGACAAACAACGCCATCATTGTACCCTTTGTGCTTCGACTGCTGCTATACTTGTAATTGTCAGCTCCGGACGCTCATATTTACTCTGATTCTCTGTAACAACAGCTATGGCCTTATCCCTTGCCAGCAACATATGTTCTTGCTCAACGACATCAACAGTAATACCAACGGTACTATTGTCATTGTAAGTAATAATAACTTGAAAGAGATAATCAGCCACGTGTATTCCTATCCCTTACGGTTGTTCTACGAATAGCTTGTGTTCCACGCCGGTATTTAGTATCAGCATATTGTGCTACAAATGCATCGAGTTCAGTACGTGCTTCACTGCGGGATGCTACATTTGTAACATCAACTGTGATCGTATCAACTGTCTGGTCTCGCTGTTCAATATCAACCTCAAATAAAAAATCAGCCATAGCACACCTATGTTGTTGTATACGTGAAGTATACACCTGTAACCTGCGCATCCACAGCGTTTAATGTATCTGATGCGTTATCAGCGTCTCTACCAACCATAACAGTAATCATATCTTCTGCAGCGGCACTGTCACTCGCCGGTGTAATAGATGTTGTCTGTAACGCTTGACTTGTAGTACCTGCTGCGGTTGTTGCTGTTGAGACTGTATTGAAAATCTTACTATTAGGAACCTCTGTACCACCTGGGGTTATAGCAGCTATAGCTGACTTCCACACTACGTTAGCTGCACCTGTCCCTGATGCACGCTTCCAGTGAATAACAACAGTCCCTCCTGATGCGTAATCCCCAGGAAGTACAAACGTAAAGAGCGCATGCTCATCACTTGTACCGTCAAAGAGCAACTCAGTAAAGTACACATCTGGTGCATTGGTAGGTTCTGTTCCTGTTGATTTAACAACTTGAGCTTGACAGAACAAGTTGTTAGTTGTCCCATCCGGTAGTGTAAGCGGTCCAGGCCAGAGTATAATTGTCCCCGTTGCCATAAAAGCCCCTTTATACCATACCTATTACCTCTTCTTTACAATATACACCGCTATAAACACAGCTACTCCCGCACCACCTGTTACAACCCCCTTGATAGACTGCACAGCAGGTCCAACTGGCTTAATTGGCCCCAACGGTGTCAATGATGTAAAAGAAAGTGGTGAGCCATACGCATCATCCATTGCACCAAACACAACCCCATTTAATGACCCTTGAATACTAACCGTACTCCCCCCTACTGTTCCATACACATGCACACTCACATCGCTATAGCCATCATTAATGGTCAACACACTTGTACTGTCACCTGTAGCTAACGGTCCTGCAACCAATAACGTCGCATTCATTATTGCATCAGGTTGAACAATGAAACCCACCTCAGCCATTACGCTCCCCCTCTTCATACCTCTTCACATCAGCAGCCATTTGTATCTCCATCTCCACCCTCTCAATCGCTGCACTTACACTCGCTTTCACCAAACCAATATCACTCAACACCCTCGCTAACCCCTCATCATTATCAAGTGTAAGTGACACTTTATGTATATCTTCCACCAACTCAAGCATCGCTTTGTATACACTCAACACACTTTTCTCTTCACTCTCTTCACTCTCTTCAATAGGGGGCTTCACACTTGTTCTCGCTACTCTTGGCTTCTCCATCACTTCACCTCACTTTTCATAAACTTCCCATTACTGCCCCTAGCAGGCATAGTAACGTTACTAGCTGTTGCCATATACTTAACATCTTCCTTTTCTTGTGCTTGCAGTGCTGTAAAGAGCTGCCTTTCAAACTCCTCATCAACAGCTTTCACAATACCCTTCTTCACAGGTATAAACGCTACGCTAAACATATACCCCGTCTCAGTCGGCTTCAAATCAACAATCTCTACACTCTCCTTAAACATCTTCCTGTTAAAGTATTCACCTACTATCTTACTAATCAACTCACTTGAGAGGATGACAACGGTATCCGCCTCTAACTCAGCCATTTTCTACCTCATTATACATCTTAACAGGCTCTCTTGTTGTACTTTTATACTCATTAGAATCAAATATAACATCTATCATCTTCAAAAAGGTTTCCTTACTTATACTGCATGAAGGTGAAAAGGTATGAAATTCCTCCTTTACATCATCTGACGGTATATTAACAACAACCTCTATAGTAATATGTCTAGTTATCACCTATACACCCTACCTCATCGTATACTTTATTAGCGTCCTCTCTCACTTCCTCTAAACTCAATCCCTCACTGTATACAAAGACAGCGAGAGCCTTCACAACAACTTTATATTTTTCCTTTAATGCTTCATATTCTTCCTCTGTCACCATTTCTCCATCCTCCTATAATACCCCCTTCTCTCGTCAATAACAGCCCTCATCACCTTCACCCACACCTTTCTCTTAATATGCTTCACCTTCACTCTCAAACGCCTCAAACACCACCCCCCTATTAAAATCAAAAGGTTAAGCAAGCCGAAACTGATGTTCACCGCCAGAATGAAAAGCGATATTACATACAGAAGTATCGTGTTCATTTAACCGCTCTTGCCAGTAACAACTGAGACTGTTGTACTGCTCAACCTTTGTCTTTTCATCATACAGCACTTCATCCCACATACTTACAGCTACCAGCACAGACCCATCATCATTAACCGCGACACCCTGTATCATCTCAACTACCCCACTGCTTCATCACTACAAAAGGGAGGTAAAGGCTGACAAGTTATTGGCGAAATGAGAAAATAGCTACGAGCTAGTTACTCCCAATAATCGTGCCGTTTTAAGCGGTTTGATAATGCCAGCCTTTACCTTATACATCGCATTCTTGTCTCTTACTAACCCTCAACCAATCAGCATAGAGCTGCTGTGCGCTATCACTGTAGACATTGGAGAGTAGCCACTGATACAGTGTCTTATCACCCTGTGGCTTTCCCTTATCATCAAGTGCACCTTTTAACAGTATGGAGATGAAGTTGTCATCGTAGAAGGAGTGGAGGAGGGTGTCTGCAATCTTCTTTCTGATGGCATCTCTGTTATCTCTCCCTTTCTTGCCAAGGGAGAACCACCATACTCTCCCCCCTGGCTTTTGTTGGATCATGTCAATGATAACATCAGCGGTAGAGAATGCCATATAGCGAAGTTTGCAGTTACGATTCTTAAACGTTCTCATCTTGAAGATTATACCAGAAAGGTGTATGCTTTTCAAGCATTTTGTTGCGGTCTGAAGGGTGAGTTTGATGAGAGGGAGGAAGGGGGCAATGGCAGTGAATAGTTGTGTACCTAACAGCACTAACCCCAAAACACCTTTATCGCTCTTTTCATCCACTGGACTGAGCGATGTGGAGAAACCTGCTGTCACCTTCGACAGGATACGCATAGTCAAACCTTACCAGTTAGAGTATAATACTGAGGCGACTTATGAGCAGGAGCAGGTGCAGTTACCTTATACTGCAAAAGGGTTAGGGTTACAAGGAAATTATCTCCCTCTCCTACAAAGGATTATGTTAATGAGAACGTATTATGCAATTACCATTGAGGAAATGGATACTTTCTTACGTCACAGAGGCTTTACCCTTATCATCCTCCCCAATGTCAAGGAAGCTGTCTACAGCCACGTTATTGACAAAAATGTCTGTGTGCGTGTCTATACAGGTATCGTCAATGGTATCTCTAGGGATAGAGGGGAAGATGCCATTCGTGTAGCGACTGTTAAGCGCTTATACACTGGCAAAATCATCCCCATTGGTGCAAGGCAGAGCAAAGTCTACCGCCTTGAGAACTGGAAAGAAACACTCCGCACTCGTATTGACAGTGTGATAGATTTCTACTACGCTTCAGTAAGAGCTGGGGTATAAGGAGTTATACATATGGGAATCGGTATTTTATCTGTAAGTGAATTTGCCTGTTGCCACATTGGCGCCTGCTCTGCTATCCAACGCTTCCTTACTACTTGTACAATCCACGATATTTCACAATTAGAAATGGGTGATAGGACCTTGTACACAATAGAGCATCCCTACTGTAATGAACCCTCTATATGTAAATATGTCTGTGTACTCAGCGCAACTAAATATGGAAGTGATAACTCTGTTATAGAGTGTGAAGTAACAGGTTTGGGTAGGATAGAATGACCGCTATGTCTGATAAACAAACAACCTACGATCTCATAGACTTCTTCCCTGATTGTGTACTCCCTCACTGTGAACAGCAGGGTGAAGTACACCAACACATCCTCCCCCATCAACAAGACATCCTTGACTGCACCACAAAGTACCTCTACTGTCAGGGTGGTGTAGGTAGTGCAAAGAGCCTCGCCTTTGCTATCAAATGTGTCTACTTATCATTAACCATCCCTGAGAACATTGGCATCGTCTCACGTGTAGATTACAAGTTACTTTACAAATCCTCCTGGCGTGAAATAAAAGCGTGCATCAAACGCTTAGTGCAACATGGTTATATCGACTCTGACTTCTACCAGAAGAAAATGTTCCGTGACAAAAAACAAGGTGACTACTCCACAATAAACTTCCCCAACGAAAGCATCCTCTACGCAGTACAGAGCAAAAACCTCAATGAAGCCCTTGGCTCATCTTATGGCCTCTTCTGGGTAGATGATGCTCAAGAAAGTATGGAGGAATACTTCATTGGAGATAGTACAAGTGCTGGCCTTCTATCTCGTCTACGTCTACCTCATATCCACTTTGATAGACATACCTACTCTATGGAGAATAGACGACATGGTTCATTACATGGTATGGTTTCTTCTAATCCCCCTCCTTATAGTCATTGGCTCCATAAACTCTTTGGTGATAAGCCAGGTATTCACCACATTGGGGAGGATGAAGTAACATGGATGATGGTTTCTACCCATGACAACCCTTTCGTGGGTGATGATTATGGGAAGGGGTTAGTTGCTGTTCAGCACAAAATGGGCCATAACACTAACACCGTTCGACGTGTTATCTACGGGGAAAGCATACCAGCGTATAAAGGAATACCTGTTTTCCCTCAATTCAAACATGCTGTGCATGTTGCCCCGCTCAAATTCAGACCTGACCTCCCACTAATCCGTAGTTGGGATTTTGGTTATCTCCACCCCGCCGTTCTCTTTGCTAACCTCTATAAATGCACACACCGCACTAACCATTACTTCGCCTTGAGTGAAATAACAGATGCAGCTAACGTAAACGTGCATACATTGTATAAAAAATATGTAATGCCTCACACTCAAGCCCTCTACAGCAACGCTACTCTCATCAGAGATTGTGGTGATAGAAGCGGTTTCCGCCAAAGTAGCAGCAACAAAGACAGCAGAAGTGATATGAAGATACTTATTAATGAGTATCAAATACCTTTTAAGCATGGCTACTTTCACCTCACTCCCTCTCTACAGTACGTGCGAGGGCTACTTGAACCTAAGACACCTTGCCCTTGTGGCTTACCGCTTATCCTCATCGGTGATAAATGCAAGACACTGATAGGTGCGCTAGAAGGTGGCTACCACTTCCCCCACTCTCGCAGCGGCATAACTGCTGACAAACCTGTGGAAGATCGCTTCTTTGCTGATATAGCATGCGCTTGGCGGTATGGTGCAGAGAACTATGTAAAATGGGGCTTGCCCTTTGAAGACCAACAAGAAATGCAACAAACTCGTCGTTCTCAATTCTCTATCCAAAGGCATGATAACACTATGCTGAAGTGGTTAAATGACACTGATACAGCGGCTATGAAGCGTATCACAGGTTAACCAAGGCTTGACACCTCCCCTCTCCCAAACGTACAATATCACTACAGCTCCCTTTCCCTTTTAACAGACAGAGATAAAAGTGGCTATCACCCAAGAAACACAGCTCAAAGCAGCATACCGCACTGCGTATTGTGAACAGACTGCTGAGATACGAATGAGACGGCGGTATGTTGAACAACGCATGTTGAACAGTAGAAAGAAGTGGTTTGGTTATTACGATCCCTCTTACGTACCAAGTGATAGCAGCACAGGTGTCTACAACATCCCCGCAGCTCGACGTGTTATAGAACGTGCAGCAGTACGTGTGACGAAGCTGTTAACACCAACTGTAAAATGGTTTGAAGTGCAACCGTCTGACAGCTACACTACCCCTGCTGAACGTGTAAGCAACATTGACGCTTTCATGCGTTATGTTATGCGCAAGAAGATAGACACACGTAGTAACATCAGCCAACTCTCCCGTTCAATGATCATCTACGGTTTCTGCATCCTCAAGACAAGTGTGGATATTCAAAAAGGGGAGGTGTGGCCTACTCAACGTGCAGTTGACCCTTTTTCCTTTTATATTTATCCTGAAACATCCCCCACTATCCAACAAGCGGAGGATGTGTTTGAAGATTTACTCTTCTCTTACAGTAGATACAACACCTTCGTTGCAAAGGGTATTGTTGACCAAATCAACCGTGATGATCTCACCACACCAGACTGGCCTTATCACCTCGTAGAGCGTATGGCGTATCAAGGTATCTCTAACCCCAACAGCAACGTTGACCAAAAGATAGAGAATATCAAAAGCACCTTAAATAAACAAAACAGCACGAACCCCTTTGTCTCACTCACTGAGAAATGGATACGCCGTGATGGTGAACTCTACCAAGTCTACATTGCATGGAATCTTGTAGGTGGACCACGGATAGTGGGCTTCTTCAAATCAATGTATGATGATCCTATGTATAGAATGGCTATCCATCGTCCCTTACCAGGTGAAACATACACCACCGCACAAATAGAAGACATTGAAGCACTTGACGATGTGCAAGGGGATATGTTTAACCAGTTCAAAGATGCTGTTGATAGAGAAGGTGGCTTTGTTGCTTTTGGCGGTTCCAGCGGCATGAGAAGGGACACTTTCAAATACAAAGGTGGAGCGAAGTGGGATTTTGGTAGTGAGAATCCAAAGGATGTGATGCTCAACGTTCAACCCCCTAACACCAGCAACAACTTCTTACGAGCATGGCAAGTTACCAATGCAATGATGCAAAGTATGGGTGGTGCAGGGACAATAGCTGAAGGGCAACCTGGTAGGAATATGCCCCGCAGTGGTGAAGCTGTCTCATCACTTATCAACCTCGGTATGGCTGATATACAAGACATTGCTGAGGTGATAGAACAAGGTGTTCTCACCCCTGGCCTCAGTGACATCTACAAAGTAGCCAACATGATCCCCGAAGATCAACTCATGCGTATACCAGGGGGGATAGCTTTCTATGATCCTAACAAAGAGAAACCAACGTCACTTATAAAGAAACGAGACATTGCTGGTGACTTTGAGTATGAGTGGGTAGGTTCCCTTCAATTCCAAGCAGACAGCGAACGTGCACAGCGTCTCATGGTCTTTCTCAATATGTTCCTCAACCCTAACACTCAACAAATGCTTGCACAGCAGGGGTACACTATCAACTTACCCGCTCTCATACAGATGGTGTGGAGAAGCGGCATAGGTGTACGCGGTTTAGACAACGTTGTTGTCACTATGGGAGAAATGCAACAAATCCTTATGCGCCAACAACAACAAAGTGGTATGCCCATTGGTCCACAAACACAACCTACTAACCTCCCACCTGATGTACAGCAGTTGTTAGATCAAGTGAAAGGACAAGTACCACAGGGACAGCAAGGTGGTCAAAATGGACAAGGAGGGAGTAACCCTTTATCAGCCTTAACACCAACGTTACCGACAGCTACTAACGGTTTCACTAGGAGGTAAAAGATGGCTATTTATACCAATCTCAAAGTGGTTGATAAGAACACAGGTAACACAATCCTCAACATTGATGAAGGCGGCTTCAAAGATAGTGGTGACCGTGTATACTCTCCCTTTGAGTTTCTCTTTGATCGTCTCTTTGCTACCCCTCTCGCTGCGTATATGTGGCGGTGTATTGAAGGTGTCTGGCGAGTAGCAGGTGTCGGTGCTGATTGCTCTGTCACAGGCGGTGCAGCCTGTACTGTCGACGTGCTTGTGTGCAGTGCTGCTGTGGCTCCTGGCAGTGGTACAACACAGCTCACAGCGGCTATTGACATTGAAGAAACTGCCCCCTTTCAACGCAACGGTACACTTATCGCTGCTCCTACAAACATCTTCCCTGGTATGCTTGTAGCACGTGTCATAGCTGGCACTCCAGGTTCCCTTGAAGGTGTCTTAACCGTTCAACTCAAAAGGATTAGTTGATGGAACAGAACGAAGAACTCGATCTTGCAAAGGTGCAAGAGTTTATCAAAGGTCAAGTTGATACCTATGCACAGGAGGCATTTAAGCAGTATCAACAGCCTGCTCCACAGCAACAGCAAGGGCTGACACAGGAACAACAAGCACAGCGTCAATTGCAAGAGATGCTTGAGCCTTTTATCGCTCCTCGGTTGAATGCTGCACAACTTGCTGCTGCTGATGCAAGAGATACTTCCACCTTTTACAGCGATCCCTCTAACCTTGAGATGAGGGAAGATGTAGAGAAGATGTTTAATGAGTTGAAGGATGCAGGGAGAGCTATACCGAGAGCTGATATTAAGCGTTATCTCCTTGGTAAAGAATACGAAGCTGACCCTGTGAAGTTCACTGAGAAGCAAACTGAAAGGCGAAAGGCACAAGTAAAAGCTGCAGAAGGTGCTGTTGATATTGGTCAAGGTGGCTTAGACCGTAACCGTAGTAACCCTCTCCTTGACGGTCAGAACTTGTGGACTATGCCCCTTGAAGACCTTGAGAAAGCATTGCAAGGGACAACGTTCTAATGACACATCAACTGTCTACTAATTGTGTGTACTATTTAGGTAGGCTTCACACACAAAGCCTACCTAACTAACTCACTACCAGGAAACGAATTGTACTAGGAGCCAGGGCCAACGATTGAATGCCTAGATACGTGTACATAAGCTCTCCGATACTGGTAACTATGTCTACTAACTACAAGGAGTTCTGATAATGGCAGATACCTACACCACCTTTGCAACAATGGCTAATGATGCACCTAATGTGTTCATTGCCAGGAAGATGATTGAGTTACTTGACAGAATGCTCGTCCTTGACAAATGTAGTGAGCCTTTTGCACTTGAGAATGGGAACAGTAAGACCCTTCGTGTTGTAAGGGTAAGTAGAGTTGCTCTCCCTAACACCCCGCTCATTGAAGGTGTTACCCCCTCTACTGACAGCCTTGTACTTGAAAACGTCAATGTAACCGTTGAGCAGTGGGGCCTTGTCGTTGCCCTTACTGATGTACTTGAGTTGACAGTAACGCACCCTATGGTGAGCCTTGCCATTGAACGTGTTGCTATGGCAATGAAAGAAACAAGCGAGCGTGAAGACGCTGAAGTGTTGATGGGTGCAACTAACGTCTCCTTCCCTGGGGTTGTCACCACCCGTAGTGGTCTTGCCGCAACAGATGTATTCAACACCGCTCTTGCCATTACAATGAATGCAAAGTTAGAGATGCGCGGTGCACATAAGTACATGAACAATGGTGGGTATTACATGGGGTTCTTCCAACCCCCACACAAGGCCGCTGTACTTGCAAGTGATACTACTTTTCAGAATGCAAGTAACTTTGCACAGCAAGAGCGTCTCATGTACGGTAGAGTGGGCATGTGGATGGGTGTTGAGTGGATTATGGGTAACTTCCTTCCTGTCTACGTTGGTGTGGCTGCAGCCACTACAGCAGCAGCAACAGCTACAAAAGCGCAGTACACTGTTGGTCTAAGTGGTACACTTGCCACTGCTAACTACCAACTGAAAGTTGTTGCAAGGGAAGTAACTACTGACTATGAGCGGCGTATTAGTGTACAGACTGGTAACATTGCTGTCACCTCCCCTGGCAGTATTGCTGTCGTTATGCCTTCTAGTGTTAACTACGTCTATGACGTTTACTTGACACAAGCTGGCGGTACGGTAGCATACCTCGTTGCAAGCAGGCAAGCCGCAGGTTCAACGTATACGATTACAACTGCTCCAGCAGGAACAGAGGCAGTTGCACCAGAAGCCCCTGCACTTGGTATTAATGTGTATACAGGGTTTGTTGTTGGGAAGGGTGCCTTTGGTACTTGTGCACTGAATGGCATGTCATTGCAAACCTTCACTACACCTAAGGGTGCAAGTGACAGTGATCCCTTGGCACAAAGACGTAAGGTAGGTGCGAAGTATATGCGGAAGAGTTTTATCCTTGATAACAACTACATTGAACGGTTTGAAACGAGCAGTGCATTCGCTGCTGCGATACCTGCATAGTGGGTGAGTAATGTCATTAAGTTGTGATAACTGTAAGCACCCGTTCAGTCAACATGCACCTGCTTATGATGATTACGATTTTGAGCGTTATTGTTATGAGTGTGACTGTATTGGATGGGAAGGTGATATAGAGGATGCTTACGATGAAGAGGAGTTAGATAAAATTATAGCTGAAGGGTATATATGAAAGTGTTTGTTGTTGTAAAGTGTATAAGTGACGGTGACATTGCAGGTGTATTCAGTACATTGAAGAAAGCAAGTGAATATGTCGAAAATCATAAATACTCCGCTTTTATCATCACTGAGCACACTGTAGACAGTTACTTTCAAGAGGCGTCAAGCCATGCCCAAAAAGAAAATAACCCTTGAAGAAGCCTTTGCTGTGTTTGAGCAGCATGGGCTTGAAGTGGAAGTGAGAGGTATACAGCAACAACGTGCTGCTGAACCTCTCTCAGCCTTTCTTGAGGGGGGAGGTGAAGAACAAGCACCGCTTGTAGAAGAGGGTAAAAAGACGATGAAAATAACCCTCTTTGCTGCACATACCATCGGTAATGGCGGGGAGATTGTTGTAGAGAACGGTGAGAAGAAAGTTGTCAACAATGGTATAGTGCAATACGGTCCTGGTATTGTCACTGTCCCTACACACCTTGCTACTCACCTCCTTCACCAAGACCTTCTTGCACGGAGAGCAGATGAGCGTATGCTGGAGCAAAGGGTACGTACCTATGTAGTCCATCCAGTACATACAGTAAACGGTACCATTAACGTTGCACGCCACGTCTCTAATGATAACAGCTTTAACCTTTCTGGTTATTTAAGGGACTTAGGGGATAATGGCGGTGCATTTCAAATAGGGTGAGGAAAAGATGCCTATTCGCTTCGCTATCACCAAGGCAACTGCTCAAGGTGAGACAATGGTGGTTGATGTGTGTCAGTGGAATCCTGTGAGTGGGGAGGTGTTACATACCGTTGATGAAATGAATGAAATGGCAGATGAAGCACTCAAGTTGAGTGATGTGCGTCTGCTGGAGATGAATACACGTATCTTAGAGGCTGAGAGCCTAGAAGCATACTGCACCCCTGTAGAATGGGGAAAGATTCTCTCTATCATTGATGTGATGTGTGGAAGGATGAGAGCAGATACGCTGAGGCATAGATGGCAAAGTGCAATTGAAGAGACAGCAGAGTTAGAGGCCGGTCGCTTAGCAGCTATGAATGGTTGGACAAAGAATGATTAGAATACACAATGATAACCTGGGGCGTATCCTCCACTTCACCCTTTTCCAACGTCTCCACACCTTCTGTGTGAAACACACCCCTGAGTTCCCTGCTGATATTGCAGTGAATGGATGGCTTAACCGTCTCTACAGTGGTGATACTACCCTGCACATCCTTGCTGAAGTAGATGAGCAGTATAACATCACAGAGCATGCTTTGCTAGATGTACAAACCTTCTTCAACCAAAAGATCATCTACTGTCATCAGGCACAGCATGATAAGCCATCTATAAGCCACGCTGTTGAGCTTATGGAATACATTGACAAGCTCAAAGCACATGAAGGTGCTGTTGCCTCAGTCTTCAGTATTGCCGATAGTAAGCATGCTAATGCCTTCAAGAAGAGACATGGGTATAAGATACTTCGTACTGTGCTCATAAAGGGTAACGAAGAGGAAGCAAACGATGGGTGACGTAATTGGGGGTATCTTTGGTACAAGTAGTACCACTACACAGCAAGTACAGCCAGACCGTATAGCACAGCTCCTTAACCTTGAACGCTACGGTCAACTAGCAAACCTCTTTGGTGTAGGTTCCCTTAACCAATTTGCAGACATCAACCCAGAGGGTATTTATAATCCCAGCAACTTCTCCACTGATATATCCAGCGTTGCTAGCAATGCAATGCTTGCTAATCAAGGGGTTGATTATAGCAACTTACTGAGCCTTGATGACTACCGTAGGTCATTTGACCCTGTTACCTCTACATATTATGGGGCGAGTGATAGTCTTAACAGAACGACAGGTGATGCACTCCAGGGTGCAGCGGATACTTACGGTCGCAATCGCCAAGACATTAGAAGTCTCTTAGACAGCTCCATTAATCGTAGCTATGGTGACTACAACACAGGTGTAGCAACAGCAGGCCAGACGTATGGACAGGGTAGTGCTGATGTAGGAAGTGCATACAATGCTGCTATAGCGAGAGGTGACTATGATCTTGCACGCACTATCGCCACAGCGGGGCAAGGTGGGGATAGAGCCCTAGGGTTGAATGAAGCCCTTTATCAAAGAGGAAGGGAGGTTAATGAGGGTAACCTTCTCACTTCACTTGGTCTAGCAGGTGCAGATGCACAGCGTTCGTTGAGTACACAAGATGCAAATAGAGCACGTGCTTTAGAGCTTGGGTTAGGTGCAACAGGTAACTACATAGATCAAATTGCTACCCCTCGCCTTAATGCTGCACTTGCATTACAGGGACTTGAAAGCAGCGGTGCTGTCCCTGCAGCTATTGCAAGGGCAACAGCAGAAACAGCGATGCCTTACCTGCAAGGTATAGAAGGTGCATATAGCACTAATCAAGCGAATACGCTTAATAGCTTAATGGGCCTACGGGGTGAGTTGACAGGTAACAGAACAGCCCTCGACAACGCTCTTGCACAAGAGTTGATGCAGTTACAAACTGGTGTTAACACAAATACACAAAACTTACAGACAGGTGCAGCACAAACCGCACAAGAGAGCAATGCTGCCCTTGGTGGACAACGGTTAGGTGCACAGACTGCGCTAGCAGGTAACTACCAGAACAACGTCAACCAACTTGCACAAGCCTTAATGGCAAACAACATCACCCTTGAGCAAGCGGGGATTAGCGCTGAAAGTGCACTTGGGCAACAGTTGATGCAGGTGCAGGGTGCACTGCGTACACAGCAACAGCAGGGGATAACAAGTCTTTCTAACACCTATGGGACAAATCAGGCTAACTTTAATCAATCACTGCCAGGTGCATCACAAGCGATGTCGTTGTTGCCAGGGCAGATGCAAGGCCAGCAAGCACAGTACCTTTCAGGACTACAAGGCATAGCTGACTTCCCCCGTCAATTAAGGGAAGCTGATTATCTTCGCAGGCAAGGTCTCTTCACCACTGCTTACACTGGTATCCCCTACACACCTGGTAGTACTACCTTTGGCGGTACAGCCACTGGTAACATCTTTGACCAACTTGGTGGGACAATACAGAGTGGGTTAAAAGGTGGTGGGAACATTGGAGGGTAGACTACATGCCAACACTCACAGGTAAAATCCTGCATTTTGGTTGGGGTACACCAACACCTGTGCAAATCAAGGCTACAATAACCACCATGACACAGATACCCTTTGATGGTTTAGTTATTGACCTTGATAAGAACATCGGACCTATCAACACCAGTACCAAGTTCAGTTGGCGTATGTGGGGACCAACTGTTATCCTTGAAAACGACTACACCCTTGCTATAGCTGCACTCCAAACAACACCGTTTGGTCGCTTCACTGATAACTTTCTTCGAGTGAACGTCACACCGGGGGTGATAGACTGGTTTGATCCGCAGTTCACAAACGTCTGTACAAATGCACAACTTGCGGCAAGTATTGTGAAAAAATGTACCATGCGGGGTATCTTTTTTGACGTTGAAGCGTATCAAGGGAAGCTCTGGGAATATCCGGCACAAGCACTTGCAAGCTCAAAAAGCTTTGCTGAGTACCAAGCACAAGTAAGGCTCTGTGGAAAGCAATGGATGACAGCTCTTCGTACTGGTTACACTGACTGTAAGGTACTACTCGCCTACGGTTACTACCTTGCACATAGACCACCTATACAAGGCGGCACACTTGCAACATCAAAGAATGGGCTGTTACCTTCTTTTATTGACGGTATGCTTGATGCGTTACCCTTAACGCTACAGTCAACGAACATCCTCTACGATGGGTGGGAGTCAGCGTATGGGTATAAGAGTGAACAAGAATTCATCACTGCATATGATATGATCTATCAAGCGAATACAACACGATGGTATGGGCCAGGGTGTCAGGTGAAGTTTCGTCAGAACTACCGTTGTGCATATGGCCTATGGATTGACTATCGGTCACAGACAACATATGCACCATGGAATGAAACAGACTTCACCAAGAATTACTTCACACCATCAACCTTTGAGCAATCACTCCGTCTAGCACTTCGTTACACCGACCGCTATGTATGGGTATATAATAACATTGACTGGTGGACAGGACATATACCACAGGCATATGTTGATACACTCACAGCAGCAAAGGTTATCTAATGGCTTTCCTTGACTTCCTTAATAGTGGTATAGGTGGAATGCAGCAAGCACAGGGGCCTAATATGAGTGGTGGTGCAGGGGTAGGTGCACCTCAGCCTATAGGGCCGACATATGGACAATTGGGCAATGCTATTGTGCAGTATGGTTCAAAGCCAGGGAGCAGTGCACCTATGGTGAGTGGTGCATTGAATAGAGCGTATGGGCAAGCTTCGTTGCTACCACTTGATCCCAATGCGCCTGCTCAACAAAAGGCCCTGGCCGGTCAAGGAGGAGGGGAAGATAACGATACCCTTGCACAAGTAGCCAAGTACCTCATGGCTATTTTCGGTGGTGTATAATGGCTGAGCTGCGTTCTCTCTACGACACAGATATACAACAGAGACAACCTGATCTCTACACACCAAGAGAGAGTCCTCTTGCAACTATTGACCCTGACAACATAGCACAGAGCAAGCAGCAGCTTCCCACAAGCCCTATTGTTAGCGGTATCGAGGAGAGGTTAAAGGCTGAAGGTAGCAACACCTCTACTCTCTCCCACATTACTGCATGGCTTGGTGCTGCTAAGGGTGACTTTCGGGGTATACAAGCCATTGAGGACTCAAAGAGACGTACTGCACTCGCTAAAAGCATGGTCCCTGAACTCACTAGGGTGAACAAACTCATCCAAACAGGTGAGTGGGAAAAGGCTTCTGAATACGTCAACGAACTTGCTGGTAGCTATGGCACACGTGCTGAGTACCTTGTCCCTTACTTCCAACAGATGCAAGCTGATATTAAGAAGAAACAAGAAGGGTGGCAGAACCTTAAAAGCCTTCACAACTTCCTCCAAGAATCGGGGGAGATGACAGAGGATAACATTAACTACCCTGTTTTCAAAGCACTCGGTAAAGCTATAGAGAACAGAGATTACCTCAGTGAAACAAACTTACAAGGTATAATGACAC
>Ga0208454_1000188_pt1 | contig 43479 bp, 42 predicted proteins | sample EasRivMeERMZT100_FD_187530 | JGI IMG/M metagenome (GOLD analysis project Ga0208454, IMG submission 187530) | Soil microbial communities from meander-bound floodplain in the East River, Colorado, USA - East River MetaG ERMZT100 (SPAdes) (version 2) | ecosystem: Environmental > Terrestrial > Soil...
AAGTACGGTTTGATGAGGGGGAACAGGACTGCATTCCATGGACGATCCTAAACGGGCACGAAGTTGGAAACGACCGACACGGCCAAGGATCGGCCTACCGAATGTTGCGCCTGTTCTCTACTCTACCTCATGCCTCATGCCGAATGTTGGCGAAGCGTTAATCTAATAATTCCCCGCAGCTTGCTGCGGGCACCAATTAAATGGGGAATCCAAAGGGGGCGGGCATCCCCTTTGGTCGCGTGCGGGGTTAATCCCCCGTACGCGAAATGCTCCGTTTAATGAATCCTGCGAGGAGGCTTTATGCGTTTCGGATTTGCCCTACCACAGGTGGGCTCGGCGATTGGACCGGAGGGACTCGTCTCGGTCGCAAAGCGTGCTGAAGACTTCGGTTTTGACAGCATCTGGGTGCTTGACCGGATACTGTGGCCGGTCAACCCGAAAGCGCCTTATCCCATCGGCGATGGCTCTCTGCCGGTAAAATACAAGAACGTGCTGGACCCGTTGGAGACGTTGACGTTCGCCGCCGCGCACACACGTCGCATCGCGCTCGGCACGAGCGTCCTCAGCCTTCCTTGGTACAACCCCGTCTTGCTCGCGCGTCGGCTGACGACGCTCGATGTCCTGTCCGCCGGACGGTTACGAGTTGGGTTCGGCATCGGATGGTCACCCGACGAATACGAGGCCGCGGGCGTCACGTGGGAAGAGCGCGGCAAACGCGCCGACGAACTGCTCCAAGCTCTCAAGCAAATCTGGACCACCGATCCGGTAGAGTTCCATGGTAAATATTACCGGATTCCGAAATCCGTCATCGGTCCGAAGCCAGTGCAGAAGCCTCACCCGCCGATTTATATGGCCGCCTATACGCCTTCCGCCATGAGGCGGGTCGCAACCGAGGCCGGTGGGTGGTTTCCAGTCGGTATTCCGCTCAGCGGCATCGGGCCGATGTTCGAGGGAATCAAGGGAATGGCACAGGAAGCTGGCCGCGATCCTTCCGGCCTGGAACTCATCGTCCGCGCCAATGTCGAGATTCATAATACTTTCATTGAGAAAGATCGCATTGACTTTACCGGTACCCTTGAACAGATTGCCGAGGATATGACGACCGCGCGGAAAGTCGGCGCGGCGGAGATCGTCGTTGACGCGCAGTTTTCTCCCGGCGTCGAGACGGCGAAAGATATCATCGCCCGGATGGACGAGCTCTGGCGGGTAGCAAAGCAAGCTTGATGGTTTTGCAATGGTAAATGAGAGGAGCGGATCGGAAGGTGGTTTCTCGCCAATTTGGAAAGAAAGTTACCTATTGACTGACGCAGCGGGTTTATAGTGTTTACCTATTTGTCTTGTCAGTCACCCTGGAGGATTTTGGGGTCGTGCTTTCTAAACTTGCGTATCTGATCGACTCCCAGATTTTTGAAATGAAGCGCAATTAAAATGCTCCTCATCTTCGGTTAGGCGACAATTAAGTCACGCCGGCTCTCAACCCCAAAAGGATCGCTAACTATCTAACTCCAGATTTGACCACCATGGCTCGCCAATCCAAACGGTTCGAAAGTCTTAAACGATTTGAACGAAGCGAAGCGGGTCAAATCCCGCTCAGTTTTGAACGAGTCCCAAGGTACTTGGGCGGCCGAGGTCGATGGAGTCTCTTGGCGGATTTGAATCAATGACCTTTCCGACGAGCACATGCACAGCCTGATGATCGGCAGCGAAAACGCCGTCGATTTTCACGACTGGCCAGAAACCTGGCAACAGAGCAGCGAGGCTCAGTCAGGAGGTCAAAGTCTGATCCTGCTGTCCTCGCCATTACGGCAACTATTTTGATGGCAATGGGGTTCTAAGACCTAAAAACGTACTTCCATCGTAGACAAACGTTGAAATAACAAAGAATTAGCGTGGTCCGACCCGAACATTCACTTGCGCTTCTCCACTCTCGAAGGGTCTTAAATAACGATTAATTTTGCGCCATCATGAGGCCATGAAGCTGACGTTGCTGTTGGGCATTGTGGAAATTTTTTTCATCACGTTCACTCTCAACGGTTGTTCGACCGCTACCCCGATTGTCAGTGAATGGCGTAATCCCGCGCACGCTTCGGGCTCATTCCAGCGACTCATGATCCGGGGCCCGAGCGGGGAGACCACCCTGCGGCGCAACTTCGAAGACGAATTCGTGGCTCAACTAACGGCAGCAGGCATCGACGCATTGGCGAGCTATCGGTACATGCCGGAGAATGAAGGGATCGATGAAAACAATCTCAATCAGGCCGCGCAAACGGCTCGCGCCGACGGCTTGCTCCTGGTGCGATCGCTCAGGGTGGACGAGAGGACCAACTACCCTTCCATAGGGCCGGAAATTTCTTTCGGGATCTTCGGCTCAAACGTCGGCGCTGGCTGGTCTGGATTTCCCGGGGCGTCCGGTCCTTATCGTTACAACGAATATACCTCGGAGACCGTGCTCTACGACGTCACCACAAACGCATTGGTGTGGACCGGCACCGTCAAGACGACGGACCCGACAAACGTGCAAACGGCGATCAAGTCCTATGTCCAAACGATCATGAAAGCGCTCGCCGCGCAGAATCTGTTTCCCAAAAGGTAGTTCTCGGGACAGGTGGGGTCTTGACAGGCTGTTGAAAAAGTCGCTTTTCAATTTCAACCAGCTTAACAAGCGCGAAAAAAACGTGGCGATTTCAACTAACGCTCTAATCGCTCTGTGGCCATTACCGGGATGGTTTTGAGTTTTTCAACAGCCTGTTGAATCTTGATTCTGGTGAAAACCGCTTTGTCGGACGAGTCTTCGAGCTGGGGGAGGGCGGCCCTTGTATCTGCGCGCAGAAATTTCATGAGGTGAATGTAAAATTCGGCTCCTTCTGAATGCGCTGCCCGTTGTTCAGAAACCAATGCCTATGCCTATGCCGAACCCCCGCCCGCCGAGCCAGTCCCTATCCCGCTCGAATTCCTGGCGGCGGTCGCGGCGCACGTTCTCCACTTCGTCCTCCATTCGTTTTCCCACCCATTCGGCATCGGTGATAAGCTGATCGCGGCCAACATCTTTTCCCGGATCGCCGGCGAGATCTTTCTCGATGGTTTTGCGGATCTCCCGAGCCGGATCCCAGTAAGCTTCGAAGGGTCGGGCGCTCTCGGTGTATTCAAGCCAGTCATGAATGCCTTTCATTCCGGTTTCGATTTCTTTTACGCCTTTGGCCGAATCGCCGAGCCGCGTCAAGGTCAAACCCAAGTACAGCCGCGCGAGATGATCGTCTTTGTCGAGAGCCAGGGCGCGCTCGAGCGATTGGCGCGCCTCGGAATATCTTTTGGTGGCGTACTGGCTGCGTCCCAAATAGGTCCAGACGCTTTCCCGGAAAAGATCGTATGCGTAGACATAGTTGGGATCGTTCTTTGCCGCTTCGAGTAAATACGGCAAGGCGCGCTCGGGATCGTTGACTAAAAGCGCCCGGCGACCGCTCTCAACTTGTCCGGCGATCTGATACGCCGCGCAGCCGGACAAAAAACCAATCAGGACAAAATGCGCAATCCGACTAGCCTTGATCATTAGTGAATAGGCTAGGACCCCGCTTCGCCGATGTCAATGCGGGTATCGTGGCGCAAGTTGGGGGAGGGACTGGCGGTCAGGACTTTGACATCTCGACTTTCTTGCTCCGTGCTTCATTGTTGCGGCGCAAGTGTAACTGCTAAAAGTGATCAAGATCGCGTCACACAGCGGATAACCTGCCGGCTATGGCGGCGATAGATGCGGAAGTCGGAATCCGTGGTCAGCAGAAGCGGATCGGATAGCGTTTCGGTCATCCGCACCAGGCCTGGGTGGCCTGGGTGTCAGGCTTTGACAATTTGCTTGTTCTAGTTGAGCAGAGCCGACGATGATCAAATATCAAATTATCAAAGCCTTCTCCGACACGTTTCCCGTTTCCCTGACACGATCGAACTCGATAAATTTTTCTTTTGATTCATTTCACTTCTCCGTGATCTTCGTTCCATGATTCAGATCTTCAGATCTTAGGGGTCTTGTATCTTGGTGTTATCTTGAACCGAGCCATGTCCAACGAATTCGAAAGATTCAGAGAGTCGCCTGCTCTTGGAATCGATTTTTTCTTATCTCAATTCGCTTTCCGGGCAGGGTGGGTCGAGCCTGCACGACCCAGTCGGAAATATTCCTTGCCGTTGTGGTAGGCGATCTTCTCCTTGGTCGTCCGTGAAAGATCGGGATGATTCCACAGGTATTTGAGGTTTTTGGGAAACTCACCGTCCCAGTGGGGAACGTCGGAAGCGTAGAGAAAGTGATCGTCGCCGACATATTCGATGGTCTGGGGCAGCAGTCGCTCCTCTGACTCGAGACTAAAGTAGAGCGGGGACTCACGCACGATCTCGCTGGGTTTTTTCTTTAGATGAGGCGCCTCGAACTCGCCGCGGAGTTCCCAATGCTCGTCCATGCGGTCGAGCCAGTAGGGGAGCCAGCTGGCGCCGATTTCAAGAAAAGCGAGCCGCAGCTTGGGGAAGCGCACCGGCACTCCCTGGAAAACCATGCTGGTGAAGTGCAGGAAGATGCCGACCGGAAAGGTGTAGGTGTGCACCTCGGCGAAAGTTCTGAGCGCGCCGGCGCCGACCTCCGCGGAAGAGCTGCGGTTACCGTGGACGGAGAGCGGGACATCGAGGCGCTGCGCCTCTTCATAGAGCGGGTCGTACATCGGATCGCCGAGCGCCGTGGGGAGTCCCATGGACAGCAGCTCGAAGCTCACCAAGCCCAATTCGGTGACGGCCCGGCGCAGCTCCTTGGCCGCTTCCTGGGGCCACTTGAGCGGCAGCACGCCGACGCAGTGAATGCGCTCGGACAGCGCGTTGTATTCCTTGGCGAAGTGATCGTTGGCGGCGCGGCAAGCGGCGAGGCAAAACTCGGGCTCGCGCAGCTTCGGGATGTTGCCGGAGCCGGTCGGGAAAAGCACCGCCTGTTCGATGTTGTATTCGTCCATGATCTTGAGCCAGGTCTCGACCTGCTGCGCCGGACTCATGCCGCGCTGGTAGCCGGGGTAGCCAAGGGTATCGAAGAGGTCCGTGTCGAAGGGTTGATCGGACGGCCACAGACCGGTGTTCCGGCGGTTCCACGGCGGTTCCAAATATTTCCGGATGTCGCTTTGGCGTTCCAACACATGTCCATCGGCGTCGATTACCGGCGGCCAGTCAGCCATTTTCTTCTCCCTTCAATTTTCTTTGAGTTCACGGCGCCGGATCGTATCACCACGCCGGGATGTGTCAACCGTTTTTGATGTAGGAAACTATTTCCGCTGCCATGCGCAACTGTCGAACCTGTCATTTCACATCTAAACGTACCCCGGCAGCAAGATGCCCAATGCAATTCCGAACAAGCACAAACTTGCAGGTCAATGCTCGGAGCCTTGACCGTGAAGCACTGCTTCCAATATAGAGAGAACACAAGGATGGTGCTCACAAAGAATAATGTTCGTTTGCTGGCGGCGCTTTTGTCGATTTATGTTTGCGCCTCGCCGGGTTTTTCCTGGGCGCAGACGACTTATTATCAAGGCAAGACCCTGACGATTCTTCGCGGCGGCACGCCGGGAGGTTACGGCGATCTGCAGGCGCGCGCCCTGATCCCCTACTTGAAAAAATATATTCCCGGCGAACCGACGATTATTATCGAACACAAGCAGGGCGCAGCCGGCAGAACGGCGATAAATTACATCTACTCAGCAGCCAAACCGGATGGACTCACGATTGGCGCGGTCGGCAACGTCCTGGTCAGCGGGCCGATCCTCGGCTTGGCCGGCAGTAACTACGATCTCGACAAGCTCGTCTATCTTGGCTCGACGGAAAGCGGCAGTCCCACCGCATTCGTCACCAGAAAGGAGGCGGGGCTCGATAGCGTGGAGAAACTGCGCGCGGCGACGGGGCTTCGGATCGGCGCCAATTCGGTGGGACATATCACCTATATCAATGGGCGCCTCGCCGCATACTTGTTGGGATTGAAGGAGCCAAAATTCGTGGTCGGCTATTCATCTCCGGAGCGCGACGTGGCGCTGCTCCAAGGCGAGGTGGACGGCGGCTCGATGTCGAGCGCGACCATTCAACAAAATCCATCCCTGGCGGAAAAGGTGCACTTTCACACGATCATCACCGTGCCCAAGGGCCGGTACATCGCGCCCTATTCGCGCGCTACTCCCGAGATCGACAGCTTTGCCAAGAGCGAGATGGAGCATCGCTTGCTAAACTTGTATAGGGCATTCGACTATCCTCGCTGGCCCTATATCTTGGCGCCCGGCACGTCCAAAGAATTGGTTAACATTTTACGGGAGGCCATGGCAAAGTCGTTCAAAGATCCCGGTTTCGCCAAAGAATTCAGAAAGCTCACGGGCGTCGATCCCTCGCCGATAAACGCGGAAGCCATAGAGGCGGCGATAAAAGATCTTCCGCGCGATGCCGAAACGGTTTCGCTGTACAAGCATCTCGCCGACCCCCGCCCAATGCCGCCGCGTTGAATAGATCAAGTTTTTTCGTATGACGATTTTTTCTGCGAGAGGTGCCACATGAACTTGCCCCTTCCGGAGGCCGAAGCCGCGACTGTCGCGGCGGTGCGCGATTGGCTCGACCGCTTCGCCACTTGCGTGCGCGAGGTCGACTACGCGGCGGCGCGGCCGTTCTGGCATCCCGACATCGTTATCTTCGGCCTTACCAAGAGCTGGTGAAGAGTCTATCGGCCTGGACCGAGCGGCAATGGGACAATGTCTGGCCGCGCACGGCTGAGTTCCGTTTCGACCTGGAGAACACCATGGTGATGGCCGCGCCGGACGGCGCCATGGCGGTCGCGATCGCGCCTTGGACGAGCACCGGCTTCCATGAAGACGGAACGCCCTTCGATCGTCCGGGCCGCGCCACCATCGTGCTGGCGCGGCAGCCGGACGGGCGCTGGCTCGGCGTTCATTCGCATATGTCGCTGGCGCGCGGCGTGCCGCAGGATAGCCACGGGAAACGCCCGGTAAAGGCGCGGTAGATAAAGCGGGCTGCGAAGAACCGCAGGATCGCGCCGGGATGCGTCAAGCGATTTTTGGTTGTGTAGGCAACTATTTCCCGTTCCATGCGCAATTTGTCGGGTCATTAATTATTGCCGCGTAGGGTTCCGCTCTTTACTGATTAATTCCTATCACTTCGAAGCCAAGACTTCTGGCGGCGGTGGCGAGCTGAGAGTCGTGGGTCAACAATAATTAGACATTTTCGATTGCGCGTATCGAGAGCGCTGTCGCCAAATGAATCGCATCGAGGTTTCCAACCACCGTAGGAAAGGTTTCGCTTGCGCGCTGAAAAACCTGGTTCGTGACCGGGTGGACCGCGAAGGTTTCGTGGGTAATCTGTATATCGCGCACCAGCGCCGCGACTTCGGTATCGGAGATCTCGTGAGCTCACCGGAGCCGGTCCACAGTTCTCAGCGGCCTCCACGCGCCACAGAGCACTGCTATAGGCTTTGCTCCATTGGCCCCAAATCGCTACCGGGTTTGGCTCGTGTAACAGGATGCGCAGAACGACCGAAGTGTCGACGTAAACAGTCATCGGCGCCGGCGGTCATCCAAAAGTGATTTCACCCCAGACGCCGATCGTCTTAGCTTGATGCCCTTTATTTTGCGCAAGTCTTTGATCGGCCGAGTCGGCTCCACGATTTCTGCCGAAGGAGCGGTCACGGGGAGAATTCGCGCGACGCGGTGCCGGTGCGAGGTGACAACGACTTCTTCGCCCGACCTGACCAAATTAAGATAGTAACTGAGCTTTTCTTTCAAGATGGCCACATTAACGATATTCATGGCCAGATTACAGTCCTATCTGGGTCATAAGCTCAATACCGCGATCCTACGCTAGAGAATAATCTTTGTTGTCTCAGTTCGATTTCCGGGCGGCGTGCGCCGAGCCTGCGCGATCTAGTCGGAAAAACTCCTTGACGTTGTGGTAGGCGATCTTCTCCTCGGTCGTCCTTGAAAGATAGGGATTATTCCACAGGTACTTGCGGTTCTTGGGAAACTCACCAAGTAAGCAGGAGGGCTACTGCCGATTCTTGGGTTGGGAAGAATCGGCGCGCTGGGCATCCATCTTGGCGAGCACGCGGTTGAGGGCGGCAATCTGGGCGATTATCTTTTTGTCTTTCGTGCCTTGAAACCGTAGCGCCAGCTCGTCCACCCGCCACTCGATCTGCGCGCGCGTGAACTTCTTCGGCAGTATGAACTGGATCGGCATCGGCGCTTTATATCCCGGCGTGGAGCCGGAGGTCAAGCGACGGCAGGTCAACAGGAACGGTCTACCTTGCTATCAAGTTTTCCTCGCGACCAAGATGGCGTCGGGATCAAAGGGCAGAGGGCTTGATCGCACAGGGCCTCGGATGATCGAAAAATTGGCTTGACGCAGCCAGCCGCGAATCTCATTCAGAGAATAGCAACGTCCATGCGGCGTATGTAAGAGCAGCGCAACAGAAAAAAGCGCCCCCCACTCCGGCGCGCTCCGCGCGCGCCGCATAAAAACATCGCGCAGAATCAATTTTCCGCCGGAGTTCAGACTGCGGTGGAGTTGTCGCAACAGAGCGAGGTTTTGGATTGCGCCGTGGGCATGCAGGATATTGGAAACAAAGACCGCATCGAAACCAACAGGCAGACTTTGGCGTGTGAAGTCCCGAGCGATAACGCGAATTCTTTGCGCCAATCCCGCATCTCTCACGCTGCGGCGCGCCAGCGGCGCAATATTCGGATGCTCGACCAGAGTCGCTTGCAGCCTAGGATAACGACGGCAAAAGGCGCAGGTGAAAGTTCCCAACCCACCGCCGACGTCGAGCAACGTCCTGGCGCCATTCAAGCGCGAAATTTGAACAACGTACGGCGCGATCTGGCGGGCATGGATGTGCAAGGCCTGGAGCAAGCGCGCCGACTGGGTGCGGTCGGTGGCGAAGGGCTTTTGTGATTTGGGTCGCTTTGCTGTGGTAAAACTCGAGGCCAGTTTACCCCAAGCGTTCCAAGCGTCGTAGGCAGGCAACAGCAGAGCCCGTCCGTCGCCGGTGAGATGACGCGCCGCGAAGGCGGTTGTGGAGTAGCACTCGGCTTGCTTGCGCATCAAACCGATGGCCCAGAGCGCGTTGAGAAAACTCTCCCAGCTGTCTTGATCGCCGCCGTAACGAGCGGCGACGACATCGGCTTTTAATTTGCGCTTGCCGAACCAGCGGAATAAATCGAGATGGGTCGCCGTGAGAAGAATCGCAGCGCGCCAATAGCTACTGTCGTTTTGCAGTCGCTTGACGCTCCATTCCGCAGCCATTAGCAGCGTGCCTGGGGCCAATCCCCGGCCGCCGCGATCTTGTAAAGCCGCTCGTAGCCATCGACCATCTGCTCGACGGAGAAATGTTCTTCCACCCAACTCCGGCAGCGCGCGCGATCGAGCGTGCCGATGCGGTCGATGATATCCACCATCTCGTCCTCGTCCTCGGGTAGATAGCCGGTCTCGCCGTGCCTGATGAGTTCCGGCATCGAACCGCGCGGGTAGGCGATCACCGGAGTGCCCGCGGCCATCGCTTCGACCACGACCATACCGAAGGGTTCGTCCCACTGCAGGGGGAAAAGAAAGCCTTTCGCTCTGCCCATCAGTTGCACGACCTCGTGATAAGGCAGTCGATCGATGTAGCAAATGCGCTTTCCATCGATATGCGGTTTGACCTGTTTGAGAAAATACTCCTCGCTCCAGGGCAAGTGGCTGGTAACGTGGCCGACGATCAAGAGTCGCGCGCCGGCTTTGTTCGCAATACGGATCGCTTCAGCGATGCCCTTCCCGGGCGTCATGCGGCCGACGATGATGAAAAAATCTTCCGGCCTGTCGTTGAAATGGATCTCCGCCGTATCGACGCCGTTGTAGACTACCGGAATCGACTCATCTCCCAGGAGTTCCTTTTGAGCTCGGCTCACACAGACCGGAACACAGCGCGGGAAGTGGCTTCGATAATATTCGTGAACCGCCTTTTCGATGTAGCCGTAAGTAACCAGGGTCGACGTCCGGGTAAATTCAGAAAAATAGGGCGCCAAGGTCGGCCAGTGGGCATGAACGAGATCGAAGCGTTCGGCCTGGCGATAAAGATCGTAGGTGTGGCGCGCTTCAAATTCCTTTTCCAAATAGACGGTCGACTGAGGATCGTCCTGGCAGGCGACGGGCAGAACGGAGTGAAGTGTGCAATCAACCTGCGAGTCGCCGGATGCAAACAGCTCGACATCGTGCCCGCGCCGGCTGAGCCGCTGACAGAGATTGTAAACGATCCGCTCGGTTCCACCGTAGGTCCTCGGCGGAACGGAAATATAAACGCTCGTGATCTGAGCGATCTTCATGGTCAACTCACAGATTGAGTATACCACTGCGCTTGATTATCGGAAGATGAGTTTTGGTTAAGGTGTTCCCCACTCGGTAAACCAATGCTTTGACCAGGAAATGTAGTTGAACGGCGACGCGAGAGTGGACGCCGGTTCATGGGCTGCTAGCGTCGAGGCCCAAAGACTCGGAGAGGTAGCGTGCGACACGCGCAGTTTCCATGCGAGCGCCGCAAATGCCGACATGGCCGTCGGGGCGGAGCAGGTAGAAGGACGGCCGGGGAATCTGCGCGCGCGCCAATTCCACGTCATTGACAGGATCAGCGGGAATGGTGTGGATCTGCAGCAAGTCGCCGAGAGCGAGCGCTTCTCGGGACGGCGAAGGCTGCGCGATCACGATCAGAGCAAATCGCGTGTCATCGAGTATCTCGAACAGATCCTCGATCGAGCCCTCCGGCCGAAACTTGAGCCGCAGCCATGGGAAGCGATCACCTGCGCGCGGCGCGGTTTGAGGCAGCTCGTCCAGCGTTATCGACAGCGGGCTCTTCCGGTAATGGATGCCGGTTTGGGAGACGACGCGAAACGCGAATCTCTGGATCCGCTCGCGGCTCAGCGCAAACGCAGCGACCCTGGCGAGTATCTGGGTGCGCAGTAACCCGGCAAGCCAGCTATCGGACACGATCAGTCTGAAAGCCCGGTCGGTGGTGTTCAGCAAGCGCCGTGCAACCGGGATGCGCTCATGTTCGTACGAATCGAGCAGCGCAGCGTCCGCTCGACCTTCGACGACGAGCGCGAGCTTCCATGCCAGGTTGTAGGCGTCCTGCAACCCGGTGTTCATGCCCTGCGCACCGACCGGGCTGTGGATGTGCGCCGCGTCGCCGAGCAGGAAGCAGCGCCGGTCGCGGAAGCGCAGGGCGGTGCGGTGATGAATGCGGTAGGTGGAAAACCAGGTGCACGTCTTCAAAGACAACCCGGCGCCCGCTGCGCTGCGCAAAGAGGGAATCACCGCCTCGAATTTCACGTCATCCCTGCCCCGGAGACTCGCCGGGAGAATGCCGACGATCCGCCAGTGATCCTTGCCTCGCATGGGGAAGAATAGATGAAACCCTTGGCGCCACAAATAGACATTGACCTCGTCCGGAACCATATTCCCCGTCACTTCCGTGTCGGCGACGAAAAACACATGCTCGTAGGGCGCGCCCGGGAAGGTAATGGCGCTTAGCTCACGTACGGCGCTATGCGCCCCGTCGCATCCGGCGACCCACGCGGCTGTGACCTTCCGAGTCGTGCCATCAGGAAGCTTGAGCGTTACCGAGACGTGGTCTGGATTCTGCTCGAGGCCGACCAGCTCGGTGTTCCACTGTATCGACATGCGCCAGTCACAAAGCCTGTCGCCCATGATCCGTTCGTTGTCGTCCTGTCCGAGGATGAGAATGAACGGGTACGGAGTCACGCTTTGCCCGGCTTCACCCAGGGGGACGCGTGCCGTCTTCCGTCCGTTCGACCAGATATTGGCCCCCGTGCCGGGTTTGCCGAGCTCGAGGGCCCGCTCGACGATGCCGAGCTTCGAATAGATCTCCAAGGTGCGCGCCTGCACGCCGAGCGCTCTGGTCTCGAGCGACGGCCCAGCCTGCCGGTCCACGAGCAGCGCGCGCACGCCTCGTCGGCCGAGTTGATTGGCGAGCATGAGACCGGTCGGACCGGCTCCGACAACCAGAACATCGGTGTCCAATGAAATCTCCTTGGTCGGACGAGCCCAAGCCACGCCAACCGGGGCCGCCCGCTCCGACGACGCAAAGCCTACCGTTGAAAATCACAGTTGCGCAACATTTGTCAGAACGATAGCAATATACCTCGGAAAATTCTCTTAGTCGTTGTTCGATTTATCCCGCAGGTCGCTTAGGGTTGATTGAACGCCGGTCAACCTGGGAAAAAAGCGCGGCGGCTAATTTCCTGAATGTTGCCGACTACCACCAATCTGATGCAGGGTCGCCTTTCCATATTTCCGATTCGCGAACCGTGTTTTTCATATACCGGCGAACTTCCATGTTTCCGGAATTTCTGAAACATGGAAACAACCAACAGTGCCGGTGTCTGACTTGCCTACGTGACTTAGCTGCCCCCTAGCGCCAAACAGTTGACGGCGCGCCAGCTTGACTCCGAAGATGGGTTGCGTTTTCATTGGGCGAAATTCGCTGAAGGTGCCGGGAGCAAGGAGAGCGTCTCCAAGATTTACGATGGACTTTGACGTTGTTGTTGACCCTGCGGTGATGGTCATCGGGCGGGCCTGGGGGACGAGGAGCTAATGTAATGGCGGGAATACAGCTGCTCGCGCCGGAGCAGCTCATGAAACTGCTCGATGTCGCTGTCGATCAGGCGAAGGAGGCCGTGCTGATTACCTCGGCGCAGCTCGATCTACCGGGTCCGGAGATTCTTTTCGTCAACCCAGCCCTCTGCGCCATGACCGGCTACAGCCGGGACGAGATCATGCACAAAACGCCGCGCATTCTTCAAGGGCCGAAGTCGGATCGCGCCATGCTGAAACGCTTGCGCGACGCGCTCGGCCAAGGAGAGCCGTTTTCCGGCGAGACCGTCAACTATCGCAAGGACGGCGGCGAATACTACGTCGAATGGGATATCACGCCGATTCGCGCGGCCAGCGGTGAGATCAGTCATTTTTTATCTATCCAGAGAAACGTGACCGCGCGCAAGCTGGCCGAGGACCAACTGCAAGAAATGTATCGGCAGGTGGAGCGAAGCCGTAACGATCTCGGTTCGATTCTCAACGAATTGCGCATCGGCACGGTCATGACCGACGAAAACGGCCATGTGGTATTTCTTAACGCGTCGGCGCGCCAGCTTTTTGGCCGGCCCGAGAGCGCCGCGACCGATCTGCCCTGGCAAAAGTTATTCAGTTTGGATTCGGAAAACACTCGCAACCTGCAGGCGCTGATCGAAAAGCCGATCGCCGAGCGGAATCGAATCCCGCTGCACTTGGATGGAACCGACGACCGGCGCCTTTGGTTCGAAGTCGATGTGAAGGATGATCCGCGCGACGCACGCGGAAAAATTTTCTTTCTTTACGATGTGACCGACGTTCACGACCTGCGCCGCCTGCTCGATGAGCGGGCGCAATTTTACGATCTTCTCGGCAAGAGCGCGGCGATGCAGCAGGTCTATCAACAGATTCGCGCCGTCGCGCGAGTCGATTCGACGGTGCTGATCGATGGCGAGACCGGTACCGGAAAAGAGCTGGTCGCCCGCGCTATCCATGCGGCCAGCCATCGCAAAGACAAGCCGTTCGTCGCGGTGAACTGCGCCGGGCTCACCGAATCGCTACTGAGCAGCCAGCTCTTCGGTCACAAACGGGGCGCATTTACGGGCGCCATCGAAGATCATCAGGGGTTGTTCGAAGCCGCCAACGGCGGGACTCTGCTTTTGGATGAGATCGGCGATATCCCGCTGACGGTGCAGAATCAACTGTTGCGCGTCCTGCAGGAGCGCGAAATCGTGCGCCTGGGCGAAACCCGTCCGCGCAAGATTGACGTGAGGCTGTTGGCGGCAACGCACCGCAGCTTGAGCGACGAGGTGACCAAAGGCAATTTCCGCGCGGATCTGTTTTACCGCATTCGCGTGGCGCGCATCGCGCTGCCGGCGCTGCGCGAGCGGCGCGAGGACATTCCATTGCTGGCCGCTTCGTTTCTCGCGCAGTTTTCCGCTACCGGCGGGAAGCGCGTCACTGAATTGAGCCATGAGGCCGTGCGCCTGCTGATCGACCATCCTTGGCCCGGAAACGTGCGCGAACTCAGAAGCGCGATTGAATTTGCCGTGATTCGCTGCCGCGGTGCGGTGATCCAGCCCGATGATTTGCCTCCCGAGATTGTCGAGCCAGCGGACTTCGCAAGCTCGATTCCCGGTGATCCGTTGAGTGACGAGAAGGCGCGCTTTCTCGACGCCCTTAACCGTTCCCGCGGTAACCGAGCGCTGGCAGCGCGGCTTCTCGGCATCAGCCGCGCGACGCTTTACCGCCGATTGGCGGATCTCAATATCAATCCCGAAGACAAGTAGTCTCGCTGTATCAGCTGAGACAGCCGTGAGACGGTGTTGAGACACTTTAGTGTCTCACGACCCTTGCGAAAATTCTTAGCCATTCCGTCGCCAACTGCAAAACACGAGTAAGAATCACCATGTGGCGGCCGCAGCAGCGCTTGGCACCGCCGTTGCTCTAACGCTCTTCCCGAAGATTCAAAAAAATAAAAAAAGGAGGAAAGAAAATGAGAGTCTTCAAAATTGGTTTAGCAGTGTTGGCTTTAATGGCAGGGTTCGCAGGTTCGGTGAAGGCCGAGTCGATGCCGGACAAGGACATCGTGGATATGGCCGCTTCAGCAGGGTCCTTCAAGACGTTGGTCGCGGCGGTTCAGGCTGCGGGTTTGGTTGAAGCGCTCAAGGGGCAGGGACCGCTGACGGTCTTCGCGCCGACCGACGAAGCGTTCGGTAGATTGCCGGCGGGTACGGTAGAAAACCTGCTCAAGCCTGAAAACAAGGATAAGTTGATCGCCGTGCTGACTTATCACGTCGTGCCGGGCCGGGTGACTGCGGGCGAAGTGGTCAATCTCGACTCCGCGAAGACGATCAATGGGCGCTCGCTCAAAATCAGCGCTCAAGAGGGAAAAGTCATGGTCGATGGCGCTCAGGTGACGGCGACTGACATCATGGCGAGCAATGGAGTGATCCACGTGATCGATGCAGTCGTTCTTCCCTAACGGAAGCTGCTCCGGCGACAACCGCGGCTGGATTATTTCCAGCCGCGGTTTCGCGCATGCGATGAAGGAATGCTCCATGCGTATCTCTGAATCGGCACGAAGATCGTTTTTCTGTGAAATCTGCGAAGAACCCGCGGTCAACCCGCTTACGATGGGCATCGAATCGGATAAACAATTCAGTTCGCTGATCCAACTCTGTCGTGGTTGCGGCGCCATCGATCTGGATTTGATGCAACTTTGCCGCGAAGCCACGATCAGCTGCTCAGTCAACTAAATATTACCGCTGGCAATCACTGGACACGTATGCGTGTCGGTCCGTCCCGAGAATTTTAGATGGCTGTTTTTATTCGCTGCCGATTCTCCAGCCCTTTGACTGGCCCAGTCGGCCATTAATCGGCCGAGCCGCTACCGGCTTTTGTAACGGGCGTGGGGTCAGGCTTGAATCTTGGTTCTGCTGAAAAACCCCTCAATTTGATTCGCGACCGGCGAGAGTAAACAGTGTTCATCGCCAAATGATGTTACGACAGAGAAATTTTCACCCTCAACAAAGCCATAGCCAGGAAAATGAGCTGCGCTCCGCCTTTAAGCGGGGCTCAGAGCCGGTGTTCTCATCTGGAACGCGAGTAGATTTAGATATCGTTTTACGTTGCAAGCTGCACCTATGAAGTAATTCGATAAACAGACTCAGGAAAGCCGGATGACCGAAAGGGTCACGTCCGGTTTGAAGTGGCGGGGGCTGGAAACGGATTTACGGTGAAGCTAGTGAGGCACCGTCATACGAAAGAGACGGGAACAGATAGGCACCACCTACGAAATACCGCGTCAGTCCTCGACCCTACACTTATTGTGGGCTCGAGCCGTTCGATCTTCTAGACGCTCTTGCTGGGCGGCCTCCCGGGGCATTTAGCAGCCGCGCGTCGTTGGATCGCACAAATCCCGGAGGATTGCCGCGGTTCGACCGCACTTCCAGCCAATCGCCAGTGGAGCTGACGACATTGATCCGTGTGCCTCTGTCGATTTGCGAGATGACGCGCGAGGTCGATGACGGATTTTCATAGACCGACGTCGCCTGGGTTATCTCATAGACTCCCGGCTCGACGGTTTGTCTTGCCGCCGTGGACGCAGGATATGACGCAATCGTCTCCGGCGCGCGCGATACAGTTCTCCTGACAGCCGCCGACCGAGTCGCGCTCGAACGATCTACTTCATGGGATGGGACTGCTAGCCGCTGTTGTCTTGCCGAGAGTGCTTTCTGACTTTCCGCCAGTTTTCTCTTCATTTCCACGAGCTGATTGGAGTTGTCGTCCAGTTGTTTGCGCGATTGAGCAAGCTGGACTTCCTGACTTTGAATGACTTGATCCTTCGCTTGAAGCTGTTTTAGGCTGGCCTGGGATATCGCCGAGAGCTCGCTGCGTTTTAGATACCCGCCGGCGAAAAAGGCGAGCAAAACGACAAAGAGTACGGTGACGGACCAAATAAACTTCGCAGGGATCGGGAATTTTTTCTTGCTGTTCATGTCAACGCGAGGCTCCGACGATGTCTCGTTACGGTTGAGCCACTTAGGAGCAATCCCCGATAAGAGATCGGCCTTGCAATAAGAACATTTCGCGGCATCTTCCTCGATACTGTTGGCACAGTATGGGCAAAGCCGCGTCCGTGCGGTGGATTCTCCATTCATGACTTTCCATCCTTAGCGCAGTGGTTAGCCGTATCGGCGTATTTGGCAAGGTGCCATGGATGTTGTTCGATGAGGTTTTATTGCCAAAACGACCTTACGCGAGGTCAAGCGCCAATCCATTAGACGTTCGGAAAACTCAAATGTGAATTTCGTGGGTACAGGAGAAATTAAAGGGGACAGTCCCTCATGTCTCTCGAAGGAGCGTCGGCCACTCAAAAGCCCAAGATCTTGAACTGAACCGTTCCGCTGAGATTTGCCTGCTGGTGGTCCGGCACAGTGAGTCGAGAGTCGTTCTTGTATTCGAGTTGCAGTGACACCGATTGCTCTCCCAAAAAAGACTTACCGAGCTTCCAAGTCAAGCCCGTGGCGGCATTTACAATCGATCCCGCTCTCAGCGGGTCTTCGCTCGAGTCGCGGGCGTAAGAAGCGCGTCCGATCAATTGCAGGTCGCGAGAAGGCTTATAGGTTAAACCGAACCCTGCCGAAGATGTATCGGTCTGAAGTCTCGTGATCGGCGCCCATTCCTGCTTGAAGCTCACGTTGGGCTCGAGCGTGAGCGGGGACGTGAACCGGTACGCGAATGAAAGTCCATTGGTAAAGGCATGAGTGTTTTGATCTAAATCTTCGTTGTGCGCTACCGTTGAATAACTCGACGACAATGCAGCGTTCCAACTCGGTTGGTTTAGGTAAAAGGAAGTCGCCGTGGTTCTGGTAAGGGTCAATTGGTGGGTTTCGGAGTTTTCTTCCCACATTTCCCCGACGGCGCCACGAACCCGATAGAGACTCAAGTCATATTCCGCCCAGATTTGCCGTTCGTCGCGGGGGCGCTCGATCTTCACGCCAGTGGGCGATACGTAACCACGACCGGAAGAACGATTGGACAACCCATAACCCGCCTTTCCCCAGCGTCCGTGAACTCCTAACCGGGTCATCAAGGGTAGTTGGTCACTTGATGCCGGGAAGCCGAGCGTGCTGTAGGCGGCTTCGGCCTCACCGACGAGTTTTCCGCCAAATGGTGAGGATACGGCCAGCAAATCGGCATATTTCCCCAGCCACTTGAAATCCATCTGATCGTCCACGCTACCGAGGAGCGCGGCTTCCTCTAGACGCTTCTCAAAGTAGGACGCTTTCAACTCCAGCAGCTTGGGGCCGAACTCCAGGTCAAAATTTCGTTTCGATGTCGGTGCAGTGGAGTCTATTTTCGCGCCATAGATGCCGGCGAACGAATTTGGAAAGAGTTCTGTCGCTTTGGGAATTTCCGACTGAAACCTGCCTGACACCTCCGCTTGTGCGAATGCCAAGGCGCGGCAAAGGCACAGGGCAAGGATAAGCAGTGACGTAAACCTGATCACAGCGTTTGAACCGCGACGCTTGCAAGGATGGAGACGGGCTGCGGGAAAGAAAGACGGCTAAATCTAACTATCCACCGGGCGAGTAATTAAACGACTGCCCCATACCGAATTAAAATGGATGTTTGATCGAGATGCGAAAACGAACCAGCAAAGTCGCAGCAAAAACACTACAGCGATGCACCAAGAAAGTCCAGATTTCCTTGGCCGATTCAAAAAAATTTTTTGCGTCGGAGTCAGCGAATAGGGATCAAATCGGGCCTAGTTCAGTCTTTTGCCACCGTTAGTGCCTCTCGGAGAATCCGGCTAGATGATTAGCAAGTCTGGATACATTGCATTTTTCCCAACTTTTTTGGAAAGGGAAGCCTGCTCTTACCTCACGACCGATCATCCAACTCAGGATAGTGGCGGAAAATCCCTTCTTGGTTGAAGGGCAAGCGGCGCTCGGACGCGAGATACGCAGCGAGCCGGGGGCGCGCCGCGACTCGGTCGTGCAGCGCGATCAGTGGTCGACGTTTGCGTTCCTGTTTGGTCATCGCGCGTGGAAATGCGTAGTGCAACCCTTCGATCATTTGGAAGAGCGACAGATCGACGTAGGACAACGCGTTGCCGACGAGAAGGCGGCCGCCGTTGCGCTCCAAGACTTGCTCAAAGTAACTCAGGAACTTCGGCAGACGCTCGGCCGTGAAATTTTCCGCGCGGCGCTTCGCTTCGCGCTTCTGCTCTTCGTAATACAAGCTGCCTGCCACCGGATGATGCGTGTCGTGAACCTCGGCGACCCAATCGGCGATGGTGAGCTGTAATTGATGCGCCCAAAGACGGCCCGCGTCTGGTTTCGGCGCGAGCCCGAGGCGCGGGCCGAGGAAGAATAGAATGTTCGCGGTCTGGGCGATGACCAGCTTGCCGGCTTTTAAAAACGGCGGCGCGAACGGCGGCCGCTTGACGGACCGGCTTTCCATAAAGCGAGACATCGTCGCCATCCCGCGCGGTCGCCGCGCGACCTCGACGTAATCCGCGTCGGCGTCTTCCAAGGCGAGCCGAACAAATTCTCCCCGTCCCTGTATGCCGGGCCAATAGTACAATTCGTAGCGCATGACTTTCCTCCGCGAGATTCTCGTCCAAATCAACGAGTCGACAAATATCTCAAGTAAATGTCAATCCTGTTCTTCGCTCTGGTGTCCGACAAAATCGGCCTAACTCAGAGATAAACCGCTTCGGGAAACTGGATTCGTACTGGACCCGACATTGCGCGGCAGGTATCAGAGACGCAATCACTGATCGACTCTGGACTGGATGTCTATTTATCCGTGCCGCTCAAGCCCGCGGGGATTCTTACGATCTCGCGATCTGAAGCGGAATTATTTTTTGTAAAGCGAATCAACAAAATCGCATGGCTCGATGCGTCTGACGAAGGATGCGAAAATATTTAGGGGGCGTTCCGGAAAATCGCCTATAACCCGTAGAACCTGCGCGGATTATCGTCCAGGATCTTGCGGGCAACGGAGGCTGGGATTTCGCCTTTTTCGCCGCGCTGCTCGATAACATCGAGGGCCTGGATCTCCGCGGACTGGTCTGCGTGGCTATAGTCGGTGCCGATCATCAAACTGTCTTCGGTGCCGTACTTTAGAATGTAGGGAAGATCATCGTTGGTTTGGCATGCCACATAGATGCGGTTTCGGCGGAACAAGTCTTCTTTGAATTCGATCGGTAGGAACGTGCGCCGAAGTTTTATCGCCACTAGATCGGCGTAAAGATAAGGTATCCAAGAAGCGCCGGTTTCGATAAATCCCACTCTGAGCTTCGGAAACATGTCCGGGATGTTATGCTCTATGAGCGCGCTGAAAGCCGAGATGGCATTCATACCTCCATCTAAGCCGGATCCTTGCCCGATCGCAGACTCGACCTTGCCCGTCGCATTGTGGATGCAGATGGGAAGGTCGAGGCGGCTCGCCTCGTCGTAGACCGGGAAGAAGTATGGGTCGCTGGCGGCGCGGTCGCCGCATTCGATCCCCTTCTTGAACACGCCACAGGCGCCGTGGTCCTTGGCCCAACGCACTTCTTCCACCGCCTTTTCGATGTTGAGCAGCGGCAATACAGCGACCCAGCGCAGCCGTCCACCGCTCTTCTCCGTGGCTTTGGCGATCCAGCGATTGTAAGACTTGCAAAGCGCCACGTCGATCTCCGGCCGATCGGTGAGCGCGTGGAGGAACAGGGTTGGGTATAGCACTTGCACGTCGACTCGCAGTTCGTCCATATGGCGTATCCGGGCGTCCACATCTAGCAGCTCGCGGGTCGCCCGCACGGTTCCCGTACGCTTGTCATCGCGCCAGCGCCTCAGTCTGATGTTGCCGTCGATGACCCAGAGGCGGTGCGGCCGGGCGTCGCCCGGCGCCAATGCCGCTCCGGGATCGAGTGTGACCGGTTTGAAGCGGCGTGCTCCATCGTCGAGGTATTCCCAGGTTGCTTCCGATTCGTCTATATGGGCATCGACGTCTATGCGAAACATGGCTCCTCCTTGCGCGCTCATCAAGCGGTTATGATTTTCAAAGTCCGGCAATTCTGCGGGCACCGATCTTCTAATCGTCGTTTATTGCACAGCAAAGGAGCTGTCAAGGAGAGGAATCCTGCGGGAAGTTTCGGCCGCAGTGATTAGACTCTAATCAATCTAATGATTCCCCGCAGCTTGCTGCGGGGACCCTATTGATGGGGAATCCAAAGGGGGCGGGCATCCCCTTTGGTCGTGTACGGGGTTAATACCCGGTACACGAAATGACCTGTTTATTATAAGTGGAATTTAACGTTCTATCGCCAGGCTTCGTTCATCACGTGGAGCGCTCCGTTCTAGCCGGGTCTTTGTCAAATCTCCATCTCATCGACGCAATTCGATATTACTCTTGCAGGACAAAATCTTTTGCAGAGGCGGCTGCCGATAAGGGAATTTTCGCTGGCGGAATTTTCCGTACAAGAATGCCTCACTGTTCCCCCTTTCCTTGAAAAAACTAGGTTTTTTTTAATGGAACGAAACTTGCGTTTTCTTAGAACATCAATTTATCCGACGAGCGGCAATCCCGTCGTAGCGTCTGAGAGGTTTTATCGGTCATGACTTTGAGCGGTTGTGAGGTCAGCTAATTTCAGCAAACAATCAAGTTTCGCCCGCGCAGTTGTTTCTAATCCCGAGGGCCCAACAATGCACCGTCGTAAGGAGCAATGAACCATGACGCACGAATTTCAACCGAGGCAGTCAACAGCAGTTTTTCCCATGGGCTATTATTTCACTGTGGCGGTATTGACCGCGTTGAGTCTATTGATCCGTTCGATCGCGGTCGCGGACTATAAATATCCCTATCACGACCCTTACCTAGCGACGGCGACAAGCGCTATTTTGAGCGACAATGGCGCCACGCCGCGGGTTGATTCGACCATCGTCCATGTGCCCGGGCTCCCCGGCAGAAATCGTCTGCCTACTCTCGAAGGACGCGGCGACGTAAGTCTTGCCTTTTATCGTCAAACCGGCGCGGCGCCGTTGCTGTTCATTCTCGCTGGCCTTGGGTCCAGCCCCTATTTCGGGGTCGCGCCGTATTTAGCCAGCCTGTTCTATCGGGAAGGCTTTCATGTGGTCATTTTACCGTCGCCGATGAGCTGGAATTTTGCATTGTCGGCCAGCCGCAGCGGCGCGCCGGGTTACGTGCCGGAAGACGCGCGGGATTTATATGACGTCATGCAAAAAACCCTGACGGCGTTGAGAGCTCGATATGACGTCAAGACCACATCGATCAACTTCATAGGGGTGAGCCTGGGTGCGCTCCAAGGCGCGTATCTCAGCGTGATCGATGCCGAGGCGGGAAAGATCGGCGTCGATAAATATCTTCTCGTCAACCCGCCCGTCGACGTCGCTTACGCTGTCAAAACAATCGATGAATGGCGCGGGTTGAAAGAAAAATTCGGCCGGGAGAGATCTCAGGAAATCGTCTCGAAAGCGCTTGCCATCGTCGATTCCTTTGCCGAGGAACGGCGGGACAATCCCGTGGTCTTCGAGCGATTGGCCAAGAAGCTCGGTGGCTTCACCAGGGAAGAGTTCCAATACCTTTTCGCCGAGAGTTTGCAGAGCCAACTTCCCGAGCTCGTCTATGTGACCCAAGTTATTCACGATCAGAAGCTGCTTATGGCGCCGAAAGACGACATAAGAAAACGACTGGAGGAAGCTAAGGAATTCACGCTTTCGAAATACAACCAGATGATCGCCGTGCCCAGGTGGCAAAACCAAATCGGCGATCCACAGGCCGATCTGGATACCTTCACCCGGCGCGGCTCCTTGGCACCCATCGTTAATCGGCTGCGCAACAACCCCAAAGTGCACATTCTGCACAATGCCGATGATTTCCTCGACAAGAGGAAATCCATCGAAGCGCTGAAAGATGCCCTGGGAGACCGAGTGACGCTCTATCCCTACGGCGGACATCTCGGCAACCTCTGGTACTCGGAAAATAAAGAATACGCTGTCAATTTCTTCCGGCGGCGTGCTGGATTCGCGGGGTAGTTCATCCTTGTCTGAACAGCGACTGGGCTCGCGATCCGCGACGTTCAACGATGATCGCATTGAAGAAGCAGCGCGATTAATTGAGATTTTTCGCCCAATGGTCGAACCAAGGAATTTCTCGGGGCGATTTGCCGGGCTTGCAGAGCGGCCCTCCGCGGCGGTAGATTGCCGCCATGGTCACCCATATTGAATACGAAATAGACGTGCGGGATGTCGAGTATCAGCGCCAGGCGGGGAAGCCGTGGCTGGCTCGCGTTTATCAACCCAAAGGAAGCGGACCGTTTCCGACCATCGTCGACGTGCACGGCGGCGCATGGCACAACGGTGATCGGACCAATAATGCCGGCATCGACCATGCGTTGGCCGCCAAGGGCATCGTCGTGGCCGCGGTCGATTTCCGCCAACCACCGGAGGCGGGCTATCCCGGGTCGATCTGTGACGTGAACCTCGCTATTCGCTGGCTCAAGGCGCATGCGGCAGAGTTTCACGGAACGACCACAGTGGGAGCGTTCGGGAATTCAAGCGGCGGGCATCAAGTCGTGCTCAGCGCGCTGCGACCGCGGCACGCAAGTTATTCGACGCTGCCACTGCCCAATCATCCTGAGATCGATGCCAGCCTCGTTTATGTAATCGCGGCCTGGCCAGTGATATGCCCGCTCTATCGCTTCCGCTACGCCAAGGAGATCAACAACCAAGAGCACATCAAAGCCCATATCGACTATTGGCGCACCGAGGGTGCGATGGCTGAAGGGAGCCCGCAGACGATCGTCGAGCAGGAAGCAAAGGTCGATCTACCGCCCATACTGATGTTGCTGAAGGCGAACGACAAAAACCATCCGCTGGAAATGCAGCAGCGCTTCATCGCATCCTATGGCAAACGGGGCGGAGCGATTGAAGTCCACACTTTCGACGGCCTGCCGGAGCACCGCATGGTGCCATCGCCGAGCCAGCCGGAATCGATGCGTTGCATCGACACCGTCAGCGCATTCATTCGGCGGCAAACCGCCTAACCGGCGGCGCATCGCGCCGACGTGTTGGCGTAAAACGGCGCAAGACAATTTCTTGGTAAAGATTCCAATAAAAAGGGAGGCGACTTGCCTCCCTTTTTATTTTTCTGTTTAGGAATCTAATTAATTCACGCTTATTTCGATCTGGCGTGGCTTGGCCTGTTCAGCCTTCGGCACGCGTATCTCCAGGATACCATCTTTGTAGGTGGCTTCGATGCCATCTTGTTTCGCGCTCTCGCCTAGGGAGAATGAGCGCCAGAACTTCGCGGCGACCCGTTCGATATGGCGGTATTCGACACCTTCGGCTGGCTGCTCGGAGTTTCTTTCCCCGCTGAGCACCAGGGTGCCGTCCTTAACCTGCACTTTGATGTCTTCCCTTTTCATGCCGGGAAGCTCGGCGCGGATTAGATAGGCATCCTTCCCTTCCAAAACATCCACGGCAGGATACCACTTCGATACGCTCGGTTGTGTAGGGCGATCAATGTTCTCATCTAACAGGCCGTTAAACACAGAACGAAGGTCACCAAAACCCGCAAATGGTTCAAATCTTACTAGTTCCATATTAGTTATCTCCTTATGCGAGGAAAGTAAGCACGGCCCCTCAGGCCGTCAAGCCGCTTGACAAACGTCCACCCCGTGCTTAAAGCGCGGACGCGAGCCGGTAAATAATTTTAAGTCGATTATTCAGCGGTGTTTTCTGCGGAAATAGAAGAATAGATAGCAATAGACAGTGAACAGAGTGGCGTAATTGGCCGCCATAAACCACGGCGTCGACCAAGGAACACCATCCACCAACGGTGTCGAAAACGGCCAGAGGAAAGGCGTTGGGAAGTAGCTCGCCACGTGGGTGGGAATATCGCAGAGGACATGCAATAGCCAGGCAACCAGAAGCCATGGCGGTTTCTTAGTTAGCCGCCAGAGCAAAAAGAAAGCGGCGGCCCAAACGACCAGACTATGGGTAACGTTATAAGCGTGGAACACATATGGCGGAAGTAGCGTCAGCGCCGGCGGTCCGGAGATTTCTCCCATCAAGCGGTGCGTGAGCCATCCCGGATGGGTAAGGTGAAAAACCCCGAACGATAAAAGATCTGGCGCCATGCCGAGCACAACGCCGGCTAAAAAATTCTTGCGGCCCTGGGCATAGAAAGGCGCACCGCCCCACAGTCCGTGAGCCATAACGTCCATACAAATCCAATAGCTAACACTGTCGGGATTGACAGTCTAGAATTGACTCGACGAAATGAACGAGATCGAGAATGCGCATGGACGGCACGCACCGACAAGCGGATTGGCGGACTTCCAGGTTTGCGGAATTCCGGAAACCTGGATAGCTCCGTTGGCCGTCGCTCGCCGCTAATCAGGGAAGCGACTCGATGGCTATTTCAAAGTTGAATAGTACGCGGCGAGCTCGTTGAAGTCGGCGGGGTTGAGCGCTTTGAACATGGTCTTCTTGATCTTTTCCTGCTCGGCGTCGTCGAGTTTGCGTTTGTCGCCGCCGAACAGCGCCATTTGCGACTTGAGATACAACGCCGGCTGCCCCTGGAGCTTGGGAACGGCGCGAAAGGCGTCGCCCTCTCCTCGAGCGCCGTGGCAGGCGCTACATTGGGTAGATAATGTAGTGCCGCGGCTGGGCATCTTGGCATCGGCTATGGCTTGGGCCGGCGGCTGGCGGCGCTGCACGGCGAAATAATCAGCGATCTCGTCGAGACCGAATTGCACGACATATTTCGCATAGGGTTCCATTTCCGGCGAGGGCCGTTTTCCCGACGCGTAGTCGTTGATCGCTTTCTTGAAATAGCTGGGCGCCATGCCGGCGAGTATCGGCACCGCGTTACCGGGACTGTTGCCGTTAAAGCCATGGCAGGCGCTGCATACGAGCACCTTCGCCGCACCCGGCGCATCGAGTGGCCCGGCGTCGCCATTGGCGGCGGTGAAAATCATTACGAATGAAACCAGGAGTGTTATCCAATACGATTTGCCCATGGTCGTTTCCTCTCGTCAATAAACCGGACATTTCGCGTACGGGGTATCAACTCCGCACGCGACCAAAGGGGATGCTCGCCCCCTTTGGAAACCCCATCAATTATGTGTCCGCCACTAGAGGCGGAGAATTATTTGATTAACCCAAAATGTCGTGCCAAATACTGGTGCGCCAGGAAAGCGAGTTTGCCGCGACCGCGCTGCTCTTGCCCGGCGTGAGCTTCTGTTCGATCTGGACGACCTTGCCCTTGTCGATGCGATACGCGTTGACCACGGCGATCGCTTCCTTATCACTGACCCAGCTATAGCAGGTGTTGCCCGGCGCGATCTGCTGCGGCTCTTTGCCACTCAGCAGACTCACAACTGCCGTCGCACAAATTTTCCCCATGGCGTTGGCGACGTTTCCCGACTTTGGCACCGGCAAGCCAATTGTCGCGTCGCCGACGACGTGGATGTTTTTCTGCTTCACCGATTCGTAAGTGACGTGATCGACTTCGCACCAACGTTTATCGCCGCTGACCAGATCGGCTTCGACGGCGATAGCGCCAGCGCGCTGCGGCGGGATGATGTTTACGACATTAAACTTTACCTTGTCGCCGGTATCGGTGGTGATCTCCTTGGCAGCGACATCGATCTTTTCGGCTTTTTGCGAAGGGCGATACTCCATGTTGGCTTCGTATTCCTTAAATATCGCTTTGAATAAGCCGGTCTTGGACACGATGTCTTTGTTGGCGTCGAGGACGATCAGCTTTGATTTAGGTTTTTTGGATTTCAGATACCAGGCAATCATGCTGGCGCGCTCGTAGGGCCCGGGCGGGCAGCGAAACGCCACCGGCGGTACAGTCATCACGACGACTCCGCCGTCATCCATTGACTGGATTTGCTTGGCGAGCTGCACCGTCTGCGGTCCGGCCTTCCAGGCGTGCAGCACGGTATTTTTCGCCGCGGCTAAACCGTCGACTTGCTCCCATTGGAAATCGATGCCGGGCGACACGATCAAGCGGTCGTATTCTAAACTATCTTTACCGATGCGCACGCGTTTGCGATCCGACTCGATGGCCGCGGCGGCTTCATGGCGGATTGTTATGCCGTGTTTTCGCAGACCGTTGTAGTTCATGGTTAAGTTTTTCAAAGATTCGACGCCGGCCAGGACGAGATTGCTGAACGGACAAGAAATAAATTCCTTATTCGGCTCTAGCAGGGTGACTTCGATCGATGGATCGGTCAGGCGAACATATTTCGCCGCGGTGGCGCCGCCCCAGCCGCCGCCGATGACAATGACTCGGCGGCGCGCTTGGCCGAACACCGGTACTTGCATCGCACCGAGGGCCGCGACTCCGAGACCGGAGGTTTTGAGGAACTGCCTTCGACTCAATGGTTTCATAGAATGGCTCCCGTCGCAGTGAAACTTGCCGGTTTGAAATTTGATCGATTCGTAAATACCTGCACTCCCTTGCGCTGTCAACTTGAATCTCGTTCGTTGTATTGAACCACGGCAGGGGATTGTTTAGATTCAGGGGAATTCTATGGCAGCCATAAATAGACCCTTGTTTGGCAGAAGAAAATTTCTACGCGCCGCAGCCGCTGCCGGTATCGCCGTGACGCTCAACGACCTGGTGCCGAGCGCGACCGCACAGACGACTGGCGCCGGCATGCCTCTGCCCGATGAGCTGGTCGAAGCGACATTGAAGCGGTTGTTCGGCAACCGGACGTTTCAGCGCGGCGACGATAAGATCAAACTGGATCTGCCGTTGATCGCCGAGGATGGCGGCAACGTGGCGATCACGGTCGATTCGATTTTGCCGGTAAGCGGCGCTGCGGCGGTGAGCAGCATTTATATCATTTCCGAAAAGAACCGCCGGCCGATGCTGGCGAAGTTTTCATTCACGCCGGATTCGGGCCGGGCGTTTGTATCTACCGCCATTCGTCTCGCCACGACGACGGACGTGCGCGCCATCGCCGAGTTGAATGACGGGACGCTCTATTCGGTGAGCAAACACGTGCGAGTGACGATCAGCGGCTGCGATATGCCGGCACAGAGTTAGCGCGCGGCGCGCGCGGTTCCAATCGTTCCAGACGTTCAAGCCGTTGGATTCGGAGCGCATGGCGTAGGATTAAGTTTATGGCTGAAGTTGGCAGAGTCAGCATCCGGCTTCCATCGACGATCTTGCAGGGCGACGTGATTCGCGTGCGCACTTTGGTGATCCATCCGATGGAGATCGTGCAGCGCGACAAAGCGAACAAAATTATCCCGAAGAACTATCACTTCATCCACACCATGACGGTGGCGTTCAACGGCAAGGAAATCATGTGGACGGAGCTGACACAGGGCGTCAGTCAGAATCCGAGTTTTATCTTTCCACTGAAAATCGATAAGCCGGGAAAACTGACCGTGAGCTTCGCCGATACGACGGGCAAGAGTTACGAGGGCGCGGCGGAAGTTAAGTTCTCCTAATTCATGTTTCCAATCGTCGAGGATGGAGGGTTGAGGATGAAGGATGGTTTTTTTTCGATCCTCGATCCTCGATCGTCCATCCTCGGCTGTTGTTTGTAAATGACGCCCGCTCCCTCCGTTATGACTCCCCTGTCAACATCGTTCAGCTCCTTTATTCGCGAGCAATGTGCGCGGGTCTTCACGCAACCTTGGCCGGTGCTTCCCTCCGCCCTGGTGATCGCCGCGCTTAATGTTTTTTTATTCGCTTTCGATAAACCATGGACCGCCTCGGACGGCATGCGCAACGTCGGCGACTCGCTGTTGCGGCTGCTCGGCGTCGGCACGCAGGCTGATCTTTTGCCGCCGTGGCTTTACTCAGGCTCCGTGCTCAACTTAGGCGTGCTCCTGGGCGGGCTGAGCGCGGCGCTGTTGAGCCGTGAGTTTGGCCTGCGCGCCGCGCCGCCCAAAGAGATGGTCAAAGGCGCGCTGGGTGGACTGATGATGGGCGGGGGAGCGGTGTTGGCTTTCGGCTGTAACATCGGCGGTTTTTTTAGCGCGTTGTCGGCGCTGTCGTTGAGCGGGGCCGGCATGATGGCTGGACTGGCGATCGGCGCTGGCGCGGCTTCACGATTCATTATTTGGGAGCGAGTACAACGAATTCGCAGCGGAGAGGTCGCTTTTCTGTCTCCTTGCGAGGCGCCGCCGCGAGCCGCGCCGGGTTCGCCGCGATTTCGCGACCAGCCGCGGGTCGGCATGTTGGTGTTCGTGTTCGTGCTCGGAGTCGGACATCTCTATCAGCTCTTGGGTCATGGCCGGTTGGCGCTGTTCTTATATTTCGGCGTCGCTTTCGGAGTCGTCTTCCAACGCTCCCGATTTTGTCTCGTCAACGCCTTTCGTGAACCGTTCTTGAGTGGTCAGAGCGAACACGCGCGCGCCGCCGCGATGGCACTGACGCTCAGCATGATCGGCTTCACGATCCTCAAAGCTGGCGATTTGAAAGACGCGACTGAGTGGGTGTTTCCATCCTTCTGGCATGGCAGTCTTCTTGGCGGCGTGATCTTTGGCGCCGGCATGGTGCTCGCCGATGGCTGCGGCGCTGGGTCTATCTGGCGCGCCGGCGAAGGGCATGTGAAGCTTTGGATTGCTCTGGGTTTTTTTGCCATCGGCGCGTCGCTGATGCGGCTGTGGTTGGTGCGAACAGATTTGCTTCGACGGCTTGGCGCCGCGGTGTTCTTGCCCAATGAGATCGGTTGGGCCGGCGCGGTGTGGGGCGTGGTGGCGCTGATGATTCTCTGGTATTTGCTCTCGGCGTGGAACGAACAACAGCGCCAGGTTGGTGTTTTGAAGTTCTAACTGCTAGACGAAGTGACTATGAAGGCTGTGACCGCGAAAGATGTTCAGATCGCCGTTAATGCCAAGGCAGGAATGGTATCGGCCTTGTTGGTTAAACCAGCGAATGCCAAAGCGCTACTGGTAATAGCCCACGGCGCCGGCGCCGGCATGCGCCATCGGTTTATGGAGGACACCGCGGCGAAGCTCGCTGCGCACGGCATCGCCACGCTGCGCTATCAATTTCCCTACATGGAGAAACGCATCAAGCGGCCGGATTCCGAGTCGACGCTGACCGACACGGTGCGCGCGGCGGTCGCGACCGCGAAAAAACTGGCCGGCGACTTGCCCTTGTTCGCCGGCGGCAAGTCGATGGGCGGGCGGATGACTTCGCTGGCGGCGGCGAAGCAGCCGTTGGACGGCGTGCGCGGTTTGATTTACTTCGGTTTTCCACTGCACGCGGCGGGCAACCCGGGCGCCGAGCGCGGCAATCATTTGAGCGAGATCGAATTGCCGATGCTTTTCTTGCAGGGTTCGCGGGATGCGCTGGCGGATCTGAAATTGCTCAAGCCGCTGTGCAAGAAGCTGGGTGAGAACGTCGAATTGCTGGTTATCGCTGGCGGCGATCATTCGTTTCACATGCGGAAAAGTTCCGGCAAGTCCGATGAACAAGCGTTGAGCGACGTGGTCGAGAAGGCGGCGCAGTGGATGCTTGGAAAATAGTTGTCAATGGCCAGTTGTCAGAGGTCAGTTGTCGGACCCGGATCTTTCCGAGAACTGACGACTGACCACGGCTCACTAATTCAATGTATCCGACAGATGAACAGGAAGCGCTGATGGCGCTCAAAGGTGACGACCCGGAGCTGGCGGCGACCGCGGAGGCGATGCTGTGGAGCGCTTGGTGCCGTTCCGGCAATTCCGAAGCCGACCGACTGTTTCGCGCCGGGGTTGACGCTATGCAAAACCGTAAACTGGAAGAGGCGGAAGAACTATTCAGCCGAGTGATCGATATGCTGCCGGCTTTCGCCGAGGGCTGGAACAAGCGGGCGACGGTGCGTTACGTGAGAAAAAACTTCAGAGGGGCTATCGCCGACTGCCAGGAAACTTTGGCGCGTAACCCCAATCACTTCGGCGCGGCGTCGGGTCAAGGGCTTTGCCATATGTCGGTGAGCCAGTTCCGCGAAGCGGCGATCTGCTTTCGCCGGGCGTTGGAAATCCATCCGCATCTCGGCGCGGTGCGCCGGAACTTGGCGATGGCTGAGGCGGAAGGCGGCGGCAGCGGCTATCTGCATTAATTTCCCCGCCGCGCTTCGCCCCGCCGGTTCCAATCGTTCCGGCCGTTCAAAACGTTCCAACCGTTTATGATTTAATCTAATAATTCCCCGCAGCTTGCTGCGGGCACCCTATTGATGGGGAATCCAAAGGGGGCGAGCATCCCCTTTGGTCGCGTGCGGGGTTGATACCCCGTACGCGAAATGCTCCGTTTATAGTCGTTCATGCGTTCAAAAGTTCAACGGGCGTGAAACTTCCTGACCGCGCATGACCGTGCACTTTATATAAATTGCCGATTCACTTTTTCTTGGAGGTTCGATGGCTATTCGTGTGGCTGGGATTCCTGGGAGTTTGAGAGAGGCTTCGCTTAATAAAGGATTACTAAGAGCGGCGGTGGAGTTGGCGCCGGCGGGGATGGAAATTTCGATCTACACTCGGTTGGGCGATGTCCCGCCGTACAACGAAGATGTGTTCACCCAGGGCGATCCGGAGCCGGTGGCGGATCTGAAAAAATTAATCGGCGGCGCTGACGCAATGCTGATCGTCACGCCGGAATATAATTACGGCGTGCCCGGCGTTTTGAAAAACGCCATCGACTGGGCATCGCGGCCGAGCGGCAAGTGCGTGCTCAATCGCAAGCCCGCGGCGCTCATGGGCTGTTCGCCGGGACTTGGCGGGACGAACCGCGCCCAGCACGCGCTGCGCCAGACATTCGTCTTCACCGAGACGCATGTCATGTCGCAGCCGGAGATCAAGATTCCTTCGGCGGCGCCGCTGTTCGATCCGTCAGACAAGCTCACGGATGAAAATACTCGCCAGCATGTTAAAAAGTTCCTTGCAGCATTTGCCACATGGATCGGCCGTTCCAAAGATTAGATTTGCCGCGCCAAAAACGCTCTACGGCGAGGGGCCAAATTCTTCCGAAGACACATTGACACTGGGCAAGGTCATCGGGTAGTCTCGCCGGCAAATAGCGATTTGGTTTGCCTGATAAACTCAAGATTACGGGAGGCGACAGTATGTTAAAGAGGTTTATTATTGCGCTCGCGCTGGTGGTGCTTGCTGGCTTTAGAGCGAACGCGGCCGATACGCCACTGCAGCAGATCGCCGACGCGCTCGATGTGTCGACGACCAAAACGTTTCAGTTCACCGGCAATGGCAAGATGTGGGGCGTTGGGCAGGCGACCAGCCCGATGGCGGCCAATCCGAGGGCCTATATAAAGAGCGTGACGCGGATTTACGATTTTACCGCGGGCGCCATGCGGGAAGAATTGGTACGCACCCAGGGCGAGGCTCCGCCGAGTGGCGGCGACTATCAGCCGATCGAAGGCGATCAACGATTCGTTTCGCTGGTAAGCGGTGATCTGGCTTGGAATGAAGCCGGCAAGGACATGAATCCGGCGCCGCAGGACGCCAACGAGCGCGCCCATGCCATCGTGATCTCGCCGCACGGGCTTATTCGCGCCGCATTCGCCAACAACGCGGTGGTCACTAAAAAGACCATCGAAGGACGGGAAATGACGGTGGTCTCGTTTACCGTCCAAGGCAAGCATAAAGTCGTTGCTTACGCGAACGATCAAAACGCCATTGAGAAGGTGGAATCTTCGTACGGTCACCCGGTCGTCGGTGACATGAAAGTGGTGACGTACTATGGACCGTACCGTGACTTCGCTGGGGTCAAGTTCCCTACGAAGATCATTCAATACCAGGACGGCTTGCCGTCCTTAAATGTGACGGTCACTGCCGTAAGAGCGAATCCAACCGTGGACATCGTGGTGCCGAGCAATGTGCGTAGTGAGCCGGTGACAGTGAAATCGGAAAAAGTCGCCGACGGAGTATGGTTTATCGGCGGCGGGTCGCATAACAGCGTGCTGGTCGAGATGAAGGATTATCTCATTGTGGTCGAAGCCCCGCTGGGGGATCTGCGCTCAACCGCGGTGATGGGCGAAGTGAAAAAACTTGTCGCCAACAAGCCGATCAAGTATCTGGTCAATACGCATCATCACGTCGATCACTCCGGTGGAGTCCGCGCTTACGCGGCCGAAGGCGTCACGATCGTGACCCATGAAATTAGCCGGCTCTATTTTGAGAAAGCGCTGGCGAATACCTGGAACTTAAGCCCGGATCGGTTGGCCAAGTCGAAGAAAAAGCCGGTCTTCCAGACCATGGGAGATAACATGGTGTTGACCGACGGAACGCGCTCCGTGGAGCTGTATCAAATCGTTGGCAGCGGGCATCATGATGGACTGGTCATGGCCTACCTGCGCAAGGAAAAGCTATTGATCGAGGCTGACGCATTTTCGCCTTTCGGCATCCCGAAGACGCCCAATCCATATTCGGTGAACTTGGAAGCCAACGTACGGCGTCTGAATATCGATGTGGCGCAGATTTTGCCGCTCCATGGTATGATCGTGCCTTACGTCGAGCTGATGAAAGCGATCGGCAAGGATCCGGCGGCGGCGAAAAAAGCACCGGCGAAATAGTAAGAGTTTGACATCTATCAAGGCGCGCGTACGGCGAGAGTCGTGCTCGCGCCTTTTCTTGCCTTGTAACTTTTTCGCCACTGTCATATTAAGTTCTCGATCAACGATTCTACCTACTAGTAATCAGGAGGCTAGCCATGTTGACCAAGCTTGTGATTGCGCTCGCGCTGTGCGCGCTGACGGGTTTTCGCTTAGAGGCACAAGAAACTGATCTACAACGGATCGCCGATGCACTCGACGTGTCGACGACCAAGACGTTTCAGTTCACCGCCAATGGCACAGATTTCTGGCTCGGCCAGAACACTAGCCCGGCTGCGGCTTGGCCGAGGCGGTTCGTTAAGAGTCTGACGCGGGTTTACGATTTCACCGCAGGGGCGATGCGCGATCAATGGGTGCTAATGGATGGCCAGACCCAGACGGTGGGACCGGAGCGACAAGCCGTGCAGTTAGTTAGTGGTGATCATGCCTGGAGGGAGGCGGGCAAAGTTACGCAGCAGAGATTATTTGAGGCGTCGGATTGGGGGCACCAGGTCGTGATCTCGCCGCATGGGCTTCTGCGCGCCGCGTTTGCCAACAACGCGAGCGTCACGAAGAAAACGATCGAAGGTCGGGAGGTGACTATTATTTCATTTACCGACCGGGGCAAACACAAGGTGGTTGCCTACGCCAACGACCAGAACGCCATCGAGCGGGTCGAATCCTCGTACGGCCATCCGGTCGTTGGCGATATGAAAGTTGTGACTTACTACGGCCCCTATCGTGACTTTGCCGGCGTCAAGTTCCCGACCAAGATAATTCAATATCAGGATGACAAACCGACTTTGGATTTGACAGTTACCGCGGTCAGGGCCAATCCGCCGGTGGATATCGAGGTTCCCGCCCATGTACGCAACGACCCGGTGCCAGTGAAATCTGAAAAGGTGGCGGACGGGGTTTGGTACATGACCGGCGTCTTGGCCTACAGCGTGCTCATCGAGATGAAAGACTATTTGATCGTCGTCGAAGCGCCGCACGGCGAGCGACGCTCGCTGGCGGTGATGGCGGAAGTGAAAAAGCTCGTGCCCAACAAACCGATTAAATATCTCGTCAACACGCACCATCACTTCGATCATTCTTCTGGCCTTCGAACCTACGCGGCGGAGGGCGTCACGGTCGTGACCCATGAGATCAATCGGCCTCTATACGAGCGCGCGGCGGCGAATTCCTGGAACCTAGCGCCCGACCGTCTGGCGAAGTCGAAGAAGAAGCCGGTTTTTCAAACCATGGGCGACAACATGGTCTTGACCGACGGCACGCGCTCGGTGGAGCTGTATCAGATCGTCGGCAACCCGCATCACGACGGCCTCGTCATGGCTTATTTGCGCAAGGAAAAACTGCTGATCGAAGCCGACGCTTTTACTCCCGGTCCGGTGGGCGCGGAGCCGCCCAAAGTTCCAAATCCCAATTCGGTCAATCTGGAGGCTAACGTTCGCCGTCTTAACATCGATGTCGACCGCATCGTGTCGATTCATGAGCGCATCGTTCCGTATAGTGAGTTGCTCGCCGCCATCGGGAAGAAGCCGGCGCCGGCGAAGAAGTAGTATCGAGCCGCAACTGGAGTGTTGGAGTGTTGGAGTAATGGAGTGTTGGGTAGCCGAGAACTCCAATACTTCAATGCTCCAGCGCTCCATTCCGTCGCCTCCCTCTTGCCGCTTAAAAGCCGTCCGATCTAAGGTAGCCTCACTGAATTATTCCGAAGAGGAGTTTTTCCGGTCCTACGAAAATTCGCTAGGCGCGGGGTAGTCGTGTTGAAAGGAATGTTATGAAAGTAGTCGTAACCAGCCTATTGATTGTGGTTCTGTCGCTCAGCGATGCTCACGCCCAGACGCCTTTTTATCAAGGCAAGACGATCACCATCGTCGTCGGCTATCTGACCGGCGACGGTTATGATATTTGGGCGCGGCTGTTGGCGGCGCATATGGGCAAGCATATTCCGGGCAATCCCAACATGATCGCGCAGAATATGCCGGGTGCCGGTTCGATGATCGCGGCGAATAATATTTACAACGTGGCCAAGCCGGACGGTTTGACGATGGCGTCGATCGGTCCGTCGCTCTATCTCGATCAGCTGATCGGCAAGAAGGAAGTGCAGTTTGATTGGGCGAAGTTTGGTTGGGTGGGCTCGACGGAAAACACGCCGTGGCTATTCTACATGAGCGCCAATACGCCCTTTAAAACGATCGATGACGTACGCAAGGCCAAGGAGGCGCCGAAATGTTCGGCCACCAGCAGCGGCACCAGCGGCCATTTTATTCCCAAGCTGCTTGAAGAAGCGGTGGGCGCGAAATTCACTGTCGTCATGGGCTACCAGGGCGGCGCGGAGCAAGATTTGGCCTTCGAGCGCGGCGAAGTGGTGTGCCGCGCGCTCAGCATTCCAACCTTTTTTGCGCGCGAGCCGTTTACCACTTGGCGCAAGAAAAACATGGTGCGGATTCTTTTGCAGACCGGCCGCAGACGCGATCCCAAGATGCCGGATGTGCCGACGATCCACGAGATTATGAACGAGCATAAGACTGCGGCGGCGACCCGCTCGCTGGTGATGGCGATACTGGCTTCCGGAGATTTAGGCCGGCCGTTCATTACACCGCCGGCGATTCCCGCGGAGCGGCTGAAGATTTTGCGCGACGCGTTCCGCAAGACCATGAGTGATCCGGCGTTTCTCGCCGACGTCAAGGCGCGTAAACTCCAAACCGATCCGGACTACGGCGAAGATTTGGAGACGCTGGCGAAAGAGATCGTCGCCCAACCGCGTGAGATCATCGAGCGGATGAAAAAATTACTCAGCGAATGACGCTAAACTATATAGAAAGAAGAGTCGGATTCGGAGTGTTGACCGCACCCTTCGACGTTGCTCAGGGCGATCGGGCGGAAACAGCGCAAAAGAAGAAATCGGAATATCTCCCCGCAAAGGCGCTAAGGCGCAAAGGTAAAAAAATACCAATCCGAACTTGGCGTCTTTGCGCCCCTTCGACGAGGCTCAGGACATGCTTGGCGGGAGTCACACCCGTGTTCGAGCATTGCCGATCACCGGAAAATTGGCGCCAGCTGCGCAAAATTTTTTGCATAGCAATGCAAAGTGGCAAAAAAGAGAATAGGGATTCGTAGGGGCGGGGTCGTCAACCCGCCTTCATAGCTTACCAAAGCCCGGCTGCGAAAGGTCGCTCAATGACGCAACCGAAATGTCCGAAGTGTTCCCGGCAATTTGTCCGGCGCGTTTCCATGGTCGGAGCGGCGGAAACGCTACTGGGGATTCTTTATATCTATCCTTTTAAGTGCCAGCTCTGCGGTTTTCGCTTTCGCATGCCGCAGTGGGGCGTGCGCTATGTGCGCGTGCCGGAGGACCATCGCGAATATGACCGCATGCCGGCGAGTTTCTCGCTTACTTTTGAAACCTACAACATGAAGGGCCAGGGCACGGCGACCAATCTATCCATGGGCGGCTGCAATTTTAATACAGCCACGCCGCTGGCGACTGGCATGGTGTTGCGGATGAAGCTGCAAATCGCGGACGACGTGGCGCCGGTTGTGGTCGATGCCGCGGCGGTGCGCTACGCGCGCGACCGCTCAGTCGGTGTCGAATTCCTCCAATGGCAAGAAAACGAACGCGACCGTTTGCAGCTTTACGTGCGTGGTTTGCTAATTGGCCGGCCAGCTTGAACAAAAACAGTCCGCAATCGGAACTGTCTCCCGCCAAGGCGCGATGGCGCTAAGTTTTGGATGATAACAGGAAGGTATTCCGGGTGACCCTCTTTCTGAACTTGGCGCCTCTGCGCCTTTGCGGGAGATCAAACTTATCCGCCACGGCGGCGATATTGCAGCAACGCGGCGGTGGCGAATAATCCAACGCCGATCAAATCCTGCAGCAAACTCGGATAGACCAGAACCAGGCCGGCGACGATCAGCAGCAAACGTTCGAACTTCGACGTCGCCACTTTTAGCCAGCCGGTGAATCCCGCGGCCAGAGCGCCGAGGCCGATCGCCGCGGTCACCGTTGTCCAGATAATACTTCCCCAACTGCCTTTGAGCAGCAGGCCGATGCCGTCGGGGTGAAGCGTGAACATGAACGGCACCAGGAATGCCGGCGCGGTATATTTCCACGCCATCATCGTCGTCTTGTATGGATTGCCTCCGGTGATCGCCGCCGCGGCGAACGGCGATAGCGCGGTGGGCGGCGACACTTCGGAGAGCACGGCGTAATAAAAAATGAACATATGCGCGGCGTACTCCGGTACGCCGAGCTTGATCATTGCCGGCGCGGTGATCACGGCGGCGATGATGTAGGAGGCGGTCACCGGCACGGCGAGGCCGAGAATCCATAAAGCCAAGGCGGTGTAGAGCACGGTGAGAAAGAGATTATTGCCGGCGAGGGTGAGAATGATCAGGGAGAATTTAAGGCCCAGGCCGGTGAGAGTAACGACGCCGACGATGATGCCCGCCGTGGCGCAAGTCGACGCGACGGATAGAACATCCAGAGTGCCTTTCTGCAACATCTCCCATAAACGTTTGGGCGTGAGCGCCGTGTCACGCCGGATGTAACTGAGCAACACGCTAAGAACCGTTGCGTAGGCGACGGAGAGAATCGCCGTGTAACCCCACATCATAAAGACGACAATTGCGATTAGCGAAATGAAGTGAAAGCCGTACTTGCGCGTCAAGCTCCAGCAGTCTTCGCCCTCTACGTGGATTGGTTTGGCGCCGAATTTTCTGGCGTCCAGCTCGACCATGGCGAAAATCGACCAGTAGTAAAGTATCGTAGGGATCGCCGCCATGGCGAGCACATCGAGATAGGAAATTCTTAAAAACTCGGCGATCAGAAATGCCGCGGCGCCAAGCACCGGTGGCGAGATGATCGCACCGATGCCGCCGGCGGAAAGCAGCCCGCCGGCCGAATCTTTATCATAACCCGCTTTGGCGAGAAGCGGCCACGCGACCGAGCCGAGTGTCACGGTCGTCGCGACGCCGGAACCTGAAGGCCCGCCGAGGAGAAATGAAGCGAGCGTCACGGTGCGTCCCGCCGCCGCGGGTTTGCCGCCAGTGGCGGCCAAGGAAAAATTCACGTAGAACTCGCCCGCCTTGGAAAATTCCAATACCGCGCCGAAGATCGTGAAGAGAATAATAAACGTCGCGGCCACGTCGAGGGGCACGCCAAAAATACCTTCCAGCGTGACGTACATATGGCCGACTAGACGGTCGATCTCGTACCCTTGGTGGGTCCACGGCGGCGGCAAATAGGCACCGAATCGGGCGTAGGCGAGAAAACTGATGGCGACGATGGGAAGAATCCAACCGGTGGTACGCCGGGTCGCTTCGAGGACGAGAACGATTGTCGCTGCGCCAAAAATCTGGTCTCTGACGGTTGGCAGCGCGGCGCGGTAGATGAATTCTTCGAAGTCCCACAACGGATAAGCGACCACGGCGATGCTGGCAGCGACTAAGACCCAGTCGAACCATGGCACGCCGGCGCCGCGGGCGCTGCGACGGATCGGGTAAACTAGAAATGACAATACGAGAGAGAGACCAAGGAAGACCAGCCGCAACACTTGCGCCGTCACGCTCGCCCACGCCCAATAGAGAAACAAGAGCGACATGCCGACGGCGATCGCCGAGGTGAGCTTGCCGATGGCGCCTATGAGTTGGCGGCGCGGGCCTTCTTCTTCTTGAACGAATTGCTGCGCCGCTTCGAGGCGGGACGAGTCGACGCTCTCTTCAGTCATCGGCGCTGTTTTCACAGGTCGCAACCGTTAAGCGCAGCGCACCGCCGGGTTGGATCACGGGTTGTTTGGAATTGGCATAGCGGTCGAGGTGGAGAGACATGGAAGCGTCGGCACTCAAAATCAAATTCAGCGACGACAAGAGCGCGGGAGTGGGCGTGACGACCCACAGACCGTTTTCGTGTTTGGCATTCTCATAGCCGTAGAAATCCACCAAGCGCGCTTCGGCGTAGCGCATTTGAGTCAATTGAAAACCATCGCGGCGAAGCGCAAACACTTCTTCGACCTGGCTGTCGTAGATCGAGTGGCGAAAGCTCAAGTGCAGTGTGCTGCCGAGGCGAACCGGCACGCTGCGCTCGGTACCGCGATCGCTCATTAACTGAAGGCACAGCGACTGCGCGCCGCCGTACGCCGGTAAAAGCGATGCGAGCAGCGCGCCGAACAGGTATACAATACGCTTGAACGTCGCCAGCGAGATCATTTAGCCGCCGTCGGTACTCTGATGCCTTTCTCTTTGTAATAGCGCAGCGCGCCGGGGTGAAACGGGATTGGCGAACCGACCACAGCATTTTTCAAACTAATCTCTATTGCCGCTTTGTGCACCGCGACCAGGTCGGCGGTATGTTCGAGCAACAGTTTGGTAATCTGGTAAGCGAGAGTTTCGTCCATCTTTTCGTTGACGATCAACAGATTCGTCGCGCCCGCCACGGGGATGTCTTCTTCGATGCCTTTGTACACGCCTTTGGCGATATTGGCGACGAAGTAAAGCGGGCCGTATTTCGCGACCATTTTTGGAATCGCGTCAGCATGCGGAATAATGTTGATCTTGATGCCCGGTGTCGCGGCGAGATCGAGCACTGCGGCGGTCGGTAAACCCCCGTCCCAGATGAACGCGTCGATCTTTCGGTCCTTCAGCGCGCCGGCGGATTCCGCTACGCCGAGGCGGTCCTGGCTTTTAAGATCCTTGGGAGTGAGCCCATAGGCTTCCATGACACGCAGCCCTTTGATTTCAGTGCCGGAACCGGGCGCACCGATGGAAACCCGCTTGCCTTTGAGATCGCCGATCGACTTGATGCCAGTACCCTCGGCGGCGACGAAATGCATGAAGTTGGAGTAGAGCGCCATCAACGATCGAATGTTTGCTTTTTCCTTTAAACCCCTAATCTGGCCGCTGTAGCCATCCCAAGCGGTGTCAGGAAGACAAAGTGCCATACCGATGCGGTTACCGTGGAGCAGCTTCACGTTATCTGCCGATGCGGTGGTTACCTCAGCCGTCGCTTCTGTGTTCGGAATATTTTTGGAGATCAGCGCCGCCATGCCGCCGCCGAGCGGATAGTAGACACCGCCGGTGCCGCCGGTAGCGATCGACAAGCGGGTTTTGACTTGGGCATTGGCGGCTAGCGGAAGCAGCGCCAGCGCGACGACGATTAAGCTCGAACAGAATAAAATTCTTTTGCTCATTATTCGCTTTTCCTGGTTTTGGTGGCGTTAGGCGTTATTCGAGTAACGTGATTCTTGGTTAAATTTTCCACCGTTTGTCGCCTGCGGCGTGAAAGTCGAAGTCGGCGTCATTGGGCTGGGTTCGTTGTGAGTGGGTCATTGCATTGCCCTCGTTGGTTTGGCGTAACTTACTGTGAACCGAGCAGGGGCGTCAAGGAAGCAATATCTGCTTTGCCTGCTTGGCGTGTGGCTCACTCCTTCCCTCTCCCGCGATAGACTGTGTCGCAATTGCCTCGGAGCCCTTCGACAAAGCTCAGGTCGAATGGGTAAATACGCGAATTCGCGATGGAGTCATACCGTTCGTGGTGAGATTCTCGAACCATGAACTGTATTGCGACACAGTCTTGCAAACGGGTGAGTGTAGCGCGCCCAAAGCATGCTTTGAGCAATGGCGTAGAGGACGCCAAGGTCGCAGGTAAATTACAAGGCTAAACGCACAACGCCCAAGCCGGGGCGGCTTGGGCGTTGCGTGGGAGGCAACGAACGTGAGCCTATCTCACGCCGCTGCGGGGTTAACGGGTCGTGACAAAAACATCGCGAGCGCCGCCCATCGGAGGCACGATGGGACGGCGGCCGCGACCCGGGACGAAATCAGGAGGCGTCTCATTTAACCAAAAGACGCCCAGGCTCCGAAGCTCTTCAAAGGTAAGCGGATCGGCGGCGCAGGGATCACACCAATTCATATCCCAAGCGTACTCGGTGAATACCGCGCGCATATCGGCTTTTTTGACCTGTTGCTCAAACATGTCCCGGTAGAAATCTTTTAAACCAGTTTTGATGTAAACCGGCAGATCCATTAAAATCATTGACCATGGTGACCACGGTCTTGTCACCTTGGCAGGCGAGGACGACCTGTGCGGCTTTTTTGAAAATCTTGGTGTCGGCCTTGGCGGCGTAGAAACCGCAAAAACTGTGGGCCAGATCGGTTTTAACCGATGGCGTTAACAACCTGGCCAGGCACCTACCGAGCTTGTTCACGAGCCGCTCCTTTCACCACAATTTACTTAGACTATCCCATTGATGTTTTGTTCCAGAAAATTGCTGGTCGAGCAGCGGCGTTGATAGAGAAACGACCGCCAGCGGCCAGAGCAAACCGTTGGTGCAATCTAGCCCGAACTGGATGCAGGCAGCACCGGCGGCTACGAGTATAGCGAACAGAATCCGCCCGGCAGGTGAATCCGGCTTGGTCTTAGGGTCGGAAATCATGCGGAAAGTGAACAATTACAGGGCGCCGCTTTGGAGCTGCTTTAGCGGAATAGCCCAGGGGTCACCGAGCCAGAAGGCGCGGCCGAATAGGATCGCGGGCGCCGGTCTGGTTGGATTTGTCGTTGACGACGCTGTTTTCAGCGTGAAACCATTAAATGGGGGGCCTCAAAAGGGGGCGAGCCGCCCCTTCGGGATATTTCGGCGGCGGGGTCAATTCACCGCCCGCGACGTGGCTGCGCTTATTACACAAGGCCTAGGCTAATAGTTTCTGGGGCTTCAGTTTGTCTTGACGAGATGGTGACAGCTTCAGTAGAGTGAGCGGCAAAGCTATTGGGGGATCGCCCGGTAGATTCCAAAAACAATTCGGTACACTCGAAAGGAGACTCATTATGTTTGTATGTCTATCGCCTGGAGGACAGTTGCTCACCAACGGTGAGACGCAGACCGAAAAGTTGCTCGTCGGCACGGTGGACGGGATATTTTCATTTCAGAAAGCCGGCGGCGCGTGGGCGCAGCAAGCGACCATGGTGCCAGGAAAACATTTTAGCTCGATCATCTTCGAGCCGACGACCAAGACACTGTTCGGCGGCACTTATAGTTGCGAAATTTACGCCAGCAGCGATCTCGGCAAGACTTGGGAACGGCGCGACAGCGGTATCGGCGAAAAGGAAATATATTCCCTCGCCACTCAAATAGTAAACGGCAAGCCGCGGGTCTACGCCGGAACCCAGCCGGCGCATTTATTTTACAGCGACGATCTCGGCAAGAGCTGGACGGAATTACCTGGTTTGCGCCGAGTGCCGGGCGTCGAGAAGTGGACTTTCCCCGGCGAGCCGCATCTCGCCCACGCCAAGAGCATTACATTCCATCCAAAAGATCCGAACATCATTTATGTCGCCGTCGAAGTCGGCGGCTTTTTGCGCAGCACCGATGGCGGCCAGACCTGGACCACCGTCGACAATATCAATCCCGACGCACATCGCGTGTTGGTGCCGGCCAACGATCCGAGCAAACTCTACGGCACCGCGCCGACGACCAACTGCGGGCCGGAAACACCCGCTGGTTTCTGCGTCAGCAGCGACGGCGGCGCGAGCTGGAAGAGCATGACGCCGCGGGATTTCCGCATCGGCTACGTCGATCCGTTCTTCGTCCATCCGAAAGATCCCAATCTCCTGTTTGTCGCCGGTGCCAAGACCGGACCCGGCACATGGCGCAAGCTCCACACTGCCGACGCGCGCATTGCGCGCAGCCGCGACGGCGGCAAGAATTGGGACATTCTAAGCGGCGGCTTGCCCGAGCATATTCGCGCCAACATCGAAGGCATGGCGATGGATGTCTGGAACGGCGGCTACGCGATCTTCGCTGGCACGACCGATGGTGATGTTTTTTACAGCCAAGACGAAGGCGAGCACTGGCAGACGATCATCAAAGGCATCGGCGCAGTGTCGAAATCGCACCACTACGTCAATTTATCGCTGGATGAGCAGGCGGCGCATCACTAATCGGCGCTAACGATCCGCTTCAGTTCAAAAGGGGCGCGGCATGCCGCGCCCCTTTTTTTTGTCTTTGCTTTGCGGCTTGGCGCCATGGCGGGAAAACGATCCTTCTCGGATTCGAAGTTATCTCCCGCAAAGGCGCGAAGGCGCTAACCCGCATTTCTCACGACCTGGCAATTGTGGTGGCCGTAAGGTCAGAGCAGTGAGATTTGCGAACAGAGTTAGGGCTGGGAGGGTTGGCAGAGGGGAAAATCCGCAAACCGTGTAGCGTGATCGAGAGGAGTTGGGCCTTGGAGGCGCAAGTTTCGGCTCGCAGGCAAGATTTCTCCATTGGCCCGCTTCAGGCCCCGTCAAA
>Ga0208454_1000189_pt1 | contig 43322 bp, 69 predicted proteins | sample EasRivMeERMZT100_FD_187530 | JGI IMG/M metagenome (GOLD analysis project Ga0208454, IMG submission 187530) | Soil microbial communities from meander-bound floodplain in the East River, Colorado, USA - East River MetaG ERMZT100 (SPAdes) (version 2) | ecosystem: Environmental > Terrestrial > Soil...
TAGCAGAAGCAAGCCCGTCAACTCTCTAGGGAGGTCGGAACTGCTTACTTAGTTAAATGCCGCAACGGCTATTTAGCTTGTGTTAGCACAATTCCAAGCGAAACAGTATTAATTAAGTTTGAAAACGGTAAACAAGTAGCAATATGAAACCAATGTCGGAACACGAAAAAGATGTTGAAAAGCACGAACAATTCATTAGGGACTATAAGTTCTTTTTAGATAGGATTTGCAACCATTTAAAGTTCATTAACAACGGCGATACCTCAGATCATTCATGGTCAGTGGATGAAATAAGAGGCACTATGACCGCTGAAATCCACAAGTGTCAATCAATGGACGCGCCAAATCCTCCAAATTATACCATTGCAAATAACGACTAATGAAAAACTACATTTTAATCATAATAGCAATTTACTTCTGTCTTATGACGGCGGTAAGCTGCTCTAAGAAAACACTTAAACCTAAAACTTCACATGAAAAAGCTATTAACATTTCTCCTTATTTCCTCGCTTAGACAACGAGTATACCACTTCTATTCACCTTATGACGCCTACTCTTTTGCTACGCGTTTCGAGGGAACAGTTGAAATTATTAAGGATCAATACATTGTAACAATATGATTATCAAGATCAATAACGCAGAGAGAAAAGACTTCGATAGGATTTGTTCCGAATTGGACCTACAGGTAAGGTTCTACACAATGGAATCTAACCCATTAGTCTCACAGGCCGAAATACTTAACGATGGTCGTGAGCTAACCCCGTCAATGGCTTATCATGTCGGCAGGGAAACCGGCATGCAAAGAATGAGTAACACAACAATAAATAAATAATATGTCAGACTTCTTACCAGATTCCTACGAACTTCCACAAAGTGGAGGCAATTACATGAAACTCCAAGACGGAGAAAACAAGATCCGTATCTTATCAAAGCCTATCGTAGGTTGGTTGGATTGGAAAGATAAAATACCATACCGATTTCAGATGAAACAGAAGCCTGACAAGCCTTTGGATAAGAATCCTATCAAACACTTCTGGGCTTTCATCGTGTGGAATTATAACGAGCAATCAATTCAGATACTTGAAGTCACTCAGCAAACCATACAGGCAGCAATTCAGAACCTGTCCAAAGATGAAGACTGGGGCGCCCCCTTCGCCTATGACCTCAAAATAAATAAGAAGGGCAGCAAACTAGACACAACTTATTCAGTAACGCCTAGCCCAAAGAAACCGCTTGCTGATGAAATCTTACAGGCAGCACTTGAAAAACCTTGCCACCTGGAGGCACTCTTTACTGGCGCTGATCCGTGGGTAGTAACCGATAAGCAAACAGAACTTGAAACATTACCCTTTTGATATGCCACACTACGGACATAATATACCAGATATGAACGAATTACAAGGAATGACCCCAGTAGGCGCATTGCGGATAATGCCGAACACCGCAAAAGAGGTAGCAACATTTGCTAAAGGAATTATTCAAAGCGTCAAGGATGGCAATTCTAGCGCCTTAGAGGTACTTGTTATGATGAGAGCCTTACAGCTACTCTCAAAGGAGATCATTGAAGAGATCGAAGAGAATGTACTAAACGAAGCCAATAGATACAATGAGAAGAGCATCGAACGCTACGGCGCAAAGATTGACAAGTGCGACGTTTACACAGAATACAAATATGAAACTTCTGGCGATTCGCAATGGGAGGAGTTAGATTCGGAAATTAAAAGCCTGACCGCACGAAAGAAAGAACGTGAAGAGTTTCTAAGGGCAATTAAAGATCCGGTATTACTTGTGAACAAAGATGGTGCCGAGGAATTAGTTAAGCCTCCTGTTAAGCGTACCAAAGAAGGCGTAAAAGTATACATCAAATGAAAGGCCAGTTAATAGCCGCAATGGTTGAATCGATCAACACGCGGAAAGACAAAAGCGTTAAGCTGATTTTTGGCACTCAAGAGTTGAGCCCAGTTGAAGCTGGCCAGTTATTCCAGTACATGAATCAATTGGTAAGCGTCTACATTTGCCCCGCAGCGATTGACAACCGGGAGATAGAACAGATTGACAAGATCGAACCTGAGCTAAATAACAGAAGTCAATCGCAGAGAATACGCGCCGTGTTGTACTTGTGCCATCAGCAGAACTCAGAAGGCTTTAAAACTTTCGACGAATTTTACAAAGCAAAGACCGAAAAGTATATCGAGCACATTAAAAGTAAACTGCAGTGAAAGATGAAAAATTATGGAAAGTATTCAGTACTTATATTCGCCTCCGAGACGCCGACGAGGCTGGAAATTGCAAATGCATTACGTGCGGCTTTGCAGGACATTGGCAGCGTTTTGATTGCGGACACGGTATCCCCCGACAGCATAAAGCAACTAAATTCAGCGAGCAAAACAATCACGCTCAATGTAAAAGATGTAACGCTTTTGAAGGGGGAAAACGTGAGGTATACAAGGAAAGAATTAACGAGAAATACGGGGTTGGCACCTGGGAGAGGTTGGAAGTCATGAGTCGAATGACCTGCAAACGCGATCAATTCGAAATCGACGTAATGACCGCATACTACAAAAAGGAAGTTGATAAACTACGCAAACTCAAAGGACTATGAAAAATTTAAATAGACAAGGCGAGGTAATTGAAGACTCAGGTGCTGCTTTCGAACAGTCAATGGAACACGTAGCAAAGCAAATCATCTGGCCCTCTTTAATCGCCGCCGCTTTGCTGGGGTTGTTCTGTGCTACTGGATTTATAATAGGAATTGTGAAGGTTATTAATTGGGTAATGACATAATTTTTTACCTTTGATTACTGCAGTGTTAATGAGTGGAAGCGTTAACTTTGCCAGAGTTTAATTAACTCATAAGGGCCTGATTCCACTTCCACGGATGAAAGGCCTTTTTAATTTCTATATGAACTACGATCAATTTATTGAATCCAAACGTCATACCTCAAATAACTACGGTATACCTGTAAAGTTTTTACCGAAAGGATTGTTTGACTTTCAGGAATACGTTTCTGACTACTCAATTAACAAAGGGCGTTGTGCTGACTTCCTGGATACAGGTTTGGGTAAAACAATCATTGAACTCACAACGGCTGTTAACTATGTAATGCACACAAACAAACCAGTTCTTATTATTACCCCGCTCGCTGTTGCGTTCCAATTTCTGAAAGAAGCTCGCAAATTTGATATAGATGATATTGAATATTCCAAAGATGGATCATTCACAAAGAAAATAGTCGTATGCAATTATGAGCGCCTTAGCAAATTCAACTGGCAGGACTTTGACTGTGTTATCCTGGATGAAAGTTCAATACTTAAAAACTTCGACGGAGCAATTAAAACCCATGTAACAGCCTTTCTAAGGAAAGTTAAATACAGATTTCTATTCACAGCTACACCATCACCGAATGATTTCATTGAATTAGGGACAAGCTCGGAAGCGTTGGGATATTTGGGTTACATGGAAATGTTAAAAAGATTCTTTAGTAACAATGAAAACAACATTAGCCCATTAGATATAGGAACAAAGTGGTATCTAAAGCCACACGCTAAGAATGATTTTTTTAAATGGGTTTCGGGTTGGTCTATTTCAATGCGTAAGCCTAGTGATTTAGGTTTCAGTGATGAGCATCACAAGCTACCTGAATTAATCCAGAATTATCACCCGGTAAAAAATCCAAACAACATGATTATAGACGGGCAAATTATGTTGTTCAATATGATTGCTCAAAGGTTAGGTGAGGTGAGGGAGGAACAAAAGCAAACCATAAAAGAACGTTGTGAGGTAGCTGTTGAAATAGCAAACCATCATGAGACGTCGGTGTATTGGTGTAACTTCAATAAAGAAGGTGATTTACTTTGTGAGATAGACAGAAACGCTTATCAAATTCATGGGTCAATGGACCTTGATGAAAAGGAAGAAATCTTAGTTTCATTCTCACAAGGACAGTTAAAAAAATTAGTTACCAAGCCCAAAATGACCGCCTTCGGGCTGAACTGGCAGCACTGCAATCACACCATATTCTTTCCAACTTTTAGCTATGAGCAATACTATCAGGCTATTCGTAGGTTTTGGAGGTTTGGTCAAACAAAAGAGGTGACAGTGGATCTTGTTTATTCCGATGGACAAAAAAGGGTATTAGATATTTTGCTCAGTAAAACAGATAGAGCTAATAAATTATTTGAAAAGCTGAATTCGACACTGCATCAAAATCTTGAAATAAAAAGTAATCAATTCGATAAACCAATCAGCAAACCTTCATTCCTATGATTAACTCCGAACTAGTAACCGAAAACTACGCAATTTATAATGGTGACTGCATGAAAGTAATTCCTACACTTCCTGACAAATCTTGTGATTTAATAATCTATAGCCCGCCATTTATTGGTCTTTATAAATATTCAAGTCTTCCGGAAGATTTCAGCAATTGCCAGGATGAGGATGAGTTTTTAATACAGTACGAATTTTTAATTGAGCAAACTGCCAGGTTAATAAAGCCGGGACGTATTGTCGCCGTTCACTGCATGGACATAATCAACACAAGCACGAACGAAATGTATGACTTCCCACATGACATTATTGAACTTCATAAAAAACATGGAATGCATTATTGCAACCGAATAACTGTATGGAAAGAACCACTGACCGTCAGGAACAGGACGATGGTAAAATCACTTACACATAAACAACTTACTCAAGATTCAACAAGGGTTTTTACCGCCGCTCCTGATTATGTTTTGATCTTCCGAAAGACTGGCGAGAATGAAACACCCGTAACCCATGAGCACGGTCTATTAGAATACTTTGGTGATACCCCGTTTTTAAAACCACACATTGAAGAATATGGAGATTACGATCAATTCAAGAAAAAGTGGATCAATCATAAAGACGCGAAAACTAATAAAATGGCTCACATCCATTGGCAGCGTTACGCTTCAAGCGTTTGGGATGATACAAGGATCGACAATGTTTTGCCATTTATTGAAAGCCGTGAAGAGGATGACGAAAAGCATGTTCACCCACTGCAATTAGATGTTATTCAACGTTTAATAACTTTATACAGCAATCCTGGTGAAGTAGTTATGACTCCTTTTATGGGCGTTGGATCAGAGGTTTATGGCGCGATCGTGTTGGATAGGAAAGCCGTTGGTATAGAGCTTAAAGAAAGCTATTATAAACAGGCTATTAAAAATCTTGCTTCAATAAGTAATCATAAAGCAGAAACACAACTTTCACTCATATGATCTCTTTCAGTGACTTTTTTAAAGACCTGTGTGCTAACTACGTTTGGTATGAGCGCGCAATAATGAACCACAAACCTGAAACATTTAAAAAGGTATGCGATGACGTTTATACAATTCATTCAGCGGATCAAAACCGACCATTCCCGCCGATTGAAGAGTCTAGAAGATTTGTATCCAACAAGCTTAATAAAATAAACCCTGATAAAGTCAAGGTCGATTGGGTTACAAAAGCACTTGAAAAACATGAAGAGGAAAAGCAAGCTGAATGGATACCCGTAACCGGTGAAGAGCGCCAGCGTAGGTTAGCTGAGTTTAAAGCAATGATCGACGCCGCTCCAATGGTTAACGCCATGCCTCCACCGTCTTACAAAGAGATAATTGAACAGGGTGGAGTCGTGCCACCAAAAGCAGCGCCTTATCCGATAACTACCCCTGAGGAAGCCTACATCACGGATAGACATTTTGAATGGATTAAAGCGTCGTTTGAGCCACGAATTTATCCTCCGCAAAGGCTTCCTAATTCACTGGACGAGTGCGATTTCAATCTTCAGTATGACTTTGAAAACTACGACGCTCATGTGAAAAAGTTTAAGGAATGGTATAAAGAACACTTAAACGGTAAAGGGTTATGATATTCCTAACAAAAGCAAAAGATATTTTAACGGATCACGACTACAAGCTCATTAACATTCTGGACTTAAAAAGAAGTCGTGATAACATTCAGAAACGAATTAAAATTTACCGTCATCAGTTTCAGTATTCTGATGATCCTGATTTCCGTGAAGCCCGTAAAAGACAAATACAAGCAATGAGAGCCGTTAGTAAGGATCTTCGTAAGATAATAAATTCACAAGTTGAGGCTCCTAAATACGAATGGATAATCACAAAATAAAATGAAACAATTTTCAAAGTCCCTCTTTTTCCTGATCTCTTTCGCATGGATTTCTGCCTTAATGATATGGCTTAGTTCGTGTGAAGAAATTATATATGAAGAAACTATTAAAATGGATACCGTATGGCTTGAGCGCAACGATAGCATTACTCCGCGGCCAGTCGGTGCTGTTATCATATTGAAAGATACTATTTTTATTTACCGTACTGATACAGTGAATGTTGAGGTAGTAATAATTGAACACGATACACTGATTCAGATAGTTACCCGCGACAGTATTATCATAAAAGAAGTTGAAAAGATAGTAACAATTTTGGATACTGTGATTCTAAATCAAATCGATACTATTTTTGTTACAGATACATTAGTCGTTACACAGTACGACCGAACAGTAATCTACAAAGATACTTTTTACCTAAGTGACTCCTCACACCCATACTCATGGGTACCAAACGAGGTAGTTCCTTTTGTAACTGAGTTTGTTAACATGGCATACGACCGTGGTAAAACAATCAACGGCCAACCGTTAGTAATTCAATATGTTCACGCTGATGACCTTCCTGGTGAAAACTGGTCTAGCTTTAGTTACCATTTCGGTAATCAATACGTGATAGAACTAAGTGAAGAACTACCCACAGAACAACATCGAGCGGGTGTATTCAGAGAAATGGCTAGACTTGAGCTAGTGCCTAGAAAGAAATACTCGTCGGATGTTAACAAGGTGATGTGCCCCCTCTGGTCACCTTCGCGAGTAATTACAACACAAGATTTAAACGAGTTGTATAAATGATAGCAGTAAAAAATATTATAATACTTGAACCATGAAACCAGAAGAAAAGGAGCGGATTGAAAAACAGGCTGAGGAATTTGCTAGTGATAAAATAGCTGAAGCGTCTGTGATTGAAGGCTACATCGCAGGAGCCACAGCCCAACGAGAAAGAGCCGAACAGCTTCGCCAACTAATTGCACAAATTAAAGACGTCTGTACTGACTATGAAGTTCCAGGTATTGAATCTATTAAAATTTTACAAATAATTAACGATTATGAAAATGGAAAATAAAGAAGGCAATACAGGAGTAGAACACCGAAGCAAATTGATTGATGATTTACTGAAAGGAATTAATAAATCCGATCAGGATGAAACAACTATTAAGATGTTGGGCGAAGCACTGAAAGAAACCGATCAACAAAACGCTGCGCTCCTTGCCGCTTTGAAAGAGTTGATACCGATAGCGGAACGAGCATTAGCCTTAAAGGTGCATAACCTTACAAGTATAGAGTTACTGATTCCCTTAAAGCAAGCAGAACAATACAAATCAGCAATCGAGAACGCTAAAAAACTTACAACTCTTCAAAAGGAATGAACGTAACAACTACTATAACCAGCAAGATTAAAGCTATGGTTTTCCACTTTATCTTTTTTCTTTCTAGTTTCCTGATTTCCTCCTGATGGACCCAGCTAGTGTCTGTCTTAGCAAGTTCGCTGGAGTCTGTAGCGTTAACAGTGACCTCAACAAATCGATATTTATTAACGCTGTGCGTTCCGCATGAAGAAAGTAAAAGTAAGACAATGATACCATTAATAGCCGCAGCTTTCATGATTCCGTGGGTAATCCTACTAAAGTTAGACGGTGTAAAGTTTAGAAAAAAATGGATAGGAAAGGCAATTAATATCGCTTGTGAAATTTATAGCGTGTTAATGTTTGTCGGTGCAGTGCTGTTTGAGCCTTCTAAACGTATGATTCTTTAGGAACTTAACAACAAACATAAATTTGTTACCCTTCCAAAGTTCAACCATGTTGTGATACCTGTTCCCGGTAGTGTACTTTACACCCTTGTAGGTTACTTCAACACCTGCGCATACGTCGCCTTCTGAATCTGTTGGATATTTCATGATCGCCGTTTAGTGTTTCCGTTCGGTTTAGCTTCCTCTAACTTCTTAATCCTTTCGTCATGCCGTATCAGCTTCTCTGTAATGCTCGTTACGGCCGTGTCTAGTCTCTCAATGGTTTTATCCAGCTTATCTACCGATCGTTTAAGCAGGGCCACAGCAGCCGCCAACAGAACGAAATAAACCAGCCATTGAATTGCTGGCGGTAATTCGGTTGGATCAAGCTGCGCCAGTGTTGCTCTTAATGATTCCATTTATCCCAATCAGTAATAAAAATACAACAAAAACGAATACTTTGATTGTATTGAAAGTTATAGGCCATCCTCCAACCTCCGACCACGTACTATTAGCCGTTATCCAGAAATCAAAGGCGTCTGCAATTTCCAAAGATCCGTAAACCACTGTAAAAAATTGAGCTTGTTTAAACGCCTGTGTATTGTAAAAAAGAATGATAACAGAAAGCAATTTGTAAACAGTGAGCGCGAGTAATGCATTGGTTAAATGTTCACAAATGTAATAGACGAAACTACTAACGTGCATCCTATGGGAGGATAACAAAAAAAGATCCCTTAAACCTGGAAAATACTCTTCTTCGATAGGCTCGGCAAGTTCAAAGAATAGCCCAATGATTAAAATAGCTAGAAAGTATACCCCGTATTTCATTAGTATGGCGGAGGATCTTTAGGAATCCCAGACATGAAATTCTCAATATGAATGTTGACAGTGCCGCCATCCTTGACGAAAAATTTCATACATAATCTTCTCAGAGTGTAATTCAAATATGATTCATTCTCCGATTGAATCGCCGGATCCTCCGGGACCAATTTTAGTTTCTTTTTCTCTTTCATTGAGTAGGAAGTGAGTTAATAAATAATCATTTATGCCGTCAATACGACTTGCACTCTTTTCAACAGCTCGCACAAGTTTTACAACCGCCCAAGTTAACCCCAATACAATTATAAGCAGGACAACCAAAAGCATTATGAGTGTCACTTCTTCCATGCCTCAAACGTTTGCGTATAATGTAAATAAAGTTTTTCATATAGGGTCTGTTTTACAAGTAGTCATTTCACCAATACCCCTTATATTCGGTCTTAATTTTACATAAGCGGTAAATAAACGCCCCGAACCCGTCTGATCCAGGGCGGTTTTCATCCTCCAAACGGTAGAGTCTATTCATTAATTTTAGGTTTATCATCTACGGTGTTAATGCTTACACTCGCTGGTCCATTGGTGCTTACTATCACCTCATCCTCCGCTATGTCAATCACGTTATTTTTATTCTTGTCAGCAGTCCATATCGATATTATTCCTAACAATGCCTGGATAGCTGCCATGATATAATTAGCCCGTTGCACACTGTCCTCATTGGCAAAAACAATTAACTGTGAAGTGCCCAGAATAGTTTGCCCGGTTTGGATCACAAGGTTCCAAAATGAATGCTTTACAAATAGTTTTGTCATTGCGCTGTTATTTTAATTGCATCATGAACAACATGAAAGTCAGTGGAGGATGCGTTCTTTGTTCCAGTTGTTTCTATTTCTATTTCATGACTCCCCGCACTCATTCCTGTTTTACTGAAAATTAACGTTGAATTATTTGTCGCAGTAGCTGCGTAATTATCGCAATCCTGTGTTCCTCCTGTCCCGGTGTCGCAGTCCTGCCGAACACCGTCTACACGTATTTCAATAATTCCCTGATTTGCACTTTTTTCAGCATACCATTCGAATGCTGTTCCGTTTATGCTTATTGTGATGGTTCCGTCAGCCGCACCGAAAAAGCTTGCCGTCCCTCCATGGAAAGCTGAATTACTAAACGTTGTTGGAGTAGTCGTGTACTGAGTAAAGGTCGTGTTATTATCTTCTATGTAAACATCGTCGTCAGGAGCTACAGAGTTATACCCGGGAACCCACGCCGTTGCACCGAACTCATATGCACCCTTATCAGGAGTTCCAACCGCATCGGCTGTAAATACTGAAAGATCAGGGATATTAAAGGGCGTTTGCCCGGTTATTACCGTCCCTGTATTTACCCCAGGCGAACCGGCCTGCAGTGAAAAGTAACTTTCAGGATCAGCGACGGGTGAAGTAACGGGGAAACTTGAACCGCCAACGAATACCGGATTAGTCGCCCGACGGATAGAATTGTTCACGTCCCCAGGTGCGGACCCCTCACCTGCTTCGAAAAAGTTAATCCACACGTTATCCATGTAGATATTATTTCTTTGATAGTCCAACCGGGTAGTAATGACTGTTAGGTATGATACTTGATTATTCCACGTTTCAACACGCGAGGAAAAAGTATTTCCAATCAACCAATTTTTACCGGCATCTCTTTTAGAGTCTACCTGCTGAGTGTGAAAGTCGGTTCCTGAATTGTTCCAGAGGACATTTTTCCAGAACGTCACCGGCCCCGAAGCTTGGTCCAGGTAAAATCCTGCATTGACTCCTACCGTGAAGCCGGCCGTAGGCGTAAGGGCACCCCTACAGTCATAGATCCAGTTGTGATGAACGTTGCATCCTGTGATGTCGGTGTGCACCGATCCGTAGAACTGGCCACCGTCAGAGCTTAACATTAAATTATCATGGATGTCATTATAACTTATTTCCATGTTTAGGTGAGTCTGAGTGCCTAGCTCCCACTCGCTCTCTGCTTCGCTAAAATCTACCGCTGATCGCCCGCAAAATGCTATCTCGTTTCTGGTTATGAGCTGATTTCCTGTTCCTGGATTCCAAAAATTTACTCCTGCCCCGTAGTTCCCTTCGTAGTTAATGTAGGTTACCTTGTTGTTATTCATTATGCAACTTTGACCGAGCCACACACCCTGAGAAGCTGCGTAGATTATTTCTGAATTTTTAAGCGTGCTTCCAGGCCCAATAATCTGTAGTCCTGTTCTGCGTGCGTTAGTGTATAAGTCGCCACCGCCTGTTAAAAGGTAGGCGTGATTTGTATAACTGGCTCGGATGCCGTCGACCATCGTATTCGTAGAGTTCAAATCTGCCTGTATCGGATCACACCCGATAAAAGTAAGCCCCTTAATGATGACGTTTGCCTTCCCTCTGACGTCAAACCCCCAATTCCTAGCCTTATATTCTACTCCCGTTGGTGATCCACCCCCAGTTTGCCAGAAGTAAAGTATACCGCTCTCATAGTGCCATTCTTTAGCTACGTCCAGAGCTCCAATTTTACCTGTTAAGTAGTAATATTGTTGGAATTTTAAACTTTCGTTATCATTACCTGTACCGTTAGTGAACGTTATCGTGTTCCCAGAGTGTGCAGTGATGTTTCCAGTTCTTGCGATGTACCAACCTGTAATCCAAATCTTACCGCCTGTCCAATTACCTGTAGTTAGTGCCGATGTATGCCCAGGATCGTTTATTTGGCTTCCTGACCAGCTACCGCCAGCCGCCGTTACCTGATTTCTTTGCCTAAGTTTTGTACGGTCCAGTAGTTCCGGTACCGTTACAGCATTAGGATAACGTGCTAAATGCTGCATCACGCCATCTTTAAAGATCTGGATAGCATGCAGTGTGGTATTTGTATTGTTGTTATCTATAAATAGATTCCCTCCATTTATAGAGATAGTCTTTTTATAAATAGATCTTCCGTTAGTGAGGTCGTGTGAAGTCCAACCGCCGTCACCAGCCAGCTCAAGCCCTGAAATCGTCGCCGTTTCTCCTGGATAGTTTTGATAAATAACACCTGCTTTAGCTACTATTGTTTCCCTGTATGTTCCTGTCCTGAATAGAACGGTCTGCCCGGCTGTTGCTGCGTTACTCGCTGCCTGTCCTGTAGTATAGTCACATCCAGATGCACATACAGTTATACCGTTGACAGGCAGATCTTCGTCGCCTGTTTCAACTATTTGATTGCTTATTACTGCGATTTCATTTCCTGTCAGTGAAGTTGTTGCCCCTGTAGCTGGATCGTAACTTATTGTCATGTCCTCACCTGCGGTAATATTTCTGGAAAGATCCATTACTATCGTAGTTGTCCCACTTCCTGAAACTATACTTGAAGCAGTAACTGCCCCACCTGATGCGGTGAACGACCAACCAGCAGTAGTTATAGTGACCGGATTATTAAATGTTAAGGTGATGTCATCTGTACCACCTACAACTTCTGCTGTGGTTAACGCAGAAATTACGATAGGATCAGCGTTGAATATTTCAACATATACCTTATTACCGTCATAGTACAGTTCTATTCGTTGTGTTTGGGTTGGATCAAACACTTCATTGTCTTCTATTGACCAATCCGAAGGAAAAGTAACGACATTAGATCCGTTCGGTATAGTAGAGATATAAATATAACTATCTGCTGTCTGCGTTGATGCCGAAAGTGTTAAAGGAATGTCTTCGTTAACCGTTAAGCTGTATTTCTTTCTATACTCAGTGCCAAAAACTAGCTCATAGTCAGAAAGAACTCCGCTGTCAACAGGACGTAATGCGTCATCGGCTAATTTTGGTTGTGTTACAGCGCCATCTTTTAAACGATTGGTACCTATTTGTTGCGCGCTTGTTGAAAAGGAAATAGCGAGAAGAAAAATTAAGATATATTTCATGATGCTTTTATATAATCTACACGTAATGAATTGTCTGGTGGAATTACCATTGTTAACGTTGTTCCTGATACTGAATACCCGGAAGATGGATTTATTCTCAACCCGTCTGCATAAACCGCCACTCTGATAGGATCAGCATTTGCTATTGTAAATACTAAGTTTGATCCATTAATAGTTCCTGTTGGCAATTCACCCGTAACAATCCGACCTATAAAAGCTATTATCGCCGCCACTACGGCGCCATCAACGTAGGCCGTAGTTGACAATTTTGTTGAATTGTCAAAAGCGATTTGGGTTGGTGCTGCTGGATTGCCTGTAAAAGTAGGTGAAGCTAAGTTAGCTTTTAAATCAAGTGCCGTTTGTTGTGCTGTACTTACCGGCTTTCCGACGTCGGTGGTGTTGTCAACATTCGATAGCCCAACCTGAGCCTTCGTTACAGCGTGTGGATTAGTAGTATTACTTACGTGCGACGATAAAATTGATTCAGCGGTATCCAGGTCGCTGGCGTTAGTATTAACCGCGGTCTTAATCTGGTTCATATCCGCAGCGTTAACATTCTTCTGCGGATCTCCAGCATCTGAGCCATCAATTTTATTAAGCCACGTTATGAAAGCCATTAGTTAAGCATTATATCTTCAACATTGTCTACAGTCCACACAACCGGCTGTATAATAATTTCTCTTATCAACCCAACAAAAGGAGAATCCCATGTAGACGCCCCCGTTCTACGTTGTCCTATGTAAACAGGATTAGTATTGCTAAAGCTTGCCATTGTCACAGTAGACATATCACCAAGCGCAGCACCGTCTAAAGTCTGTAAAACACCATCAACATAAATTCGTATTAAGTCTCCACTTGTCAAAGTGCATGCTATATGTTTTGGAGAAACAGCACCGTTAGCAAAAACAGCGTTTAAAGTTGTACCGGTTACTAGCGTCCCACTCTCCGAGTATCTGCATAATATTTTCCCCGCCGTTGTAAGCACTATAGAAAAACCATCTGCTAATGTAGTTGTAGTGTTTGAATTGGCCCATACAATCTGCTGTGCTGCTGTTGGCTGTCCGTCAGCAGGATCTAACCAAAAAGCAATAGAGAAGGACGCATCAAACAAAAGATTCGGCAAATCCGTATTTGTAACGATACTACCGTTTATCAATTGTAACCATCCTATACCATCACCATCGGTTAAAAACTCGTTGGTAGAACTATCAACCCTTAGCAATAGCCAAACGTCTGAAGTTTCCAGTGTATTTATAATCCTTGACACTATAGCTATCCCTCCGTTAGATGGTGCAGTAGGACTCGCAATTATATTATCCCTATTACATTGAAACCTAATTCCAAGATTCGTAATTGTTTCAGGTAGAAAAAGATTATTAGCGTAACGTTCTACCGCCGGTACAGCAGTATTTCCTACCTCATACTTATAAATCGTTGCCGCTGCTGCAGTGCCGTAATACCCGAAAAATAAATAATTACCATTAGCTTTTATGAAAAGCCTTATATACCCAGAGTCTCCTTGATCTAAATTGACCTTAGAGGCTCCGGAATAAAAAGGATCTAAATAATAACGCTTAGTTTCTGTCAGGCTGAATAAATCTGTTAATGGCGTTGTCCAAAAAGTATTCCTATCATTCCATGACTGTAGAGGCTCGTAGAAATATCTCTTATTATCCCTCCCGGCAAAAACAAGTTTATCACCTGCGATAAAAGTACGAGGTTGACAAATTCCAGTATATCCGATTGCTTCTGTTATATCAGTAACAGTGCCCCAAGTTAGCCCCATATCTGGCGATTCGCGATATTCAGCAGTATTAAAATTAGTAGCATTTTGCGAGGCCAAAGCGCCTATTCTTGAATTTCCTAAGTAAACCAAAGACACCTCAGTCCAATCGTAAGGGCGTTCGTCATACTCGGTGATCTGTGAAATCTTTGTCCATGTAGCCGCATTATCACTCGACTTATAGCAACCTATCCGGTATTTTGGCCCGGTAGAATCAACTTCATTTAAGCACAAATAAATATCTGAACCGATAACAACATTTTCATAGTTGCCCATGATCTTGGATTTTTGCGCCGTAGTTGTTTGACCAATAGCCGCGCAAAAGTCAAATTCAAACGCCCATGTTTTACCGTCGTTAGTGCTTCTGAATTGACTTTGTGTTACGTTAGTATCGTTCCATGTGCCTGTAGCTACGCCTCGTTCCTGACCAATAATTACTAAATCATTATTCGGACATTTCATTAATTGAAAATCAGAAATAGCCGTCGCTGGAGACTGAACCGGACTTAATGGAAAACCAGTTACAGCACTTGTATCCAAGTACTCATTATTAGCTGACCACGTTGCACCCTCGTCATCAGAGAAAGCAATATTACACCGCCAATTACTTGAAACATCAGAATGATTTTCTCCTTCAGTCCAGATCATAACCCATTCCCCTAATGCATTAACAACAGGGTTGTTTCTTCCCTGCCAATCGTTGCCAACCCGTGTAAAAGGGAAAATACTTGTTGACCGTGATATAGTTAAATTCGGAACAAGTAGCGTATTGGCTACTCCGTGTGTAAATCCTAATATTCCTGATTGTGCTAGAAACATATTAAGCGTCTTTTGCTTGATCTATCGTTACCCTTAATGAAATACCTAATAATATTGCGTTAACCGCTAGCGTATCGCTCGCCGGATTTCTTGAAATCTGAATTGCAAGAAAGTCAGCGTCTGCAGGGGTGCCAGCTAAAGTTATTGCGCTTGTGGCGTCAGTTACGTGTAGATCGTCTGTAGCTATAAAGGTATCATCGACAGTTTGTGCTGTACCCAGGGCCACTGTTAAAGCATCGTCATTCGAATAAGCTCCCCCGGATATGCCCCATTGCACAGTTCCTGAACTGGATGATACAGGCCGCCAATAAACTACAGCCGTTATTGTGCTGTTATTGTATTTTCTAGGAAGGACTATTTGCATTTGGGCGAACTGTTGCGTGGTATCAGAAAACTCCAACCCTTGAACATTAAAAAGAGAAGTAGCTATTTCGTACTGAGTCAATACAGAACACCCAGAAGTTACGCGGGGCCACATCGCTGCAGCCGGTATGAATAGATCCTGAACTCCAATCACTTTAGCATGAAGACTCGCAGGAGAAACGAATCTTGTAGTGTCGCTTCCTGTTATTACCTCAGCGTCGGTAGCGCGTTCAGCAATACCTTTCGTAGTCTCGTCAGCATCAGGAACACTTGACCCAAATTGACCCCATACTATATTAGAAACTCCTAATGTTATTGAGTCTGTAGTTTGCAACCATGTAGTATTTGCGTTTGTAGTTCCTTCTAATACTGAAACCGCAGCGCCTTCAAGTTCTACGGCTGCGTCTGCGTCTGTTGACCTCGCTGGCGCGCCAGAAGCTGCTACTACACGAATACCGTTTTCTGTTTGGTCCGCTTGATTTTTAATTAATATCCGGTTCCCTGTTGCTAATACTACCCCGTCAACAGTATCGCCATTTTCAAAACTTGTCGCCAATGTTCCAGCTACCGTTGTGGCTACCCTTACCGGATCTTTCCACTTTAATCCAGCTAGTCCAGCAGCTATATCAGAATCCAGTTCAGCGATTGCGGCTTGCACGTTTGTAGATATTATGTTTCCTGTAGGAGTTACTCCAATATCTCCAGCGTCCAGAACTACTACTCCGGTTTGACTATTGACAGAGTCAACAGCACCACCTCCGCCTCCACCAAGATCAGCTATATCTTGTGTTGTAGTTTGAACATTTACACCACCCTGCACAGCCTCAACAAGCTCAACACCTGTAAGAGCCCCGGAGGCCGGTAATTCGGAAATCTTTTTTGATGCCATATTATTCTAATATTCTAAAGTCTTCATTTTCTAAAATTCTAGGTTCGCCATCCTCTAAAAGCCTGGCGTTATCAGGTATATTTTCTTCAGTCTCAGCATTGAGTGTGAAGTCTATAGGGCCATCATTAAGTTTAAATAAAACAGGCACGTCCATAACCAATAAGTATAGTGTAACCTCCTGATATTATATATTCGATCTCGTAATAGTAATTACCTCTCTCAATTGAGGTGTCACTAACTGGCGCATTCAATAAAATCTCATGACTGTGCGTAGCTGACAATGTTAAATTCGTTGGACTTGTCCAATCAATAACCTGATAACCACCTTCGCGTTCTTCCCAAATCTTAAAAGTATATCCTGTAGCTGCCGAAAAATTCCACTCATTCCCGTTAATGTCATAGAAGGCGTGTCTTTTATTAAGCACACTTTTCCCGCTATAAAAGAATAGCTCCTTTTCTTGCGCTATGAATTCATTATGAATGTCCATGTCCGCAACAGATGTCACATTGACATCCGTGTTTATGTTTTCCTACTGCCGTAATATGAAATCCTGTCCCGGTCTTACTTGTGCCTCCACAGTTCGCACAATTGTATAGTGGATACGTAGAACAATTAGCATCTAAGAAACTCACCATTTTGTCCTTCTTAGTTTGACACCACATCTTAGCGTCACGGATTAAGTTCGCCATCTCCGCGTCACTTGCCGCCCGTGAATTGTCTTCCTCATGAACCCTTAATCCTGAAGCATGCGTTTTAAAATTCGCCTTTGGTAACCAGAACTGATAGGCTTGCCACGCTAAGAAAGGTTTGACATAAGTCATCAGTGTGACGTTAGCCGTAGTTAAAGTAGTAGGGTTCTGACTTATCAACTCAGCTACCAAAGTCGATCCTATGACCATCTCTAACATTTCCTGACTACGTTTAATCGGATTGTCCAATTCAGTCTCAGGAACATTCTGCGAAATGTCCGTTTCTATTTTCACGTACTGGTAGTTTATGAGCTTCATCCTTTTAACTCTTTAGCCTTATCATTAGCCCAAAGCATCATTTCAGGTCCCCCCCATGCATAAAAAGCAACAGCTTCGCAGCTTTCTGCCCACGGTTTATCTGAATGAATAGCATTTTTACTCAAATATCTGCTTAACCTTCTAATTTGTGCCGGTCCTAACGGTATACCATTAATTATATCGTCTGAAAACTTCTTCCCCTCTCTTCCACCGCACTCTTTTTGCATTTTTTCCTGCCATTCGAGTGATCTTTTTACGTTCTCCTTCGCTTTTTCAGGATAACTATTGAAATGAAGATTTAAAATCTTATTTTCTGCCGGCGGAACTGGTTCTACCGGTGTTTCTGTAGCTGTTGTTACGTTTTCTTCAGCTAAATCTATTTCTGTATTGTCCCGAACCCATTTTCTTTTCTCTTCCTGACTTAAAACAGACCATGTTTGCGGATCAACCGTATTATCTTCTGGGTAAGGGTTGTAACTTACTATCGAAATCGGGTCAGTAATTGGATTGACCATATTCGAGAGAAGATCCTGATAGATTTTTATTAAAAGTGATTGAGGTCTAACAGCCCTTTGCTGCATGAGCTTCACAGCCGGCCGGATCTGTTCACCTGAAAAATTATTTGTATCCTGAATATTCGCCAGGACTCCAGGTACTTTCGTGGCGATGGTTATTTTCTTGATCGCGTGTTCGTCCTGAACTCTGAAAAGATCAGGATTCCCTGCTGTTGGAAACGGTTCTAAGCTTGGATGTTCGTCCTTGTTATCGCCCCACATCGCTAAAATCCTGTGTCTGTTCTTAGCCCCTGCGAAGTTGTTAGTCATCTCCTTGTCGAACAACTCACCCTTAGTGTATTCATCGGTATCGTTCTTCTTTACCCCACTGGCATCATTCGGATTGCCGATCATTTTCATGATTACATCCTGAAGGAACCCGTTTTCTAAGTTGTCATCGAAATAAATCGCCGCATTCTTTTCAACGTTCATCCAATGCTGCGCTGAGTAGTAGTCTGGTATAGGATAAAATGGATCTTTGTCATCCCGAATTCCGAACCAATAGATTTGCCCCTTCCACCTGGGGTCATTCGCCGCTTGAGTAGGTGCCTCATTTGGATTGTATACGTCATAGACTTTGTTGTCTTCGTGACGGTAAAACCCGGTTCCGAAGTATGGGTTATAAATGATTTTAGAAATTAGCCCGTTGTCATCAGGCTTCCCCAACCGACAGGAACCGAAAGGCAAATCGGTAAACTGAGTAATTTGCCCCACGCGGTTGTATTTTACAAGCGTAGCAACGCCCCAATGTTTAGCCATTGAAACAGACTGAACCGCGTGAAACTGAAAGAATGTTAATCCGGCTAGATTGACTTTTAGGTTTTCTAAGTCTTCACCCTCATTAAATCCCTCCCCTGCTATGAAGTCAGCCCATGTCGAAAGACATGAAGTTGCTGTCGGGGAGCCTTGAACTAGTTTAGTTAATCGGGTAGGGAAAGAGTCGTCAGCCCCGAAGGGTAGGTAATTACCGTGATCTACTTGTGAAGAATACGCGAACTCGCGCTGGACGAAGTTAGAAACGTAGTTATATACTTTGTAAAGGACGTTCATAGAATTCCGGAATTCCAAAGTCAACGGTTGCACGAGCTAACCGCGTCCGGTAAAATTCAATATAATCTCCTTCCTTTGCGTGCAGAAGTGATTGCAGTAAGGTTTTATCTTGTAAAATATTATTTCGGGCCGTTGAATTCCTTATTTTCTTTTCATAGTCCTTACGTACCCAAGAAAAATGATGCATCACCGCTTCATCCATTTTAACCCCTGAGTTAATATTTAAACTTCGGGACGGATCAATATGTAAGTGACCGTTATCCCAGGCATAAGGGTAACGCTTGTTGAATTCATGCTTTATGAGTGGATTTAATCTATGTATGAATGGCACCAATGTATGATCGAAACCTAGAGTTAGTTTTGGAGACTTAAAGTAAACCTGTGTTTTACAAACCAATCCTTGCAAGTCCGGTTCCATGTGAAACCTTTCCTTAGCTTTTAAAAATGCTTCAGGTTCATACAGTTCATCAGCATCTAAAGTTATGAAGTGGGTAAAGCCTCGCTGTTTGGCTAACTGTAACCCAAAATTCCGCTTATCAGTTTCACAATTTAACGGGTGATTAAAAAACGGTTCCCGAATATCCACAAAAGTTTTCCACTCTTCAGGTATTGGTGAAACTTCACCCCAGTTAGATTTTTCAGAAGCTACAATTATTATCCCTTCAACTAGTGGACGGATGCGTTTAAAAGATTCATAAAGCCAATCCCAATCGCTCCACACACAAAATATTGCGACAAGTTTCATATATGTTTCCAGTTTTCACGCCTGCAAATAGCTGCTATCGTTCCATATTTCACACCATAACATTTAGCTATCTCTCCATATGTCTTACCTGATTCTCTTGAACATCTTATTTCTAATACTTCAATTTCAGAAAATAATGCCATATGATGTCTAACACCTTTTTTAGAATGTCTTCCAGAATCATAAGAATGTTTTATATTCCTTGATTGATCGCACCATTCTAAATTCTGATAATGATTATTGTCTCTGACTCCGTCAAGATGATTTATGACTGCCCCGGGGAACTCTCCAGGAATAAACGCTTTTGCAACCAACCTGTGAACTTGATATTTTTTCTTAGTATTGAATTGAGTTTGCATATACCCATTATTCAATTGCCATTGGCTAATTATCTTTCCGTCTTTTCTTCTAATATTACCAAATGAACTAACTTCATAATTTGGGTGATATTCTATTGTTTTCCACTCTTCCATAGTATCCCAAATATACTATTTCAGTATAAATATTAATTCGATTTAAATAAAGTTTAAATTTTTTATTTAGGCATTTAAATTGCGTAAATTTACGATGTGCGGTTCAACCTGTATACCGTAGCTGAAAAAGGCATAAGAGTCCCCCGGTGGGTTGCTGGGGGATTTCTAATTTATAGCACTATCTATAATTGAATTTAGCCCACACAAACACACCATAAATAAAAACACGATATACCAATCAAACAACGGATATAAGAACAGGAAGAACCACGCAGCCCCATGTACCGAACTCATACACATGACGCATGAAATAGTAGGCTTTAATAAATATTCGTTGATATTCTTCTCAGCCCATTCGTAAACAGGATAAAGTAAGTTGTCATGGCTAAACAGTGTTCTGACACCGAATATCCAGAAGGAAGCTAAAAACAAATGTAAAATTAGGTCTATCATCTCCAATATTTCCCGTTATAAAGCCAATCAACTAACTGCTTCTCCGTAGTTGGCAGGTACATAGACATATTAACTTCCGTATTCCTTACCACCACGTTTTTAAACCCCTCTTTGTGCCAATGCCTTTCAGGTATTATTCCGCCGGCGAAATTGATCCTATACCCGTTACTCCATAACCAGTTGTCCACCCAGTTTACATAGCACATCGTACCTTTAGTAGTTTCATGGAAATGATCTACGAAATCAGAATAGTTTTTATAATCATCCATTTCTCAAACTGGATTTTGATAAGCAAATTCCCCGTGATGTTCCATAGCTAACGAATTCCAGTGCTTAGCGGCATCCAATTCATTTTTAAACCGTCCACCATAAATCTTTTTTCCATCCTTAACAATTGCGACAGTGTACCCATTTTGAAAAAAAGATACCCCTTTAAATTTAGATAACTTGTTTTTAAGTGGCCGTCTGTTGTGGCTGTTTTGTTGAAATGTGGCTAACCTTAGATTTTCTCTTTGATTATTTAAAGCATCATTATCTTTATGGTCCACCACAAATTTAGTATTGTCATATGGCATCATTACAACCTGGTGCATTTTTACCTTTCGCTTTTTGTCATCCGGAAAGAATTGCCTACAGGTTACGTACAAATTTCCTTTGCTTAAGCTTATATTCCAATTAAAACACTTTAATCGGTCATAATCTTGATCGTCTACCTTTGCTTTTAAAACACCGTAACGCTTTGAGTTTATAATGATTTCTTTCATATTATACCCTGACAAGTAAAAACTATTCCTGGTTCTGGTGGTTGATATCCTGGTCCTATGTATGCGATGTAACTACCGCCTCTTTGATATTTCATTCCATGCTTTTCAGCAAGTATAGATCCGCAGACCATGTCGTGGCGATGTCGATCCCACGGACCTTTAAAATGTCCATCTTTTTCAGATTGTTTCCATTCTTTAAACCATTGCATAGCCAACGGGTTGTTTTTATTAATACCTATCAACCCTGCTATGAACATAAGATAGTTAGTTTCTTTTGTAAGTCCAAAGTATTTCATGGTTTCAGGCATACACCAATCACGAACATAATGTCCTGCTTCCTGAAAAAAATAACCATCCTCCAAAATGATCTTTTCTATCTTGGATAAATCACCAACTAGTTTCATAGAACAGTCAGCCCAAAGAACTATATCATCGTAATTAAGAGCTGATTCAATAGCATAACACTTAAAGGCATACGGCGAATCTGAATGATCCGGTGAACCTAAGCTGACGTAATCACTTAACATCAATTGTTTATGACCATTGAGGGATTCTGATAACCTTCTTTGGCCCCTCATGTAGTGTTTAGTGGCAAAATTTACTACTATCATCTTCCGTATACTAAGTTTTCCCCTGACGTATAAAGTAAAGTAAACCCGTACAAATACTTTTCAAATTCTATTTTCAGTTCTTGTTTAGAATTCCATTCTATACAGATCGCGCGTACATTCCTTAAATCTAATTGTGAAAGTATTTCAAGATCGTGACCTTCAGCATCCAGTGAGATGAAATCAAAGTGAGTTATTTTAGTACTCTTTAAACGGTTATGAAATGTCTTCCATCTGAAAGTAGTTACCTCTATTGGTTCATACTTTACCGTCCTTTTGAATCGTTCCATTTCTGATTGATGGAAAGTTGAAACTAAACCCACGTCCGTAGCAGAGCAAAGAGGGCCGGACTCCTGAAGAATACCTTTACCGTTGTGGTCAGAAATAGCCACCTCATAAAAGTAATAACCCTTGTGACCATTGTATAAAACCTTACATCGTTGCATAGCTTTAGGAGAAGGATCAATGAAGACGCCTTTCCACCCATTTAAAGCGAGTGCGCGAGTGTTAGAGAAAGTTAGGCAATCGTTGCAACCTATATCAAGGAAGGTTCCAACGAAGTCGCCGAAGTATTCTAAAATGTGGTATTCTTCTAAATTTTGTGAATACATATTGGCTATGGTTTGTAGAAATATACAGTTCCATCAATCCAGGTTCTTCCTGGTAATATTTGATTAGTATCATTAAAATAATCCTCAACCGCCAATCTACACCCGGGTAATTGAATATCATCCACGATAACTAATCCTCCTTTGATGACTTTAGGATACAAGTATTTTAAGCAGACATAAGTAGAGTTATATAGATCACCATCCAGTCTAAGGATTGAAATAGGTTCAATTTCAAAATATGGTAACGTTAATTCAAACCAACCTTTAATAGGAATTACCCTGTGTGGATTTTCAACTGAAGTTAGTATATGAGTTTCAAAACTTTCTAAAGTAACCGCAGTTGCGCCAGTTGTTTCAAGTACTTGCTTGCCCGGATCTGGCAGAGCTTTCTGTTCCCAATCTTTCAGGAACCTAACACCAGGCATTTGGTTATCCCTATTAGATGGCAATGGTATTCCTTCGAATGAATCAAAAGCGTAGATAGTTTTATTCGGAGCGCCTGCGGCCATAGCTATAATTTGTGCCCCTGCAGCAACGCCAGCCTCTACGTAAACCCCTGGACTATCCTTATACTTGACAGCCATGTCAAACGAGAATTTCAATACCTCTTTTGATGAGTAAGCTATTTGGCTAGCGTATCTTAGTGCGTCGTGCATACACGGTTGATTTAGGTTCGCAGTCATACCAGTACAACATTTCAGGAATATGGACTTCAGTCTTTAATAGTTTTCTTTTATCTATTTGTTCGGCCCATAAATAATCTTCCCGCTTCCATAAGTCAGGGAATTTAACTTGCTGAACTAGTGACCTTTTAAAGACAGACAAATGATTTGGAAACCTATGGTAGTAAAATTCAGGATGTTTAGCATCTTCATAATACTTTGATCCTAGCCTTATAGTGAAATTTCTCCTGTTCATTCCGTATTCAGTATACCACCCGTTGAAAGTGACTACATCCGGGTTAGTCTCAAGTGCTGTCATTATTAAATCAACATACCTGTCAGACACATGGTCATCATCATCGATAAAAGAAAAGTATTCACAGTGATTCTGTTCTATTAGAATATTTCTCTTTGTTCCTGTTGTCATCGAAGGCCCGGCGTCATTGATTTTATAGTTTACTAATCCATGATACTTTTCCTTTTGCTTGTCAAGTTCTAAAGTCAACCGCTTGAGCTTGTTAGCTCGTTCAGGAAGAGAGCATATCAGGATTAAAAATTTCATCTCACACCGTGATTTCGTAACCAATTTTTCATTCCTGGATCTTTAATTCTTGCCCGTTCCTCTGGGGTGAATTGTTTCATTAGTCTAACAAAAGTATCTTGTCCTTCTTTCCATGTAGCGTCATTCCTAACATTCAAAGCGTCAGGGGATTCTTTTAAATGACTGTAATGTTTATGTGGAAATACCAAGTCAGATTTAATTAGCCGTCCTCTGATGTCAGCTACGCACGTCAGGTAAGTATCTGCAAACTGATGTTTGAAGTCAGAATGATAGATGAAGCCGTCACGCTCGTAATAGGTGCGATCCATGACAGTCATGGTAACTATGTAATCTTGAATACCGTCTTTGGTTTTTAAAAGATAGTCAGACTTTCCTTCAACTTCTTTGAGTAAGGCAAGATCCCAATCTTTGAAACAATCTGTATCGTCCGAAACGACTATAAAAATATCACCTGTTGCTACTTTAGCGGCATTATTAATTGCGTCAACACACGAACGGTTTTTATTAACGATGGCTTTATGATAAATCCATTGATATGTCTCTAATTCTGGATCATCTTCATCAATAGATACTATTAATTGCAATTTTGTCCAGTCGCTAGAACTTTCTAACCATTTATCAGTTGTTTCTGCTGATTTATCAGGACGTGACCGCGTAGGAAGGATAATTGAGATCATATTCCTACGCATCCATAATAAGAACTCACATAAACCAAAGCAATGAAAAAAATAGTGGCTGCTATTCCTTTTACGTCTTCCTTTTTAGTCATAAGTAGGATATATTATAGTTTTTCATCTGAAAAAAACACGATGGACACCTTTCAAGGATAAAAGGCGCTAGCGGGTAGTAATTCAGCCCTAATTTCGCCTTAACGCTCCGTATATCTGCTTCCCGGTTCAGTTTTCCGTAATTTGACTCGCTCATCATCAAATTATTCAGCTCTTCATCGGTTTTTATCAACTCCATCGCTGGATTTAGGAAATTATTAACGTAATCCTGATAAATTTCCCTATTTGCCACGTAATGGTTCTGATAAATCGGATTTTTCACCTCTCCACACAACTTAAAGCCTAATTTCTGCCATAAAAGCTCCATCGCTTGCTTGCTTTTAGGATGCCAGTGGTACAAATGAGCTAACATGGTGTGTTTTTTACTGTTTTTAGTCAATGACAAAACTTCATAATCAGAATTTAGCACCTCTAACGATAACGGTACACGCAAACCAACACGAGCCCGCATTTTATCGCGTAATTTCCAGCTAGTGACGCCTATTTTCTCAGCATCCGAGCCAGAAACCAGCTTACTAATCCAATCACTCTCGAAGAAAATGGTAAGCCCCTCTGTCTTATAAGGAATTGCAAAAGGGAGTAGCTTTTCTTTCTGTTCATCTTTGTAAAATAATTGGTAAAGTTCCGTCATGCTTTTACTAAATCTGAAAAATGACAAAGCTTAGTAAAACCATCACAAACAACATCACATATCCTTCTCGTATAATCAATGGCAAATATTTTACCAATGCCATCGACTGTAGCAACTTTTTGGAATATGGTGAATCTTTGCCTTGCGTATCTCATGCCTTCAGCCAACTACGTAAGCGGTTATAGCAGCTACCGCAGCTTGGACTAAGACGCTGTTTCGTCTCAGCATAGTACAGTTTGAAAGCCTCCTGCCACAACGGATCTTTATTACCGCTAACTTCCAAAATGTTTTTGGCTTTTAGTCCTGCTAAAATTTCCGCCTTTGTCATAAGAAATTACAGCCTTTTGTATAAAGCTGCCCTTTATAATCGTAAAATGTATTTGGACTCCACGCATAAGCAAACCCGAACGCCTCCCGCCATCTTCTTAAACTGAAATTACCCCATTCATCTTTGAACGTAGTAATACTTCCGCAATAACCTGAATAAAAATTTGATGCTTTTAGTTTTCTATGAAGTTTAAAATATTTGTCTCCAAAGCCTCGATTACCGCAATAAATCCCGCCAAACTCATCATAATCATGTTCAATAGCCATTGATTCAAAATCTTCCGGCCTTGGTACTTCTGTGAACTCTAAAAATTCGTCCGATACGTCAACTTTCCATATCACTTCACTCATACCGCAATTTAAATTTTTCCTTAAATAATACAATAAAAAAAGCCTCTTATTTCTAAGAAGCTCTCTTCAAAAGTATCTCAACCACTAAAATTCCAGCGCTTCGACAAGTGCCAAAGTAGTGTTATAATCAGTCTTCAATAGGACTCTGTAAGGTAGTTTCTCACTTCCAATCATTGTAATCTGATCGGTAGTGTCCTCTCCCTGTAGGCGTCCAGTTGTTCCTGTAGTTCCGTCACCCGCCGTCATACCGTTCTCAGCTCCGTAGATTCTGAATTCACCGTTATTTGTTAGAACAATGAACCCTACATTTGAAACAGCCAGATCAGATAAAGCAGCTACCTCTTCTGGGGTGTCAACGAAGACTCTGATGACTCCGGTTTGCGTCCAGCTAGCAGCGCCGCTTTCAGCAACTACCAGGTTGTGAGTAAACTGGTGGCTGAATTTTCTGGATTCGAACTCATATAAGCCATCATAGCCATTAAATTCTAGTCCAGAAACGTATCCTGTTCCGTTCGGATCTATTCCAGTTGTTAGGTCGTCTATATTAAACGCCCACAGTCTGCGAACTCCCGAAACTCTTTTGAGGGAATTACAATCGAAATTGAACCCCTGCGTAATTCCGCATAATGCCATATCGTTAGGGGTTTATCGTGCCCACGCAATCAAATCACATTGCGCGAAATTATATCCAAATCTCATTTTACCTTTAATCAGGTTCGAATTAGTCCGGCAATCGAAACAGCTTGTAAGGTTGTTAAGATCGCTTGCTCTCTCTACACCGAAGATGTGGTTATCCTTTGCGGTGTAAACTGCAAAGTGTCTCATTTCATCATAGAAAGGATTCGTAGTGTCATTCTGCAGGCTGTCGTCAGCGAACCATAGCGGCTCAAGTTTTATCCCGTGAAAATACAGCGCAGTACTTCCGTCCTGTTGGAGTCTCCATGCACCCTCGGTACAACAATTGTCAATAAGTGACTTGTAGTAGTTCTCCCAGACAGATCCTGTAACCCAGAATACTTTTTGTGCGCTAGGTAATTGTTTCAACCTGATGTTTGCCTGACTCCAAAGTTCTCTGAGCTGGTCGCGCGCCACGTTAGCTGTTGAAAGAACCGTAGCATGGTTGTTACCAAAGCCAGGCCCCACAGGCTGAACGCAATAAGCCGCTTCAGAATCCAGGAAGTGCGTGAACACCCCGTCGATTACAGAGTATATCGTTGTATTTCCAACTCCGAGTGAATTATCACCAAAGAACAAAGCCTTCATGATATCTAACTGCATGGTAGCAGTAACTCGTTTGAAGATAAGATTCATTAGCTTGTTTGTAAGCTCGTAACCATCCACGCCAGGAGCTATCAGGTCAGAATCACTTAACGCAGTACAAACTGCACTAAACTCCTCCTCGCACCATTCCAGGTTAACGTAGAATTTCCCTGTAGTCAGTACTCGGTCAGTAATAGATCCGGCTTGTGTGTAGGTAGGATTACAATCTCCGGTTCCTTTTGACAGAACAGAAGTTAGTGCCGCGATGTAGTGGAGGTACTCCCCACAACGGATACCTTGGATGACCCGCATAAGATCGGATATCGCAGGAACACCGATTTCAATGGGTTCAATTAAATCCAGGTTCAATTTACCTGGGTATGTATACGTAATGTTTGGCGTATACATTGAATTTACAATTTGATTCTCTTTCATATTAATCGGTGTTTCTTACGTCTCTTACTCTGTTTTTGAAAAATTCCGCTAAAGGATCTTTGCCTTGTGGCTGACCTTCGAAAGGAAGTTTTGTTGCTTTTGCCGGAGGTGTGGTATCTCCTACTGTGGTATTTTTGAGCTTGTCAATCTCTGCCTTTAGAGTTGGTAGCTCGATGTTCAATTTGTTTTCGAATGACTTTGCCTTAGCTTCTGCTTTTGCTGCTGTATTACTTTGAGCTTCTAAAGCGGATTCCAGTTCTTTGATCCTTGCTTTTAGTTGTTCGTTTTCTTCTTTGACTTTCATGTCTTCTGTATTTTCGGGTTCATCTTCTGTTTTTGCTTCTGGTTCTTTTACTTCTGTGATTGTTCCGGAGTCATCTACTGAAATAGTTCTACCGCTGGCTAAAGTGTGTTCACCAGCTGGAAGTGGGGAGCCGTCTTCAAGGGTGACTTTCTTTCCTGTCCAGTCGCCGTCTTCTGCCTGGATCACGATTACTTTACCGTCAGATAAAGTGTCGGTCATGTTTTTGGGTTCCTCATCGAAAAGCTGATTGAACAGTTTCCGGATTGAGTTGAGGATTGATGTTTTATCATTCATGTGTTTATAGTATTTAAAATCTGCTGAAGCGACAGCCTTTAGAACTTCTTGAACCTCGTCAACGAACCCCAAGTCTTTGGCCTGTTCAGGCGTTAGCCAGGTTTCGTTATCATACATCTGTGAGAGTTGCTCTACTGAAAGTGAAGTCCTTCCTAGCCATGATTCGATTAATTGCGTCTTGATTCTCTCAAGCTGGGCGGCAACGTTGCGTAGATCTTTGTGGTCTCCGGAGACCGAAGTGATTTTAGGGTTATGTACCATGAACTGACTTTTAGCATTCATGATAATCTTTGAACCCGCAGCAGCTATCAGGGTGGCTATCGAAGCGCAAACGCCTTCTATCTGAACTGTAATGTTTTTTCCTGTATTCTTGATCGCATTGTAGATTGCGTATCCTTCGAATACATCCCCGCCTGGGGAATGGATGTGGACAATATAACTATCGTTTTTTGGGGAGATTTCCTTTAGAACCGTGTCTAATGTTACCTGTTTTCCCACTTCACCATAAATATAAATGTGACCCGTCATCGCCGTGAATTTGGCGAGAATTAGACGGGTTCGTGTGCAATTGTTATTGCGCTACTCGAATTTGTGGATTATGTAATAGACCTGGCGCTCTTGAAGTTTGCCGAAATCTGCCGCCTCTGTGAGCGCTTGTTTTCTAGGCTTACCGTTCTTTAAAGCCTCTTGATAGACGTAAACTATTTGCTCATCACGGGTGAGGTTACAGTTTATCCATCCGTCCTTTACCAAGGCTTGAATTTTCTCTTTTGGGATTCCATATTTATCGGCTAGGCTCATCTTTTAGAAGCTTGTTCTTTTACTCTAACCCTATTTTGCATCTTGGTAACTTCCTTCACTCCCACTACAGGAGGAGGTAAATTCTTAATTACGTTTGCTATTTCTAATTGCTGATTTATTGGAGTTGAGATGGAATTTGTAGTCAGTCCACCGTCAAAATATTCACCCCTAATTCCTTGTCTACGCCCATAAGTTGGACGCATTGCATTAGCTACGTGAGGACCGCCAACAGCCATGACATCTTCTGTATTCCAAACAACTTCATTACCATGAACAATACCTTTTGGCTCATATTTACCACCTGGGCCGGTCCATCCACCTTCAGCGAACTCTACCCCGTTAATAGCCGCCACTTGTGCCAACCCTTGAGCCACTGCAAGGGCTGCATTTATAGCGCCAAGTGCAGGTGAAGCCACTGTGGCAATAGGAAGGAAAGCAGACTTATATGCTAATTGCGCTGTTTGTGCCGTGGATATTAAAGTTTGAGCTGTCGCAAATGCTTTGAAAACAGCTGATTCACGATCAGCAATAGCAAGTCCGGCTGCAATAAAACGATCTCTTGTTTCAATTGATTGACTATTGGCTGCTTCTTGCAGTGCTAATTTTGTCTGTTCGGCTTTATGCTTATTCCGTACATCTTCTAGATACGCCTCATTATTGGCCTGATTAATCCTTTCATTAAAATTTTCGGTAATTTCTAGCTCCTGTTGCTTATCAAGCTGTGTAGCAAATGCACCAGATAATTCATCCGGTCTATCTTCTCGCTTAACGCCATCCTTTGCACTTCTAACCTCTTCACTTGCAGCACGCGCGTTAGCTTCTCTTAAAGCTGCCTGTTCTGCTAAGGCGGCGTTTTGTTTCTCTAAAGCTAAAGCCCGTTTCTCCTGGATAGCCGATAGGTTGTTTTCTACTTTCTCCTGAAAAGCAAGTGAGGAACCTCGAGCTTGTTCTAAGGCTTCAATTTTGGTTATAATTTCATCTACCTGTTCATCACCCAACTTGGAACTCTCCACCAATCGGGTTACGAACTCGTCAAATGTTTCCTCTGAAGTCTGACTTAATTCCCGGTCTAAAGCAATCCTTTTCGCGGTAATTACTAAATCCTTCTGCGCGTTCTCTGCCCGTTTAGCTACTAACTGCTGTTCTAGTGCAAGAGCCTTTCTTAAAAGTTGCTCCTGCTCATCTAATGTTAAACTCCTGTTTTTAGCAGCTACAACTAGCCGTTTAATTTCATTTTCCTGTTTGGCGGTTTCAATTCTTAAAGCTCGTTGAGCGTCTTCTAAATCACGAGAAAGATCTAAATACAATTGCCCTTGAGTTAGTGCGTTTCCTATTTCATCCGCTAGCCCTCCAAATGCCTGAGCCGTTAAATCAATAGCCTTATCAAAATCCCCCGTAGCTAAAGCAATCAATGCTTCACCTAACTTTCCTACCCTGCTGATGATGACATTTAAAACTACACCTACTGCATTAGTGATATTTTCAAATTTGTCTAATATTTCGTTATTCTGAGATACAGCAGCTTTTAGAAGTGTAAACACCGCGACGATAGCCGCCAATATCGCACCTATAGGAGTAGCAATAAACCTCAACGCCTGCAAAGTCATGGCCTTGAATCCTTGTGCTCCTGAATCTAACCCAGCACTAAGTTTCCCTAAAGCAGGGTGAACTCCATCAAGTGCGGAACGATAATTACCTATGTTTATCTTTTGCTTTTCTAATGCAGAAACATTCTCTTTTATTTTTGTACTATTAGCATCAAGCTGAGAATTGATTTCTTTTAGTCTCTGTTGGCCTTCCTTGCTTTGAATGTTAAGTTTATTCCTTTCTTCCCTTAGCTCTTTATTGGCTTTAGTAAGATCATTGATAGATTGCACAGAATCACCCGTGTCAACCTCAAAGTCTAGTATAATTTCTTCAGTGCGTGCCATTATTCACATGCAAGTTCAAAAGGTAATTCATAAGGCAATCCACATAATCCCGGATCTGGATCAGGTATTCCACCGCCCCCTCCAGTCGATGGTGCAGCAGTCCCAGTAAGGACTTCAGGTATTCCCGCAGGCAGTTTAATAAGCTGCCATTCGGAATCTAAATAGCTTTCTTTATATCCTGAAATCCTATTTAAGTAATAAACATTCTGCGTTTCCTCTGTCCTGATCTTAATCGGGCTTAGGAAGTCTATTCTATTGTAAACGTCGAAAGGGACAACACAAGTGCTAATAAGTTTCACAGGGTCATTCAGCACACTTGAGAACAATCTAAAATAGCTATGAATCATTCCTATCTGATACCTTAAAGGATCGTCTAATTCTCCGAATGAAAGTGAATAGATAAAATCATGATTAATCTGGCGGCCAGTGTTGATGAGATCGAAATAAGCGAGTGCGACGTTATCAAGTGCGATAGGATAAAATCCTCCTGAATCAAAGACGATAGAAGCATTCGAGAACTTCGACGTCTGATAGTTAGGTATGTTAAGAAATAAGAATACATCTTCATTTGATGAGTATTTATAGTTTAATTTCTTTATCGTCCCACTCGCGGCGGTGTCAAAAGGTAGCCCATTAAAAACTACGTGACCTGAAGGAATAGATTTCACAATCCAGTCACCGTTATAAACTTCATTTGAGGAATCAACAATTCTTGCCAGGTCTCCAACTAAAAAAATACCATTAGGATCTTGGAAAGCAGCGTCCCCATACCCATCATTTGCAACGTCAGGGAATTGAATCTCTTCACCCTCCTCTAGTTCGATAAGATTTGTTAATTCCAGTGATGCATCAAATACCGGATTGTTATAGGCGATCGGATTAGCAAAGTCAGATTTTAAAATCTCTTTTTCATGTTCCAGGAATCCGTTACCTACCACTATGTTGCCCTGACCGTATTTTAAATATTTGCCTTTATTGTATGTCTTTAATTGCTCATATTCGACTTCTGAATATGAAAGTCTAGAATTCTGCCCGTAGTCGCTTATAAATTCTTGATAGTCTATGTCTGTTTCTGAAATGTATTCACTTAAATCAATTGCCGGTTTGCCTTTGATCTTCTCGAACAAGTTAAGCGTTAGTGTTGCAGTTCCTGGATTGTAAGAAGGCAGCACATTAAATATTCGAAGTACGTTAGATACAAACTGTTGCTTTGTCCAGTTTGGAACTACAGAGCTGCCTATTGTCCTGTAAATGTAAGTAGGCGTGATTTTAATCGTACCCCTTAAAATCTGCCCTGCGTCACTGTCGGCATTTGTTTGGTTCTGGTGTACCGTGATGACGTCACCTATATTCAATTGAAGGACTACGTTTAGGGGGCAAACAGTTTCCACGTTTTGAAGGGCACCTACGGCCACGGTCCTAACGTTAACACCGTTCACCCTGATGGCTACTAATACCAACCCACCGAAACCAGTCCCTAAGTAAACGTCGCTAAAATTAACTACAGCCGTCATTTTAAACGGTGAAGTGTATTGGTCTGAATCGAACGCATTAGCTGATCCGTCGAAGTACGGTAACACGCTGTCATTGTCCCATGTGACCTGTACGGTAGTATTGTAAGGGATTGCCTGGGCTTGATTCTTTTCAACGAAAGATGTAGCCGAATTTATTAAATCTTCATTCTTTGAATTAGCAACACACAAAAGATGCTGATACCGCCAGTCTTCTAATAATTCCCCTTGTATCTTAATTCCTGCTTCTGTAAATACTTTTTTGAAAATAGTCTTAACGTACAGCCCAGCTACAAAGTCCTCAATCTTTATTTGCGCCCATGACCTGGTAATTAGTCCACCATTATCTAAAAGAGGGAATACCAACCCTTCGGTGTTTGACCATGAATCTACGATAGTTATTTCGTTGTTATCGATGTCATAAACTGAAAAGTCTAAATCCTGTAACTGGCCATCGATCATCCCGAACCAGTTATTATTTCCTGAGAAGAAAGAGCACTCATAAGTTTGTGTAATCCTTTCAATTCTAAGGTAGCCTGAATAAGTCAGCGCCCCGGAGTCGTTTAGTATCTGAGCTGGGATTCTCTGGTATACTAATTTTGAAATATTATCAGGGAAAGGGTTATTAAGTAATCTTGTATTGTGTAAAGTTTTTTGAAGTTCAAACGCATAAGAGAAGTCGCCGTCAGTAGTGGAGATGTCTTCGAAAAGCTTAATCTGCTTTTCCATCTCAATTACGTCATCGAAATCTAAATACTCATTTGAAACTTTAATCATCATACCGTTTGACTCGATACCTGATCGGTGTAGCTTATTGTAAAACTTAAACTATGAATCTTATCTATTCCCCTTCTGACAGTGACACTTGAATTGTCAACTATCACAGTCCTGCGGTCTCTCCTGCTGGTAATAATCTGCACCAATGGACTACTCCTTATTTCATCACCAATCCTTTCAGCTTGCGTCCTTGAAAGATGCTGGCTTCTTACTAGCTCCTGCCTGCGGGTTCTTCTGAAAGTTTGCTTTGAAATAGTGTCGGCAAAAGTATTGTAACTCTTTGGCCAGTTATGGAAGATGTTTTTCTTAGTCTCTCCTGTAGACTCTACGCTTAACAGTTTATCTTTATACCCAACGAAAGGCCAGTATTCAAACCCCCCCAAGTTGTTAAGCCATGATGTATAGGTTAGTTCTCTCATTCAAGTAATCTAAAGTCTCCATCTTCAAGTAATCTTCTGTCTTCCTCGCTAAAGCCTTGTTGTGCCTCGCAGGTTTCTAAAATGTCTATACAGATTTCCTCTGTCATAACCTGAGCCGGAATGCTATCGTCTACAGGCGTTGGTGCGTTATAAGCAGCCGATATTATGGTATAATTCTTAGTAGCAAAAGGAGTATGATTGGTTACGTAAATCGCCAGATACTGCCCTCCCTCTGTAGCGTGTAAAGTAAACGTTTCTGTGAATGTTCCGTCAACTACATAATTATAAGTAACTGAATCAATAACTAATCCACCTACAGTCATTAACGCATACACTACTTCAGAAATAGGTAAATAAAAATCAGGAGGATCTATATCAATAGCTACTGTAAATTCATAGTCATAGCCTCCCGTGGTTACGATGTCACCATTAAGCCACCCTGTAACGCCGCTACTACCATTACATGAAATCGTAGGATTAGCGCCTAGCGTCCATGTGGCGCCACCAAAATTAGCAAACCCCGTCAATGCTTCAAGTGTTGTAACTGGCGGCCCTGACGTAGCCGCCACCCCAGGAGTATAAGCACGAACACAGAAATGATCATAGAAAATATCCGGAACTATAGGTATTCTGTAAACGCCTATCCCATTGTCCAAAAATGACTGTGTTTCTGTCGCCGTTAAGGCGTCATTTAAATACTTGTCAATAATTATCTGGAAAGCACCCCTGATATTTTTAATGAACGAAATGTCAAAGTAAAGATCCTCCACTGCTAAAAGTCTATCAGCGTTAGTCAGCCACCGAGCAGGGGAGCCAGAAGTTAAAACATATTCCGCGTAGTCACCTGAATAAGTATTCTTAAAAGGAAGCTTCCCAGCTATGGCGTAGCCTTCGAAAGTGTCTGTTGAAAAACTCGTTTGAACGGTAGCTAAAGAGTAGTTATCTGAATCGTCGTAACTCTCTGCCGTTTGGATATAAAACCCTGTGAAGGCGTCAAGATTTAAAGGAAGTGAGAATAAAGTAAGATTGTTTTTTACCTGTACCTTACTTTTAATGTAGTCACTGATGGAAAACATCACCTCATTATTCTCATCCGGGGTAAGTGACAGTTCAGCCATCTCCTCGTAAGGTTTCTTATCTGCCCACGGATGCAGAGCGTTAAGCCCTGCCCACACTTTGACTCTTACCTGATAGTTGTTGTAGTAGTATTGAACAAGTGCCCCAGAGAAAGAATTTAACACTGAATATGGCAAATTAATAACTACTATCGAAGGTGAGACCATTTCCACTATCTGCCAAATGTTATTAAGGCCCGCATCCGGAGCATCGGCGATCTTTAAGAATTCCAGCATATTGGCTCCTTCAGCTTTAAGATCACCCGAAAGTGTTAGTTCTGTGAAGCCATTATCATCGGCCTGACTTGAAACCGTTCTCGCGGTATCTGCTGTATTTAACGGCCAACGGTTATTTGTGATCTTGTAAACTATTGGAAGGAATATTGAACTCCAGTCATGTGGTTGCGTCCTATAATATTCTATGTCAGCATCCTGGTAGTATTCTACTAAGTCAGCGTCAGCGTGTTCTTTTAGTTGAAACTCCCTGTAGCTGGCCACTTCGACATACCAAAAGCCGTTGTACTCGTCAATGTCTGAAGTAACGTAAATGTAATCTCCTGTAGTCAGTGAATGATAGTCGAAAACTACAACAGCGTCACCTGAAGCGTCACCAATGAAAGCGTCAATAGCCTGATCTATTATCTTGTGTCCTTGTGGTGTTTTAACTACTGATACCATCTTTTATTTTCATTACTAAATCATCCGCTTTCGAGTCGAGTAGAGCTTGCCCTACGTTGTTTATAAAATTATCAACCGGAGGTTCAACTATATCCTCCCTTCCTCCTGCCCTCCACAAGTTTGTTCCTAATTTGTTAATTTTAGTAGCTATAGCCCAAACAGCGCCCTCAGGAATCCCCCTTGCTTCAGCCCACGGCTTTAGGTTCTCAATAAACTCCCGTGAAGGTTTCTTATTTGGTGTAGCCTTTCGCCCGGTTTCAACGGTCATAAAAAAAGGACGTCCGAATAGTTTTAACCTGGTCTTCGTGCCTTCCTGGCTGATTTCAAATCTTAAACTTTGTGATGTCTTTCCTGTCGCTGTTGTCCCTGTGGATCCTAGATTAGCCCGTATTCCGTTGACTAACTCAATGCCCTGCTCGTTAAGAATCTCAATTAAATCCATTGTCGTAAATGGCTATGTTGTCGGGAGTGCAGTATTCGAATGCATCAGGAGTAATCAGATTAAACCGAACTAACCAACCGGAGTAGACACCAGCCTGATCTTTGTAAAATGGATCCTGCCGAATGTTTTCTATAGTTACATCACCGACGTTGTCCTGTTCAGTCATCGACCAGTCGTCTAACCTTTGAATAAACTTGTCAACAGCTAAATCAGTGGCATCATGGATAATATTAGTCTGTTCCGCGCTGGCGTCGAAGGCGTCCTGTTGCATGAATAAAATAGCAACAGCCCAGGTTTTAGTTCTGGTTTGATTGTTTAGCGGTGAGCGCGTAGCGGACAATGGTAAAAGCCAGCGGTAGTGCGTTTTATTTGACTTATTGGCTATGAGATTGTTAAATTCTGTCTCCCTACCGCCTTTGAATTCGATATTATCTGCTAAGGAGTTTGAAACGTCTCGTAAAAGGAATCTTACCGATTGATGTGACATCGGTATCAAATATGCAAAATTTCAGTTAATTATTTATACTTGTTCATTGATTTAGAGAGTTTAAGGCTTTTTTTTCGTAACTCCTCTACCTCAAGCTCTAATTTTTTTACTTCAAGTCCTGGCATATTAATATCTACAATTGGTAATGTTGATGGATGGTACTTTAGATATTTCTTTTTCATTTCTTTTCAGCCATTATTTTAGAATATTCCCTTGTAGCGTCCATCTTCCATGCGTGATAACGTATCATGTGCCAGAACTCCCTAGCACTCCACTCCATAAAGTGTTGCGGGTTGACGCTCATCCTTTCCCCTGCTTCGAAGAGTGTTGCAGAAAATCCAAAGACTTCTGATAACCTGGTAAGTCCTGCAGCAACCTCTTCAGCCGTTGCATTACTTTCTGGTAGCGAAGCCGCATATTCATTGATGTATGTAGTGGCTTGGCTAAAAAAAAACCACCCGACTGGATGACTTCAATACAACTCTCTTCTCTTAAATCGTCCTTTACCTGTGGTACCCTCAAGGAATCATACTTCCCATCCTTTAGTTTCTGAATGTAAATGGCACACGCTTCTAAACACAGTTCAGCAAATTGTACCCGGTTATCTACCGTTGATAAATCCGGTGGACGTTTGTTAAGTAGTCCTCTCAAGTCTTCGAATTGCGCTAATGACTCAATGGTGCAATCTTTTGGCAAAGTGTATGCACCTACCATACGGGTGGGTTTATCTTCTACAACTTTAGGCGCAATGTTTAAGAATGACAAGGCCTGTGATATGCTTTCAAGGTTCCGCAGTTCCGCAGTGAACAGGATGTCTAGTCCTATTTTAGTGAACAGGTTGATCTGATGTAGTAAGGAATCAGGAAGAGTTAATAAGGCTACATACTGTTGATAGGTAACGTCCGACCACGAGGTCGGGAGTTTAAACTTCTCTTTGTTGATTTTAAAGGTTATCACAGAATATTATTTGGTATCAATAAATGTTAATCGGGGAATTTTCGTGCCACCAATAGCCAGGAACAGAATTAAATTCGGTGTCAGTCATTGAATCAGCTTCAACCCATGTCTTATTCCACGGAAATTGCCTATCGCGATTGATCGCATATTCAATGGCGGTTTTGTAGTCTAAAAAGCCATTGGAGCAATAGATCCATCCCTTACCTTCACCAAAAAAGGAATCATAAGCCTTACAAATTTCAACTACACGATAATAAATCATCGATGGAACGAAATATTTAACCCTGTTACCTTCTTTGGCTTAAGCTCCCACCATGCACGCATTATAAAAGTATCCAAGTCATCAGGACTTCTACCTATCAAATCTTTAATTATATCCTTTGGCATAATGGCTAGTTTCTTATCTTCAGATTCACTTTTCTTCTTTAATTGTTCCAATTCCTCTATGATTTGCTCGCGTTGTGCTGGGCTAGGTTCGTTTTCATAGATCAAATTTTGATTAATAAGCTCCGATAATCGGTATCCGCATTGGCTTTTAAGCATATCAAAGTTGCCACCATGCAGAGGGCTTGAGTTGGCCACAAATCCCTTACAATTAAGTATATCAACTACTCCACCGCCTACGCCATCCTCATCCACAATGACGTTTGACATAGGTATTCTGTGCTTATTCGCCAGTTGTTTAATCAAAGCAGCGCTTTCGGTTACCTTTAACTTCTCCCTTGTAACCTTTTCAATCACTCTAAGTCCATCCCAAACCCTTATCTTAACCTTATCGTTACCAAAACGGGCAATATCTGCTGTGATGTACTTGGTTCCGCCCTCTACATACTCATTTGTGAATATGTTAAGGATATTTTCGTAGTCAACAAGGGAAAGTGGATCATCTTCATACTCCCATTCCCCGTATTTTAACCTTTTCTTAGTAGTAGGGTCTTTAATTTCATCTAATGACTCAGAATAACCGCTATCGATCTTGTTGTTCTCACTTACAAGCGATTGAATAAATATGTACCCGTCTTCTAAACGGTTTTCTTTCCAGGGTTTATAGAATGTATGATAAAGCCAGTTCTTTTTTGGGTTACAAGTGATTAAAACCTTCTTTGGAATGTTGTATTGGTCATTCAAATGCCTACCTACCCTTGATTTAAGGGTATCAAATGCGTTAAAATGAACCTTACCTGCCTCCTCAATAAGGCCTCCTGTGAATTCTGTTGATCCGAACCGCTCAAACATAGTATCCGAAGGAATGTATTTTAACTCAAGTAACGAAACCTCTGAGCCGTTGAAGAACCTTATTGCAGAATAGTGTTCATAGTATCTGAAAGCATCTAAAACGTTATGGTGTTTGGCTACCTTGTGAAAGGTTTTAACCGTTGTCTCTTTTAAGCTTTTTAGCTCTTCCCTTGCCATAAAATACCGAACGCCAGGGTAACAAAGGCACATATCCAAAAGCCATTCACTACCGATCCATGACTTCCCACCGCCAGCTCCACCACCAAAAAGAATGTATTTAGACTCAAAATCGGCTAATTTCTCTAAAGCTATGTATTGCTTGTAAGTTGGATCATGAACGAAATCACGTACCTGGATCATTGGGTTTAATCACGTTCATACCTCTGAAAATAACATCCCCTGAGTGTTCAACCTCCATTTGTGACTTATCCCTCCACTCTTTAGGCCTGCGATTCTTAAGCCAAAAGATCGCTGCTGTGGGGTCTGGGGGATAGTATTTGATTATTGGAGTCTCCACTATCTCTTTGTCTACTACCCGAATATCGGTGTCATCGTGTTGGTATCCTATGGCTCTATGATATAGTGATTGAGCTACATTTGAGTCAGCGAGTACCTTACCTTTTTTTATGGACTCCGAAAATTCTGGATATTCAATCTTCCAAAGGTTTATTGTGCTTTCGGAAACATCGAAGAAATCAGCTATTTCCTTATCAGTTGCCCCTAATTTTGATAGCTTCTCAACCTGAAAGTTAAAATCAGGATCGTATTTGGTGGGTCTTCCTACATCAGCCATAAAAGCAATTTACAAACAATATCTCGAAGTGTATTCAGCTTGTTTCTCATCCCTGGTTCTAATGAGGTTATTTAACGTGTTTAACCATACATCCTGATTGCCTGTCGATCCTTTTGCATAATGCTCTACAAGGGCTTTTTGAGCAGCTTCAAGCTCTATTTTAATTTGCTCACAAGGCTTCTGAGGTTTAGGATCTTCACCAGAACAGGAAGCTAAGAAGATAACTATAATTATTAAAAATCTCATAATGAAGCATACGCCCCTCCGTTTAACTTAACTAACTGCTCCTCAAGTTCTTGGATACGATTTGCGGCTTTTTCAAAGTTCTCCCTGGAGATTGACATTTTAAGAGTCTCAGTTGTAACAATATTCTTTTGAGCTTCAATTTCCTTCTGTAGAAACTTTGTTGCGGACTTAATATTTCTGGACATGCTTTAGCTTTATGGTGTGAAAACTCTAAAAATTACCGTAATCAACTTGTAAACAGGTAAGCCCCAAATCTTTACGCCACATTTCAACTACCTGATCCCTGTCATCTAAAACAAACTGAATGTCATATTTACCAACAATATGATTATCATACAGACGTCTTTTTATGATGGCATCCTTTTCGTAATTGCCTTCAGGCCGCATAAGAATTGAATTGTAGCTTATGTCATTATCCTTCAACCATTTGATTGTCTGTGGCATACAACAACCATCACGCCCGGAGAAGATGATAACATTACAAATACTGGCGTATAAATTAACAATTGATTTTATAGGCTCATTGACTTTATCCTCACCAACACGATGCCACTCGAAAGGTCCACGGCCGGACATTTTTGCAAGTGTTCCATCAATATCGACAATTATTGCTTTTGGCTTCATTGGATGTACTTTACTACGTTGAAGACTCTAATCATTCCAGTGTTTAATTTCATAGTAAGCCAATGACGAAAGACCGATCACCATAGCTACTCCTAAAATTGAAAATAATATCGCTCCTGCTATCATACCTTTTGTTTTGGCGTATACTTAGACCGTTGTATAAGCGCCTCGCGAATATAGTTGCTCATGCTTTTTTTAAAATCCTTTTGTTTCTTGACATGAATTTCTAATTCGGGTTCTACTTTTGCCTGAATTTTTCGTGTTCTCATGCCATAAAGGTACTATATTTTTTTATATTTGTACTACTTATGGCTTACTCAAATAAAAAGCATTAGAAGTATATACCTTTCCTTGAGAAGTTTGACCAGGGCGACGTATTGACTTAATTTCCATAAAGCATTTTAAGTAATTTCTTACGATAAGCCTTTTTCTGCTTTCTAGGTAGTGTTCTTGCCATCCACCAATTATATTTCCATTGCGCCTCAAGTGTATATTCAGGTTCCCATTTACCGGCTTCAAACGTGTATTCACCGCTTATTTCAGTTGTGCATGAAGTGTAATCCCCGACAGTAGTTAAATCAATTCCAGATAGAACCTCAATAGGCTCGTTATTAATGTATAGAATTAGTTTATTACTTTTTATTTCCATTTGCCATTTTGTTTTTAACTGACGTCGCCGGTTAATGCAGACAGCTGTTTTTCAAGTTCTTGAATACGTTTTTGCGCATATTCTTTACGCTCTTTAGCGAGTGATTCCTTTAAAGTTTCTGTGATTTCAACGTTTTTCATGGAATCAATTTCCTTAGAAATCATTGGGTTGCTTCCAATTTTTGGTAATGAATCAACTTTATTAGCTGTTGTTTCAGACTCGCCTATCAAATACTCCTGTTGTTTCTTCAGTCATTTGATCTGTTCTTCTATCAGATTGATTTCGATGTTAGCTTTCATTACTGTAGACAATAGTTTGTCCTGTTCAGCTTTTAGCTTGAGGATCTGTTTGTCTATGTATTTGCTGGCGATGGAGAGATTTCTATTGGGTTTCATACAGTTGCTAGGTAAAGTGATAGCTCTTGAACTTCATGGATAGATATTCTTATGGCCATCGAGCCAAGTAAAATAGTTACAGATTGAGCTTTTGCATCGTAATGTTTTATTGCGGTGCGGATGTCTTTTTCAAGTAATACTATACCGGTTTGGTCTTTATCTGTTGCTAGGATAGTCATGCTATTGAAAGATTGCGGTTAGGTTTCATTTGTCTTTATCTTCAATAAATATGACTTCATTTATTTTAACAGTCTTTACCTTTCCTTCATTTATCATCTGATAAACTCTGGAGCGGTTACGCTTTATCTTTTTACTGTAATTTCCTACAGTTTTCAAGTTTTCTATTTCAACCTTCATGAATGCAATTATACTATATAAATGTATAGTAGACAATAGTTTACCTGAAATAATTTTTAGAGTATGTTAATTTGGCTTGCTTTGCGTGATGGATGTAGGACAACAGAAGTTCAGGAGTTAGGTCGTAACATTCTTTATCGTTTATTCTAAGCACTCGCATTTTCCTTTCATTGATTATGTAATTGTTTTTCCAATTATCATAAGACTGTTGCTTAGTTGAGAAGTGATACCCGCCATCAACTTCTATACATAATCCAAGAAATGGTAAGTAAAAATCTACAATACAATATCCATTCCCTGCGATCAATCCCTTTTGAAACATTACTCTTTTAGGAATCTTCTTTTCTTTTACAAGAATCATTAATAATCCTTTCAATACTATTTCTCCTTGAGTAGCATTTTTTTTAAGTGCTCTCTTTCTTTGTTCTAAAGTTGCTTGTTTAGCTTGTGTTTTAATAGAAGTCATATTGCAAGAGGTTCGGGTTTTCTATTGGTTGATGATAGGGCAGACTCCGCCTCAGCGAAATCCACCTACTTTGCACTGAGGACTGGGCCTACCGGCTCGAAGTATCCCATAGAGCGCTGCGTCTATAAGCTTGAAAGTTACTCTTGGAGGATCAGTCTCCATTCTGACATGCTTCTTTCATTGGGCTGCAATTGGCTACTTGTCAGTCCCCGGGTTGTAGCCTTTTATCCTTTGCCCCCGCGTAGTGTTGACCCGCTAACAAAAGAAAAGCCCTTCCAGGTTTGGCCAGCTACTGCCGCCCCCGGAAGGGCTAATTACAATTTCTTACATTAAAACCGAAATCGTAGCTGCAAGGTTTCAACACATCAAAATTATTAATATTTAGGAGATTTAAAAATAATTTAAAAATATTTTACTAAACACTTGTATAGTACTAAACAGTTGTATATCTTTATATCACCAAACAGAAACACAAAGCCCGTCTCCGAGGTGTTAAATCGGGAGTTTTTATGGTGGTTCCTTCTTCTTTCTCCGCTGACTCTAAGGGCTACAAAGCCTACCTTTTGGCTTTAGGCGTTAACCCCAGCGATCAGGCTGCTATCCTTGCTAATGCGATCCCTTTCGCAACCTTTAAAGCGATCGATCGCACGTCCTTGCAGGGTAAGATCGATTACGCTGGCGAGATGGCAGAGCGTATGTATGCTGAATATCAGTCAGCCTTAGCTGCTGGTTTAACAGCAACTGCTGATATGGCCGAAGGTCGCTGGTCTTATTTCTCCAGCCAGTTTATGGCATTGGTTAAGCAAAAAAATGCTTAACCTTTTTTATTGCCAGTTGCGATACTTAACATAATGTTTTAAAGAAAAAAAATAAAAATAAATTTTGCTAAACACTTGCGTAGTATTAGACAAGTGTCTATATTTGCTTATCAATTAATCGAAACAGCTATGAAGTGCAACCCTACACCCAACGAATTTTTAGCAGAAGCACAAGCCCGTCAACTCTCTAGGGAGGTCGGAACTGCTTACTTAGTTAAATGCCGCAACGGCTATTTAGCTTGTGTTAGCACAATTCCAAGCGAAACAGTATTAATTAAGTTTGAAAACGGTAAACAA
>Ga0208454_1000190_pt1 | contig 43145 bp, 34 predicted proteins | sample EasRivMeERMZT100_FD_187530 | JGI IMG/M metagenome (GOLD analysis project Ga0208454, IMG submission 187530) | Soil microbial communities from meander-bound floodplain in the East River, Colorado, USA - East River MetaG ERMZT100 (SPAdes) (version 2) | ecosystem: Environmental > Terrestrial > Soil...
GAAAATTGATACGGCACACGGGACTGAGCGGTCTCGATCGGCTGGTGGGTGGTGCTTTCGGCTTGTTGCGGGCGGCGGTGCTGGTCGGTTTGGCCGTTATCGTCTTGGAGTTTGCCGATCTGGCCCAAGATCCGTGGTGGCGGGAAGCGCGCCTCCGACCGTATGCGGAGCAGGTAGCGGCGGCAGTGAGATACTACGCCGAGCTCGGTACGCGATATTTGGAAGAGCATCCCGCGGCTTAACGCCGGGCTTGCGGTAGTTAGAGTCGCAGCGTTCTCACTTTAGGTATTCATAACATGTGTGGACTCGTCGGAATCGTTGGCCATGAGCCCGTGAATCAGGCGCTTTACGATGCGCTCACGGTGCTGCAGCACCGGGGCCAAGACGCGGCCGGCATCATGACCGACGATGGGGGTCGGCTGCGCGTCCGCAAGAGTAACGGCCTGGTTCGCGACGTGTTTCTAGAGCGGCACATGCTGAAGCTCGCGGGCAACGTCGGCTTGGGCCATGTTCGCTACCCGACGGCCGGCAGTGCTACGGTCTCCGAGGCTCAACCTTTCTATGTGAACTCGCCTTTCGGGATCTGCCTCGCGCACAACGGCAACCTCGTCAACGCCGACGAGCTCAAACGGTTGGTGGAGCAGCACGATCACCGGCACCTGAACACCGATTCGGACTCCGAGGTGCTGCTCAACGTCTTAGCGCACGAGCTCGGCAAGCACACAGGCAATGGCTTGAACCCGCAACAAATTCTCGACGCCGTCGAAGCTCTGTACAAACGTTGCTCGGGCGGCTACGCCGTCGTGGCGATGATCATCGGTTACGGCATCGTGGCGTTCCGTGACCCGCACGGCATTCGCCCTCTGGTGCTGGGTGTTCGTGAGACGCCGAACGGCGTCGAACGTGCAGTGGCTTCCGAGAGCGTAGCTCTCGATGCCATCGGCTTCGAGCTCGAGCGCGACGTGATGCCGGGCGAGGCGGTGTTCATCGACAAGAGCGGCTATTTGCACAGCCGCCAAACGAAGGCGCGTGCCGGCTACACGCCGTGCATTTTCGAGTTCGTCTACTTCGCGCGTCCCGACTCGATCATCGACAACCTGTCGGTCTACAAGGCACGCCTGCGCATGGGCGAGAAGCTCGCCGACAAGATTCTGCGCGTTCGCCCCGACCACGATATCGACGTTGTGATCCCGATTCCTGACACGTCGCGGACAGCCGCGATGCAGGTCGCGCTCAGGCTCGGCGTGAAGTACCGCGAAGGGTTCATCAAGAATCGCTACATCGGTCGCACGTTCATAATGCCGGAGCAGTCGGCGCGCAAGGCGTCCGTGCGCCGCAAGCTCAATGCGATTGCCCTCGAGTTCGCCGGCAAGAATGTGCTGCTCGTCGACGATTCGATTGTCCGCGGCACCACTTCGCAGCAGATCATCGACATCGCTCGGGAGGCCGGCGCAAAGAAAGTCTACTTTGCCTCCGCCGCACCGCCCGTTCGCTACCCCAACGTTTATGGCATCGACATGCCGGCGGCCACCGAGCTCGTCGCCGCTGGCCGCACCGTGGAGCAAGTGCAGCGCAAGATCGGCGCCGACTGGCTCGTGTACCAAGATCTCGAGGATCTCGTGCAGGCAGTAGCCCACAAGAAAGCCGACGTCGAGGGTTTCGACACGTCGTGTTTCTCGGGTGAATACGTCACAGGCGATGTGAGCCGCGCGTATCTCGATGAGCTCGAGCTGATGCGCTCGAACGCAGCAAAGGCTCGGCGCGATGCCAAGGTTCGTGCCGAAGAGGTCGACGACGACACGATGCAAGTGGCCAGCGGGCTGTGAGCTTTGCGCTTCCTCATCATCGATGATGACGCCGAATACCGGCAGGCGCTCCGCTACCATTTGGAAGTTGAGTGGCCGGATGCGGCCATAGACGAGTATCAACCAAGTTCTGCCGGGCCGTTCCCCAAGACTCTCGAGCTCGATCACGTAGACCTCATCCTGCTCGGCCATCCCGTCGCCAATGACGACAGCCTCGGTTTCCTGCGCCGGTTGCGCGCTCGCGGCGATTGCCCGCCGGTGCTGTTGTTCGCCGTGGAGAGCGACGAATTCCTCGCGGTCGACGCGCTCAAGGCGGGCGCGGCGAATTTCTTCCCGAAAGCCCGCGTCAAGCATCAACGGCTGATCGACGCTGTTCGCGGTGAGCTGCGCGTCGACCGGCTCGATCCCACGGGCTCATTGCTCGTGGACCACCGAGTGCTCAACGGTGCGCGCAAGCGACGCCTCGTTGCCAAGCTCTATGCTGGGGATCTAACGTCCGTCTATCTCGCCGAAGCGGAGGACGGTGCGGAGCGGATCGCGTTGAAGGTGCTGCGCCACGTACCGGATGCCGGCGCCAGCCGATTATTCGATCGGTTCCTGCAGGAGTACGAGATCATTGCTCGCATCGCGCACCCCAACGTGGTGCGGATCTTCGATCTCGGGGTGGCCGACGATCATGCCTACATCGCGATGGAGTATCTCGGTGCCGGCAACTTGGCCGAGCGCCTGACCGAGGCGCTGCCGCCCGCGGTGGTGCTCGACTACACGCGCCAGATCGGTGGGGCCCTGCAGGCGATCCACACGGCGGGCGTCCTCCATCGTGACCTGAAGCCTGCGAACATCATGTTTCGCGACACGGCCAGCCTGGCACTCATCGATTTCGGGCTTGCCAAGCAAGTGCGGCTGCAAGCGGCCATCACGGGCACGGGCCAGATCTTCGGCACGCCGTACTACATGAGCCCGGAGCAAGGGCACGCGGAGCCGACCGACGAGCGCAGCGATCTCTATAGCTTGGGTTGCATCGCCCACGAGATGCTAACGGGCGACCGGCCGTTCACGGCGAGCTCGCCGATGGGCGTGATCTACCGCCATGCCAACGCGCCGCGCCCGCGTTTACACCGCGATCTCACGGCCTTTCAGCCCGTCCTCGATCGCCTGCTCGCCATCGATCGCCTCGAGCGCTACCAATCTGCCGCAGAGCTCCTCGACGCCCTCGAAGCAGTCCGGCTCTCCTGACGCTGCGCTGGCGGATTCTCGCCTGTGTTGCCCTCGGTGGGTGGCGACGTCGGCGTGACATAGCCCTTTCGAAAACGCCGCAAGTACGTCCATGTAGGCTCACGCGGCGCCATCCCTGGCGCCGAGTGTTTCGAAAGGGCTATGTCACGCCGACGTCGCTGTTGAACGCAGTGGTACCGCCTCGTCGTACGCCGACGTCACGTTTGGCACCGCCCTGCACGGCGGGCTCGCCAGCGACTCGACCAGCTTAGGCGACGGTGTCAAGGCTGAAACCGCTGGCGGTCCAGCGGACGATGCTGGCGGTTTCGTGCCAGGCGCCGAGCACGATGCGCTGGCCCGGGCGGCCGTCGAGCACGAAGTCGTGGATCGCGGGGCGGTGGGTGTGGCCGTGCAGTAGCAGTGAAACGCCGTGCTCGCGCATCGTGCGCTCCACGGTCGACTGATTCACGTCCATGATGTCGTCGCTCTTGGCTGCGATCTCGGTAGCGCTCATCTGCCGCAAGTCGGCGGCGATCTTGCGGCGCTCGGCAAGAGACTTAGCGAGGAAATCGTGCTGCCACGCAGGGTTGCGCAGCTCCACGCGCAGCGTCAGGTAGCGCGTGTCGTCCGTGCAGAGCAGATCGCCGTGCGTGAGCAGCAGGGGGCGACCGAACATGTCGACGCGTGCGTAGTCGCCAAGGAGCGTGCAGCCCGTCTCGGCGCAGAAGCGTCCGCCGAGCAGGAAGTCGCGATTGCCGTGCATCACCGCGCAGGCGACGCCACTCCGCGTGAGCCGCGCCAGGGCAGCCACGATCGGGGCGAGCCGCGGGTCGTCGTCATCGTCGCCGATCCAGGCTTCGAATAGGTCGCCGAGAATGTAAAGCTGCTCGGCGCTCTGCGCATCGCGCTCGATGAAATCTGTGAAGCGGCGAACGCTCCGCGTATCGCCCGCATCGAGATGCAGGTCCGAGATGAATAGCACGGCCATGCGACCGTTACTCGTTCAACAGCTCGATACGTTCGATGATGATGGGCTCGACCGGAACGCTGCGGTCGAATGGTCCGCCACCCGCGGTTGGTCGATGACCGATGTCGTCGACGACTTCCATTCCTTCGACCACCTTGCCGAACACGGCGTAGCCCCAACGCGTGGGCCGCGGGTTGAGGTCGATGTTGTCAGCCATGTTGATGAAGAACTGACTCGTGCCCGAGTGCGGCTCGTTGGTGCGCGCGAACCCTACGGTGCCCCGCAAGTTGCTCAAGCCGTTGCCGGACTCGTTGATCACGGTGCCAGTCGTGGGCTTTTGCGTGAAGTCTACGGTGTAGCCGCCGGCCTGGGCGACGAAACCCTGCACGACGCGGTGAAAGATCACGCCGGAATAGAAGTCCTGTTTAACGTATTTGAGGAACGCGTCGACCGTGAGTGGCGCGCGGCCGCGATCGAGCTCGATGACGAAGTCACCGGCGGTCGTGTGGACCCTCACGCGGGGCGCGTTCGTTACGGTGGTAGTGTCCTGCTGGGTGAGTGCGAGCTGCGGCGCCGCCAGCAGCACAGCCAACAGGAAGCTCGCAAAACGCATGGGCTTCGACCTCGCAGACGACCGAGGGGCATGATAGCCAACCCGCGCGTGGGAGTGCATGCGTCAGCGCACCCGCAGCTCGGCAGCTCTAACGGTATTGGCCATCAGCATGGCGATCGTCAGTGGCCCTACGCCGCCCGGCACGGGCGTGATGGCGCCCGCCGTGGCTGCGACGTCGGGATGCACGTCACCGACGAGCACTGAGCCGCGCTTCTTGAAGACCTCGAGGCGTTCCGGGTAGGCGGCAAAAATACGGCGTACTTCGTCGGCGCTCGTCACCGAGTTGATGCCGACGTCGATGACGACCGCGCCCGGTTTGACGAAATCGGGCGTGACGAACGCCGGCCGGCCGATCGCGGCCACCAGGATGTCGGCCGTGCGGGCCATCGCCGGCAGGTCGCGTGTGCGCGAATGGCAGATCGTGACGGTGGCGTTCTTGTGCAGCAACAGCGCGGCCATCGGTTTGCCGACGATATCCGAGCGGCCGATGACGACGGCATGTTTGCCTTCGATTGGGATCTTGGCGCGAACCAAGAGCTCGATGACGCCGGCCGGCGTGCACGGAGCAAAGCCGTCGCGGTTTTGCACCACGCGGCCGGCAGAAATCGGGTTGAAGCCGTCGACGTCCTTGCCGGGGTCGATGGCGTCGAACACTTGTTGCTCGGCGGCGGCGCCGAGCCCTTTCGGCAACGGCGACTGCACGAGTATGCCGTCGAGTTTCGTGTCCTTGTTGAACCGGTCCACCGCACCCAAGACCGTGGCCAGCGTGCTCGATCCGGGCAGGCGCTCAAACTGCACGCCCATGCCGGCGTCTTCGGCCGTCTTGAGCTTGTTGCGCACGTAGACTTCGGATGCCGGGTCATCGCCCACGAGAACGATCGCCAGTGCCGGCGGGCGGCCGAGCTTCTTTTTGACATTGGCGACGCGCGTCGAGAGTTCTTCGCGGATCTGCTGGGCAACGGCCTTGCCGTCGAGGATAGTCGCGGGCACTTTGAGGTTCTCTGCGTGGGCGCGGGGACGCGGATTCTCGCACGAGCTTCTTTGGCGGCTCAAGGTTGCCGCTGGCACTCGTTTGCGGTCCACAGCGCAGCCGCATAAGATGCCGAGCGTACAGCAACGGGGCATGGCGCAGCCTGGTAGCGCATCTGCTTTGGGAGCAGAGGGTCGCAGGTTCAAATCCTGCTGCCCCGACCAAACCTCGATGAGGATAGCGCCCGTAGCTCAAGGGATAGAGCATCGGCCTTCTAAGCCGGGGGTTGCAGGTTCGAATCCTGCCGGGCGCGCCAGGACTGATGCGATAGAATGACAAGACGCTGGTGGACGTAGCTCAGTTGGTAGAGCCCCGGATTGTGATTCCGGCCGTCGTGGGTTCGAGTCCCATCGTCCACCCCATTTTCGATCACCGTGCACGAGCGTTGGGCCGTTAGCTCAACTGGTAGAGCAGTGGACTCTTAATCCATTGGTTGTAGGTTCGAGTCCTACACGGCCCACCACCTAACGCTCGCGCGCGCGTTGCGGCACAGAAATCACTCACCGCCACGAACAGGACCACCGCGTGCCGGTCATGATGCACCTCGTGAGCTTGCAGCAAGCCGCCGGCGTCGAGGCGCACTTCGGCGCATTCGTGCGGCAAGCTCGATCTAGCGCGCCGCACTTCACGCACGGGTGGCTCAATGCCGCGGGTCGCCCGCACCCGTTCATCGCGGCGCAGCTGGCGGGACAGCTGTCTTGCACGGTGGCGGCGAAGCGGCGCTGGGGTATCAAGCTGCCGGCTCGACCGGAGCGGCTCCGCACGTGGCATTGCCGTCGTGAGCTTGCTGCCGCGAACGCCGCCATCCTCGTCATTTGGAATCGCACGGCCAGAGTCGGCTTTGCCCTCGACGCCATGGGCGACGAGCGCTGTATCCACTGGGAACACGGCGCCGCGTGGGACCACGGTCGAGAGGCCGAGCGACAGCGCTATCTCGACCGTGTGCCGATGGCGATCGCCAATTCCACGGCCGCCGCGCGTGTGCTGCAGCTCATGTGGAACTATCGCGGCGAGGTTCGTGTCTGTCGCAACGCTTTGCGACCGAGCTTGGTGCCGTCATCGTCCGTGGTGAAGCGCTATCCGAATGGGTGCATCACGCTCGGTGTCGCGGCGCGCTTGTTTCCCGTGAAGGGCGTCGCGCTCGCGCTGCAGGCCGTCGCGCTGCTCGCACAGGCGCACGATGTGCAGCTGCAGGTCGCCGGAGCAGGGCCCGAGCTGTCGCGCTTGCAAACCCTGGCCGTCAAGCTCGGCATCGGCGACCGTGTGACCTTTCTCGGCGCCGTGAGTGACATGGCCGCGTTCTACCGCAACGTCGATTGCTTGTTGCATCCGCCGATCACCGAGGCCTTCGGGCTCGTGGCGATCGAAGCCGCGGCGCACGGTTGTCCCGTCGTGGTGGCGGCAGTCGATGGTCTGCCCGAGGCCGTGGCCGATGGCGTGAACGGCTGGTGCATCGCACCGACGCTGCCGCTGGCGGCTTACGTCGAGCTCGGCGGTAGTCTGGAAGGCCTGCCGGAGCGTGTGTACGCGCCCGACCGCGATGCGCTCGTCGAGCCGCGGGCAGTCGATCCGACGGAGATGGCGCGGGCGGTCGAGCGTCTGTTCCGCGACGCGCAGACGTTCGAGTCAGTGAGCGGTGCCACCAGCGCGCACGTGTTGCGCGGAGCCGATTTCGCGACGCACGTCCGCGACGTGTTGAACGTGATCGATGAGTCGCTCGCGCGCCGCCGGTAGACGGTTGCCACCGCCATGAACGTGCTGCTCTATCGTCGAAGCCTCGATCTGCGCAGTGGCGCAGGGCAGCTTCTGCGCATGCAGTGGGGCGGGCTCGAGGCGGCTGGCGTGCCCGCCGTCATCGCTTGCGAGCGGGGGGGGTTCAAGTTCTGGCTCAGAACCGGCATTCGCGCGCGTCGCTACGGACCCGCCGCGATACAACGATTGCAGAGTCGTGGCTGGCTCATCGTCGATCATGATCTCGTCGTGCCGAGCGCCGAGCTCGTGTTCGTCCACAATGTGGCGATCGCGGCCGGGCACTATCTGCCGCAGGGCGATCTCGCTGCGAGTGCCGAGCGCGAGCAGGCCTTCTTCGCGCAACTCGATCCAGGCGCGGTCGTAGTGGCGAACTCGAAGCTCGTGCAGCAGTCGCTGGTCGCGCATTTCGGCTTGCCAATCGACCGGGTCGCGGTGCTGTATCCCGGCTTCGACGCGGAGCGATTCACGCTGCGAGGCGCTGCAACTCTGCGCCGGGCGGCGCGAGCGGAGCTAGGCGTCAGTGAACGCACGCAGCTCGTCGGCCTCGTGACATCGGGTGATTTCGCGAAACGCGGTCTCGATCTGTTCCTCGGTGCGCCCCGATGTGCAGTTTCTGGTCGTCGGTTCCAAACGCTTGCCGGCTGCGGCGGCCGAGCATCCGCTGGTGCGGAGCGGTCGTGTCCACTATCGGCCGAAGAGCCGGCATCCGGAGCCGTGGTTCGCTGCGCTCGACCTATTTCTCTACCCCGCGCGGTTCGAGGAGTTCGGCATGGTCGTGGCCGAGGCGGCAGCGATGGGCGTGCCCGTATTAACGTCGCGCCGTGTCGGGGCTAGCGAGTGCTTGCCGAGCGCGTATACGCCGTGGCTGCTCGAGCAACCCGATCCGCAGCGGTTCGCCGCTCTCGCGCTGACGATGCTCATGGATGCCGACCTGCGGGCCGAGCTTGCCGCGGCCGCCGCCGCGAGCGTGGTGGCCTTCGACGCCCGCGCGTATGTAAATGGCACGCTGGCGCTGGTCTCCGCCGCTCAGAAGCGGCGGCTCAGGTAAATACTGATGCCGGTTAGATCGTAGAAGCTGTCGGGTCGTTCGCCGCCCTGCGGGTCGCTCGGCAGCACGTTGTCGCGGGCGATCGTGTCGCCTAAGCGCAGATCGATGCCGAGATCCCAACTTGGCAAGATGCCGCGTAGCCGCATACCGCCGCCGAGGTAATAGCCGTAGGCCGGCGTAGCGAGGTCGAGGCGCGCTGCGCCGAAGAAACCGCCAATCGCGAGCCGCTCCGACAGGTGATGCTGATAGTCGAGCGCGCGGACCGCCAGCAACAGACCGGAGTCGAGATCATCGAGCTCGATGCGCGCGCCGACGCTGCCGTTTCGCAATGCGCGATACACGCCGGCGCCCAAGTGCAGGCCGCTCTCCGTGGTGCTGATCGTCGCGGTGATAGTGGGGATGTCCGCCTCGATGCGCGATGAGCTCAAGCCGACGTCGATGAACACCTCGGCCTTCGCGCGCGGCGTCGCGAAAGCCAGCGCCGCTGCCATGAGGACGCTACAACCGCCGAGCCTTAGGGTCATCTGCATGTGTCGCTCGTCGCTAGAAACGAATGAATGCACTGACGCGCGCGTACGACTCGCCGAACACGTCTCGGCCAACGGTCATATCGCCGCCGATGAGGAACTGCTGCCACGGCTGGCTGTAGCGCGCCTCGAAGTGCTGCCCGGTGTCGTAATCAGGACTCGAGTAATCCTCGTTGTCGAGCTGCCGGTACGACACCTCGAGCAGGCCGCCCGATTTCGGTTGCCAACCGAACCGGGCGAGCCAGCTGCGCGCGCCTACGTCGTCGCCGACCACGCGCCAATCCGCACCCCAATGACCGAGCACGTGGTCCTGATGGCGCAGACCATCGCGATAGATGTGGTGCTCATACCAAGCGTTCTGCCACTCGCTCATTTCCACGGTCAACGCAAAGTTCCGCCACAACGACGGAAAGTCGATGCCGGCCGAGAGCGCCGAGTTGCCGAGACGCAAGTTGTTGAGCTTCGAGGTGTCCTCGCCGGCATACTCGAAATACACGGCGATCGGCAGTGGATCATTGACGACGAATCGGGACGTGAACGACGCGACCTGGTTGCCGAAGTCCTGATCCGTCCCCGTATTGTCGTTGTCGGACGGATTGAAGAAGGCATCGAGCAACTCGCCGAAGGACTCCTCTCGCTCGCCACCGCCATACTGCATGAGGCGACTCACGCCGAGCGACCAACCCGGCAGCGGCTCGATCGACAGATGGATGCCCGCAACCCGCGGGTTACCCGCGGTCGTGCCGCCTTCGAACGCGATGTTGGCCGATTCGCTCATTTCGGCCATGAACAGCTCATAGCGCAGCTTCCAGCGCGTCAGCGGCGTGTAGTTCGACAGGGTCACCGACGGCATCGTCGCGGCCTGGGTCGAGATCAACATGGCGCTGTCGGTCAACGAGGACCACCAGTGATCGCGATAGCCGAGATCCACTTGCAGGAATTCGGAGCCGATGCTGATCACGGTTCCAGTGGGCGTTGTCTCACCCTCGTAGGCCAACGCCCCACCGCTCAGGAGCACGTGGTCGATCGGCTGCCAGTACATGGCCGCCCCGAGCTCGTAGTTGCTCTGGGACGTCATGCCGTGCCGGTTGGGCAGGGCTACATCGCCGCCAGAGCCGGCGCCTGCGGCAAGGCTCGCATGGCTGATACCGGCCGTGCGCATGAACCCGGAGAGGTAGCGTTTCACCTCGTCGCATAGCGCGGCGTCGCGCTCGCACGCCTTCGGCAGCGCGTCGAAGACGGCCGCCGCGGTGATCGGGCGGGTCAGCAACGGCTGGTCTGCGAGGATCAACAACCGTTCGATCTTCCGTTCGATCTCGGGTGACTGTTGCAACGGCAAGTACGGGCTCACGCCGCGCGCGTGAGCGGTGGCGCTGACAAACGCCGTCAGTGCGAGAACGCAAAGTCGCACGAATATCCCCCGGCCGTTAGCATCGATGTTCTGGTAGAGCGAGGTCTGCATGATATCGTCAAGGTTCCCGCAACGCGATTCGCTGCTGTTCGTCTACGGCACGTTGCGGCCGTTCGTCGACATCCCCATGGCTCGCTGGTTGCACCGTGTCGCTCGCCACCTGGGAACGGCGCGGACGCGCGGGCGCCTGTACGACCTCGGACGCTATCCGGGGCTTTGCCCAGGGTTGCGCCGCGGTGAGTGGGTCGTAGGCGATGTGTATCGCGTGCGACGGTCCATGATTTATCGAGTGCTCGATTGCTACGAAACGGGCGATGCACATGACCGACCGCGTTTCATTCGGCAGCGTTGCACGGTGTGGCTCGCGCCCCGGCAGCGTCGCAACGCGTGGGTCTATGTGTATCGGCGGCGCGTGCCGCCGCAGTCGCGCATCGTTCACGGCGATTATCAGCGTCACCTGGGCCTTAAGTTAGCCCCAAGATCGGCGCTCGTCGCCGAAACGCGACTTGCAGCCGATTTCCTCAAGGTGCCATGAGCGCTGCGGGAATTCCCTGCGCCGCGCGTTGGTTCAGAGCGTCCGCGATCGTTACAGGCTCGGCGTTGTCGGTTTCCGCCGACACGCGAATCCCACTGTTTGCGGGAGATTCCTCGTTGCACTTCCGGTTTGTCGGCAAACGCGGACGCTTTCGACTGTCGCCATAACGCGTCGCTGCCGCTGCAGGGCGCGCGGTTGCTAGGTTTATGGTCGGTGGCACGAAAGTTGTATTTGAAGTGCTCGTCTCATCGGGGCACGGATTCAGGGATGAATGGCACTCGGCAGCTAGGGAAGTGGCTTGGCATCGTTGCGCTCGGTATGGTGCTCGGCGCCTGCGTCGAGGAAGAGGAAGACGAGGACGCGGTAGCGGCGGCGGACGGTAATCGCGCGCCGATGATCGCCGGAACGCCGGCGACGTTGGTCGTGCCGGGTACGGCGTATTCGTTTATTCCGAGCGCAGCCGATCCGGACGGCGACCCCCTGACCTTCGGTATCGACGCCAAACCTGAGTGGGCGACGTTCAATCCGAGCACGGGGCAGCTGTCGGGCACACCCACGCCCGTCGACGTCGGCGTGAATCGTCGCGTCGTGGTCTGGGTCTCGGATGGCGACGTCGAGTCGTTGTTGCCCGCATTCGATCTCACCGTAGCCGCGACGTCGGCGAATCGCGCTCCCGTGATCTCCGGAACGGCCGCCACTTCGGTGGTAGTCGGCAACGCGTACGTCTTCACGCCGACCGCGAGCGACGCTGACGGCAACGCGCTCACGTTCAGCATTCGGAACCGCCCGACCTGGGCCACGTTCAGCACGACCACCGGTCGCCTGCAGGGGACACCCGTCGTGAGCAACGCAGGCTCGTTCGTCGACGTCGTGATCTCGGTGAGCGACGGGCAGGCTACCGTAGCGCTTGCACCCTTCAGCATCAGCGTGACGGTACCGACGATCAACAACAGGCCGCCCGTGATCTCGGGCGTGCCGACCACGAGCGTAGAGGCGGGAACGGGTTACGCGTTCGTGCCGACGGCGAGCGACGCCGACGGCAATGCGCTCACCTTCAGCATCGCCGGTCGACCGAGTTGGGCAGCGTTCGATCCGAAGACCGGCGGCATTTCCGGAACGCCGGCGGCGGGGACCGCCGGGACGTTCGCCAATGTCGTGATCAGCGTGAGCGACGGGATGGCGGCCGCCTCGCTCGCCCCGTTCTCGATTGCGGTGACGCCCCGCACGTCCAATCGGGCACCGACGATCAGCGGAGCGCCGGCGACTGCGGCGACCCAAGGTGCGCTGTACAGCTTTCAGCCCACTGTCGCAGATGCTGACAGCAACGCGCTGACGTTCGCGATTGCCAATCGTCCGACCTGGGCCACGTTCAACGCGAACACCGGGTTGCTGCAAGGGACTCCAGGCGCCGCGCACGTTCAGACCTATAGCAACATCGTGATCAGCGTGAGCGACGGTACCGCATCGACACCGTTGCCGGCGTTCTCGATTACCGTGGCATCGTCGAACACCGCACCCACGATTACCGGTACGCCGCCGACCACCGCTGCCGTGGGCACGCTGTACTCGTTCACGCCGACGGCCACCGACGCCAATGGCGGTACGCTGACGTTCAGCATTACCAATCCACCGTCGTGGGCCACGTTCACGCCGAGCACGGGCCGTCTGCAGGGTACGCCGACGACGGCCAACATCGGCACGTTCGCTGGCATCGTGATCAGCGTGAGCGACGGCCAAGAGTCGCGCTCGCTCGCGCCGTTCTCGATCGCCGTGAGCGATGCGGCGAATCGGGCGCCCACGATCAGCGGCACCCCGAGCACCGCCGTGATGCAGGGAACCCTGTACTCCTTCACGCCTACGGCGAGCGATCCCGATACCGATACGCTGACCTTCAGCATCGCCAATCCACCCGCATGGGCAGCGTTCGATACCAACACCGGGCGACTACAGGGAACACCGGGCGCCGGCGACGTCGGGACGACGAGCGGCATCGTCATCACCGTGAGTGACGGTGAGCTCACGACCGCGCTGACGGCGTTCAACCTCGCGGTGCAAGCTGTCGCAATGGGCTCGGCGACGCTGAGCTGGAGTGCCCCCACACAGAATGTCGACGGCTCGCCGTTGACCGATCTCGCGGGCTACAAGGTCTACTGGGGGCCTTCGCAGAGCAACTATCCTAACTCGGTGACGCTCCGCAACCCGGGGCTCACGACATACGTCGTCGAGAATTTGGTGTCCGGCACGTATTTCTTCTCGGCCACCGCGCTCAACGCGGCGGGTGGCGAGAGTGCTTTCGCGGTGCCCGCAACCAAGACGATTCCCTAGCGACGCTCGCCGCGCGCCCGCAAAGGTCGCCCAGCGACGGAACCGGCGGCACGTCTCGCGCGGCGCATAATCGCCGGCCCTCGCTACTGGGCTGGTACCGGCGCACGCTCCATCGTGACTAGCTTTCCCCCCGCCACGGAAAGACGTCCGTTCGCTCACACGTTGCACGGTCAGCAACTCGAGGATCATTCCGATCCCACGCTCGATGCGGCGGTCGCCCGTTGGACCGATGCGCAAAACGCCTACGCGCGCAGCGTGCTCGAAGCGCTGCCGGGACGAGCTGCGGTGAGCGCCGAGCTCGAGGCGTTGCTGTCGCTCGATTCGTCCATCGCGCGGAGCTAAGCCTCGACGGCACCCACCCGACGGTGCTCTATGGCTACGGTGGCTTCGACATCGCCTTGACCCCGGCGTTTCTCGCCGCCTGGCAACCGTGGCCAGCGGGCGGCGAGGTCTATGCTGACCGGCGCGGCCGTGACGCAGCGGCCGGAGCTAATGGCGGCGGCGATAGTCGCGGTGCCCCTGCTCGACATGCTTCGGTATCAGCATTTCCTCATGGCCCGGTACTGCGTGCCCGAGTACGGCAGCGCCGAGAACCCGGCTCAGTTCGGGTATTTGCGCGCTTACTCGTCATACCACAACGTCCGCGCCGGCACGGCCGATCCGGCCGCGCTGCTCACGGCGGGCGAGAACGACAGTCGCGTGCACCCCCTGCATGCCCGCAAGGTGGCGGCCGCGCTGCAAGCCGCGACCGTTAGCGATCCGCAGCAGAAAACCGCTCTGCTGACAGTGAATCGCGATGTCGGCTATGGTCCCGGCAAGCCGCTGGCCCGGGGGGGCGCGACGCCGCCGACGAGGTGTTATTCATGGCCCGCCAGCTCGGCTTGGAGATTGTCTAGGCCCAGGTGTCTATAATGCCGCTTGGGATCGCCAGCCGGGCGAGAGTGGCGGAATTGGTAGACGCGCTGGACTTAGAATCCAGTGGGGCAACCCGTGGGAGTTCGAGTCTCCCCTTTCGCACCAACTTTGTTAGTGATGATGGGATGAACGCAGTAACTTCAAAAAACTATGAGGTCTCGATCGAGACCGCGGCTGGGTTGGAACGGCGAATGACGGTGCGAGTGCCGACTGCCGACATCGAGCGGGAAATTGCCTCGCGGCTGGCGAAGGTCGGCAAGACGGCGAAGCTCAAGGGTTTCCGGCCGGGAAAGGTGCCGCAGAAGGTCGTGCGCCAGTACTACGGGGGTCAAGTACGCGAAGAAGTCATGACGGACGTGATCCGTACGACCTACTCACGCGCCATCGCCGACAAGAACTTGAACCCTGCCGGGGGGCCGCGCATCGAGCCGCTCGAGGGGGCTGCCGAGCACTTCACCTACCGGGCCACGTTCGAGGTGTATCCGGAGATCGTGCTGCAACCGTTCGACAAACTGTCGGTCGAGGTGCCCAAGGTCGCTATCGATGAAGCTGACCTTGACGCAATGATCGAGAAGCTCCGCCTGCAGCGCGCCACTTGGGTTGCTGTCGAGCGCAGGTCGGCGGAGAACGATCGCGTGGTCGTGGACTTCACGGGCACCATCGACGGCGAGCCCTTCGAGGGCGGGGAGGGCAAGGGAATCCCCATCGTCCTCGGGTCGGGCCAAATACTCAAAGAGCTCGATCAAGCGCTGCGCGGCCTGACGGCGAACGAACAGACCACGGCCACCGTGCCGTTCCCCAACGACTATCCGACCACGACCCTCGCCGGCAAGCAGGCGATTTTCGCGGTCCATGTGCAGCGCGTCGAGGAGCAGAAGTTGCCCGAGCTCGACGACACGTTCGCTGCCAATTTCGGTCTCTCGGGCGGCGCCGCTTCGCTGCGCACCGACGTCCGCAGCAACATGGAGCGCGAGTTGGCGGAACGCATCAAAGCGGAGACCAAGACGCGCGTTTTCGACGCGCTCATCAAGGTCAACGAAGTAACGGTGCCGCGCGCTTTGGTCGACCAGGAGATCAGCAGCCTGCAGGCCGATGCCCTGCGACAAATGGGTAGCAACGACCCGAAGCAGGCGCCGGCTCGCGAGCGGTTCGAGACGCTCGCCCTGCGCCGGGTGACGGTGGGCCTCTTGATCCAAGAGCTCCTCAAGCAACATAAGATAAAGCTCGATCAGAGTCGCGTGGAGCAGCGCGTCAAGGAGTTGGCCGCGCCGTATGAGAAACCGGACGAGGCCACACAATTCTATCGCAGCAATCGTGGCATGATGGCTCAGGTGGAAGCCTCGGTGCTCGAGGATCAGGTGGTCGATTTCTTGCTGGAGCGCGCAACCAACAAGGAGAGGGTCCTGAGCTTCAAGGAATTCATGGGTGCTTAACCGACGGTCGGCGAGCGTTTAGGAGCGAACCAGTGAGCGTGCAAGGATTGAATTTGGTGCCGATCGTCGTCGAGCAGACGGCGCGCGGTGAACGGTCGTACGACATTTACTCGCGCTTGCTCAAGGACCGCGTGGTGTTCATCGTCGGCCCCATCGACGATTACATGGCCAACGTGGTCGTCGCCCAGCTGCTGTTCCTCGAGTCCGAGAATCCGGACAAGGACGTGCACCTGTACATCAACTCGCCGGGTGGGGTGGTCACGGCGGGTCTGTCGATCTACGACACGATGCAGTTCATCAAGCCCGATGTCAGCACTATCTGTCTCGGGCAGGCCGCCAGCATGGGCTCGCTGCTCCTCGCCGGTGGCACCAAAGGCAAGCGTTACTGCTTGCCCCACTCGCGCGTGATGATTCACCAACCGAGCGGCGGCTACCAGGGGCAGGCCTCCGACATTCACATCCACGCGCGGGAGATCCTGAGCATTCGCCAGCGACTGAACGCAATCCTGGCCAAGCATACGGGTCAAACCATCGAGCGCATCGAGCGCGACAGCGATCGCGACAACTTCATGGAGGCGGCGGCAGCCGTGGAGTACGGTCTGATCGACATCGTGCTCGAAAAGCGTGCCGACGTGGTCTCCAAGGGCTGAGGATGCCGACTATTGGGGCATGTGCGAACCGGCTCGTAGAAAGTGCGACCCCCCTGCTTTGCAGACGTTTGGAACAAGTGCTATAAGGCCGAAGATCCCGGTCTACGGGCGTGAGGTGCAGCGAATATGAGCGATGATTCTCGCAGCAAGGGGGACGACGGCAAGCTCTTGTACTGCTCGTTCTGCGGCAAGAGTCAGCACGAAGTGCGCAAGCTCATTGCCGGCCCCTCCGTGTTCATCTGCGATGAATGCGTCGAGCTGTGTAACGACATCATTCGCGAGGAGCTCGACGAGCGTGCCGAGCGCGGTCGCGACAAGCTGCCGAAGCCGCATGAGATCAAAGCCGTTCTCGACGAGTACGTGATCGGCCAGCAGACCGCCAAGAAGGTTCTCGCGGTAGCTGTGTACAACCATTACAAGCGCCTCGAGAACCGCTCGCGCGACAAGAGTAAGAGCGACATCGAGCTCGCGAAGAGCAACATCCTGCTGATCGGGCCCACGGGCTGCGGCAAGACCCTGCTGGCCGAGACGCTGGCGCGATTACTCAACGTGCCGTTTACGATCGCGGATGCTACGACGCTCACCGAGGCCGGCTACGTCGGCGAGGACGTCGAGAACATCATCCAGAAGCTGCTGCAAAAGTGCGAGTACGACGTCGAGAAGGCACAGACGGGCATCGTCTACATCGACGAGATCGACAAGATCTCGCGCAAATCCGATAACCCGTCCATCACCCGCGATGTGTCGGGTGAGGGTGTGCAGCAGGCGCTGCTCAAGCTCATCGAGGGCACGATCGCTTCGGTGCCGCCGCAGGGCGGCCGCAAGCACCCGCAGCAAGAATTCTTGCAGGTCGACACATCCAATATATTGTTCATCTGCGGTGGCGCATTCTCCGGGCTCGACAAAATCGTTCTCAACCGCTCCAAGAAGAGCGGGATCGGCTTCGTGGCCGAGGTTCGACCGCCCGATGGCGGCCAGCACATTAACGAGCTCCTGGGCGATGTCGAGCCGGAAGATCTCATCAAATACGGGTTGATTCCGGAGTTTGTCGGTCGTCTGCCCGTGGTGGCGACGCTCGAGGAGCTTGACGAGGAAGCGTTGATCGAGATTCTGACCGAGCCGCGCAACGCGCTCACCAAGCAGTACCAGAAGCTCTTCGACATGGAAGGCGTCCAGCTCGAGTTTCGCGAAGATGCGTTACGTGCGGTCGCGCGCAAAGCTATGCAGCGCAAGACCGGCGCGCGCGGGCTGCGCACCATTCTCGAGAACGTCTTGCTCGACACGATGTACGAGCTACCCTCGATGACGAATGCGACCAAGGTCGTCGTCGATGACGCAGTCGTGACCGGCGAGACCAAGCCGTACGTCATTTACGAGGCCGATGAGCCGGCTGCTGTGGGAGACGAACGTCGCTAACGCGTGCCCGGTCGGCGTGCCGATCGCGGCGCAGCGCAGTTCGGCGCTGCCGCGAGCACTTGTATAGCGCAGGCGTAGCCCTCATCGATCGTCGGCGGCGCAGTCCGCGACGCTGTATCACGAGACCACCATCATGACAGACCCTACTGAGACACAGCCCCCAAAGCGCTTGCCGATCCTGCCGCTGCGCGATGTCGTCGTGTACCCGCACACGGTGATTCCGCTCTTCGTGGGCCGCGAACGATCCGTCAAGGCGTTGGATCAAGCAATGGCCGGGAGTCGCGAGATCCTCCTCGTCGCCCAAACGCAGCCCGATATCGACGAGCCAGGGCCGAAAGACATTTACGAGATCGGCACGCTGGCGACGATTCTGCAGTTGCTCAAGCTGCCGGACGGCACGGTCAAAGTGCTCGTCGAGGGCATCAAACGCGCGCACCTGCGCGATGTGCAGGTCGCGGATAGCTTCACGGCCGAGGCCGAGGATTTGCCCGAGGGTAGCGAGACGGACCGGCGCGAGATGGACGTGCTGACACGCTCTGTCATGTCGCGCTTCGAGCAGTACGTCAAGCTCAACAAAAAGATCCCTCCGGAGATCCTGACCTCGCTGTCGGGTATCGACTCGCCGAGCCGGCTCGCCGATACGGTTGCGGCGCAGATGACGCTGAAGCTCTCGGAAAAGCAAAAGGTGCTCGAGATTGCCACCGTCAAGCAGCGGCTGGAGCACGTGCTGGGTCTCATCGACGGCGAGATCGACATGCTGCGCATCGAGAAGCGCATCCGCGGTCGCGTCAAGCAACAAATGGAGAAGAGCCAGCGCGAGTACTACCTGAATGAGCAGATGAAGGCCATTCAGAAAGAGCTCGGCGAGATGGAAGACGCGCCGAACGAGTTGGTCGAGCTCGAGCAGAGAATCAAAGCCGCGGGCATGCCGAAGGACGCGAAGGAGAAGGCGACATCCGAGCTCAACAAGCTCAAGTTGATGTCGCCGATGTCGGCCGAAGCCACCGTCGTCCGCAACTACATCGATTGGCTCGTCAAGGTTCCTTGGAAGAAGCGCACCAAGGTGCATCAGAACCTGCCCGACGCCGAACGTGTGCTCGAGGAGGACCACTTCGGCCTGGACAAGGTCAAGGAACGGATCCTGGAGTACCTTGCGGTGCAGCAGCGTGTCAAAGCGCTCAAGGGCCCGATTCTCTGTCTAGTGGGTCCACCCGGCGTAGGCAAGACGTCGCTCGGCCAGAGCATGGCGCGCGCTACCAATCGCAAGTTCGTGCGCATGTCGCTTGGCGGTGTGCGCGACGAGGCCGAGATTCGCGGTCATCGTCGCACTTACATCGGCTCGATGCCCGGCAAGATCGTGCAGAACCTCGGCAAGGTGAAGGTGCGCAATCCGCTCTTTCTGCTCGATGAAGTCGACAAGATGTCGATGGACTTCCGTGGCGATCCTTCCTCGGCGTTGCTCGAGGTGCTGGACCCAGAGCAGAACTCAACGTTCAACGATCACTACCTCGAAGTGGACTTCGATCTGTCCGAGGTGATGTTCGTCTGCACAGCGAACAGCCTCAACATTCCGGCGCCGTTGCTCGACCGCATGGAAGTGATCCGGTTGCCGGGCTACACCGAAGACGAGAAGCTCAATATCGCTCGCCGCTATCTGGTGCCAAAGCAAATGCGCCAGAATGGCTTGAAGGAAGACGAGCTCAAGATCTCCGATTCTGCGATCCTCGACATCATTCGCTACTACACGCGTGAGGCCGGCGTTCGTAGCCTGGAGCGCGAGGCGGCGAATATCTGCCGCAAGGTCGTGAAGCAACTGTTGCTGAAGCCGCGCAAGGGTACGGTCAAGGTCGATCACGATAACTTGTCGAAATTGCTCGGTGTGCGCCGGTTCCGTTACGGCCGTGCCGAGGAGAACGATCAGGTGGGCCAGGTCACGGGGCTCGCGTGGACAGAGGTGGGCGGTGAGTTGCTCACGATAGAGGCCGCCATCGTGCCGGGTAAGGGCAAGCTGATCCACACCGGGCAACTTGGCGACGTCATGCAAGAGTCGATTCAGGCGGCCATGACCGTGGTCCGCAGCCGCGCCGCCGTGCTCGGCCTCGACGAAGGATTCCATCTGAAGTCGGATGTCCACATCCACGTTCCAGAAGGTGCGACGCCGAAGGACGGGCCGTCCGCCGGTATCGGCATGTGCGCGGCTCTCGTATCCGCTCTGACAAAGATCCCGGCGCGCTCGAGTGTGGCGATGACGGGAGAGATCACACTGCGCGGTGAAGTGTTGCCAATCGGTGGCCTCAAAGAGAAGTTGCTCGCTGCGCACAGAGGCGGCATCGAGACGGTGTTGATACCGGCCGACAACGAAAAGGACCTCGCTGAAATCCCGAAGAACATCAAAGACAAGTTGAACATTGTTCCCGTCAAATGGATCGACGAGGTTTTCGAGTTGGCGCTGCAACAAACGCCGCGGCCGATTCGTAGCGACGTGGTGGTGACTCCAGAAAGAGACACCCCTGCGAACGATGATGGAACGAGCGAGGCGACTCTACCGCACTAGCTGCAACGTCTGTTCAGTTGACACGCGAAAATCGGCCTTGGTATAAGGTTCGCCAGTTTCGTGAGCGCGGCCTGAGCTTCGAGACGAAATTTCCTGGGTAGACGTCGTACTCCACACGTCTGGGATCAACGTTCTTCAAAACGCACAGTTGTGTAAGGGATTCGAATGAACAAGGCAGAACTCGTCGATGCGGTAGCGGCTGCGGCAAACCTCTCCAAAGCAGATGCGGGTCGTGCCGTCGATGCGGTGGTGAACAGCGTCACGTCGGCTCTGAAAAAGGGACAACAGGTTTCGGTGGTGGGCTTCGGCACGTTCGGTGTCAAACACCGCGCTGCCCGCAGCGGGCGTAATCCGCGCACGGGCGAGACCATCAGCATCGCGGCAAGCAACGTGCCCGGGTTCAAAGCTGGTAAGGCATTGAAGGATGCCGTAAACTGACCGGCTCTGTCCCAGGGTGCTTAGCTCAGCTGGGAGAGCGTCGCCCTTACAAGGCGAAGGTCGGGGGTTCGATCCCCTCAGCACCCACCAGTAAGAGCCGGAGTGGTAGTTCAGCTGGTTAGAATACCGGCCTGTCACGCCGGGGGTCGCGGGTTCGAGTCCCGTCCACTCCGCCATATAACTGACATCAAGGACAGATTTGTTAGCGCAAGTCTGTCCTTTGATTTTTTTGGACACGTCTGAACCATGTTGCAACGACTCCACGACTCCGCTGGCCGCTGGATCGCGCTCCTCCTATTGGGACTGGTCAGCGTCGGCTTCATCTTCTGGGGCGTGGACTTCGGGCTCACCGGCATTGCGACGTTCGCTGCCAAGGTGAACGGCGAGGATCTCTCTCTCACCGATTTCGATCGTGAGCTGCAAAACCGCCAGAACCAATACCAGCAGCTCTACCGCACGGAGTTGAGCGAAGACATGCGGCGCCAGATGCGGTTGGCCGTCATCGAAGACATGGTGCGGGAAGCTGCCCTCAAGCAACGCGTGACCGAACAGGGTTATCGCGCCTCGAATCAACGCGTGACCGATTCCATTCTTGCAGTGGCCGCGTTCCAGATCGACGGCCAGTTCAACCTTGACGTTTACCGCGGCTTGCTCGCGAATCAGGGTCTGACGCCTGCGGCGTTCGAGGCTTTGCAGCGCGAGAGCCTCGAGGTGGCCGATTTGCAGAGCGGCATCGCCGACTCCACTTTCCTCACGCCAGCCGAGTTCCGGCGTTACATCGAGCTCTACAACCAGCGCCGCGAAGTAGCGTACGCATTGTTCGACACGATGGCATTTGCCGCTAACTTGACGATCGACGATGCTGCGATCGCCGCCCGCTACGACGCCAACCAAGTCAGTTACCAAACGAGCGAAACGGTGGACCTGGAGTACGTCGAGCTAGCGCTCGCGGATATCGCCGCGACCGTCGAGCTGTCCGAAGAGGAATTGCGGGCGGCCTACGAAGAGGAGCGCGAGCGATTCCAAACAGCCGAGGAGCGGCGCGCGCGGCACATTCTGCTCGAGGTAGCCGATGCCCAAGAGGACGCAGTCCGCGCCACCGCCGAGGGCATCGCACAGCGTTTGCGCAACGGGGAGGATTTCGCCGCGCTAGCGAGCGAGCTCTCCACCGATGCCGGCACCAAGAACCAGGGCGGTGACCTCGGTTGGATCGGGCGTGGCGTGCTCGTCGGTCCGTTCGAAGACGCGTTGTTCGCCATGCAAGTGGCGGAGATTAGTGCCCCCGTGCGCAGCGAGTTCGGGTATCACATCATTCGCCTCGATGAGGTGCGCGCCGGAGATTTGCAGTCGTTCGAGGCCGTGCGGGACGAGCTCGCGGCCGAAACGCGCACGCGCCGTGCCGAAGCGGAGTTCTACGATCGCGCGAATCAGCTCGGCGACAGTGCGTTCGACGCCTACAACGAGCTCGCTACCGTCGCGACGGCGATGCAGTTGCCGATGAAGACGCTCCAGGGCTTCCCCCGCAGCGGCGATCCGAATGCTTTCAGCAACGGCGCGGCCGTGGTTCAGGCAGCGTTCGCCGAGGAGGTCGTCGATAGCGGCCGCAACAGCGAGCTCATCGAGTTGGCGGACGATCACGTGCTCGTGCTGCGCGTAACGGCGCACCATTTGCCGCAAACGAAGCCTCTCGACCAAGTTCGCGACCAGATTCGCGCCGAGCTCACGGCAGAGCGTGCGCAGCAGCTAGCGGAGGAAGCCGCCACCGCGTTTCTCGCCGAGATCGAGCAGAGCGGTGATCCGGCCGTGCTCGCCGCCGCTCGTAACGGGACCTGGTATCCGGCTGCCTGGGTCGAGCGGACCGATAGTGCTGTGCCGACTGAAGTGCTGTCCGCCGCATTCGGCCTGGCCAAACCCGCGGCCGATGCTGTACTGCGCGAGAGGGTCGCACTCGCCAACGGTAGCCACGTGGTCGTCGTGCTGACGAAGGTGGAAGCCGGTGAGCCGGCCAGCATGACGCAGGCCGAGCGCGATCAGCGCCAGAAGCAGCTCGCCGATCAGTCCGCGCGGGCCGAGCTGACGAGCTACGCCGGTAGTGTGCGCGAGCAGGCTACGGTGCGGATTCCGCCCGAGATCCTCGAGCCCCCCGTCTACTGAGACGGTGGGGCCGTCTCCGGGAACGCCATGCCGACGATGTTGAAACCGGAGTCGACGTAGATCACCTGGCCCGTGATGCCGGCGGCTAGATCCGAGCACAGGAAGGCCGCGGCGTTACCCACATCCTCGATGGTGACATTGCGCCTGAGCGGTGACGTTGCGCCGACCTGAGCGATCATCTGCCGAATGCCTTTGACGCCCGAAGCTGCGAGCGTGCGAATCGGCCCGGCCGAGATGGCGTTGACGCGAATACCGTTGACGCCGAGATCGACGGCGAGAAACCGCACATTGGCCTCCAGGCTCGCTTTGGCCAGGCCCATGACGTTGTAGTTCGGTAGCACGCGTACGGCGCCTAAGTAGCTCAGCGTGAGCAGGGCGCCGGCCCGGCCGCGCATCAGGGGTTCCGACTTCTTCGCGAGCGCCGCGAGGCTATAGCTCGAGACGTCATGGGCGATGCGGAATCCTTCGCGGCTCACGGCATCGAGATAACGACCTTCGAGCTGCTCGGCCGGCGCAAACGCCACCGAATGCACGAGGATGTCGAAGCCGTTCCAGCGTTTGGCGAGCGCGTCGAAGAACGCGTCGATCTGCGTATCGTCGGCCACGTCGAGCGGTAGCGTGAGGTCGCTGCCGAGCTCCGCCGCCATCTCCTCCACGCGCTTCTGCAGCTTATCGCTCTGATAGCTCAAGGCCAACTCGGCGCCTTCGCGCCGCATGGCCTGGGCAATGCCCCATGCGATCGAGCGGCTGCTCGCCAACCCAATGATCACCGCTCGCTTGCCAGCAAGAAATCCCATTAGCCGCTTTGCTCCGTGACATCGACGAACATGACGAGCCGTTGACCCGGTTGCAGATATTTGTCGCCCGCGCCTGCGTTCCACTCCACGAGCTTCGGCACCGTGACGCGGAACCGCTGGGCGATAGAGAACAACGAGTCGCCGCGGCGCACGACGTAGGTGACCTGGCGGATACGGTCGTTGCCGGCAGCAAACCCGGCGACCGCATCGGTGCGCGCCACCGTCGCCTGTGCCGACGCTTGGCTTACGGCGCCGCTCGGCGGCGAACGGTTCCAGATCACGAGCTCACGGTCGACGCTGAGGACGTCGCCCGGCGCCATCGAGTTCCAAACCGCGAGGCTGCGCACGTCGACGGCGTACTGCTGCGCGATCGACCACAACGATTCGCCGCTGCGCACGACGTGCTCCTTGCGTTCGCCGCTGCGGGGGGTGCTCTGCTGCCGTGCCGCCCGCATCTCGGCGCTTTGCGAGTAGTTCGCGAGCGACTGCGTCGCGTGCGGGATCATGAGGTAGTCGCCCGCGACGATCGTGTTGCCGCGGAGCTCGTTGATCTCGCGCAGCACGGCCGCGGTGGTGTGGTAACGCTCGGCGACGCCACCGATCGTCTCGCCCTGCTTCACGCGATGTCGCGTCCATTGCACGCGCTCGCGCTCACCGAGCCCTGCCAATTTGCTCGCGAACGGCTCCGCCTGATCGACCGGCAAGAGCAAGCGATGCGGGCCTTCGGGGTCCGTGGCCCAGCGGTTGACGCCGGCATTGAGTGCGTACAGCCGATCCGTATCGATGTCGGCAAGCTCGGCGGCGAGCGCCATGTCGATCTGGCCGCCCGTCTCCACGACGGCGAAGCGCGGCTCGTTGCTAAGCTGTGGCAGTGTGACGCCAAAGTTCTCGGGCGTGGCGACGAGCTCGGCGACGGCTAAGAGGCGCGGCACGTAGGTGCGCGTCTCGACCGGCAGGTAGTTCTTGATGCCCCAAAAGTCTGCGGGGCGACCGTCGGCTGCGCCGCGACGCAGGGCGCGCTCCACGTTGCCTTCGCCGGAGTTGTAGCCGGCCACGGCCAGCAGCCAGTCGCCGTTGAACTGCTCGTGCAGTTGCTCGAGATAGTCCAGGGCCGCTCGCGTCGATTCGAGCACGTCGCGGCGGCCGTCGAACCACCAGTTCTGTGTCAGCCCAAGCCGTTTACCCGTCCCGGGGATGATCTGCCAAAGACCCGCTGCGCGCCCGTGTGAGTAGGCGAAGGGGTCGAAGGCGCTTTCGACGATTGGCAGCAGCGCGAGCTCGGTCGGCATGCCGCGCGCCTCGAGTTCGCCAACGATGTGAAACATGTAGAGATCGGCGCGCCGAAACACGCGATCGAGATACGCCGGGTTGCCTGCATACCAGGCGCGCTCACGCGCGACGGCCGGATCGGCGGCGGTGGGGAGGGCGAAACCCGACCGCAGGCGGACCAGCAGGTCCGGCTCGACGATGAGCTCACGATAGCCAACGGCCGGGAGCACGATAGGCTCGAGGGAGGGCTGCGGGGCCACCACCTCCGGCGGCGCGGGCAGAGCCGCGGTCGCCGTGCTGCGCTCGGGCCCGAAGGACTCGCAAGCCCCCAGGGCAGCGCCGGCTGCCAGTACGATGACGGTGAGCGTGGACCGACGGCCCGGGCGCAGCACGTTGTTGTTCTCGTTCATGTTCTGCCGGACGCTGAGTTGCGGGCTTGACCGTATCCTACAGATGATCGTTTCTGGTGCAAGGGCGCAGCCGCCGCCGTTGACCCGGCGCATTGAACTGTAATGGCTTTCTCAGGCACGATCACGAGGCAATGAACGGCGAAACGACCTCCGTCACAGAGTGGTTAGGCACGCCGCTGGGCCGGCGGTGTCTAGGCAACGAGCAGCGGCTCATGCGCCGGGCGCTAGAACGCGTGTTCGGCGAGCAGTTGCTGCAAATCGGCAGCTGGGGAACCCATAACTCGTTCCTACGCTATGCGCGCACGCAGCGCCGGGCGCTCGTCGATTGGCGCCCTGGCGTCCAGGCCGATCTCATCAGCGACCCCGAGCAGCTAGCCGTGGCTAGCGATTCCGTCGACGCCGTGTTGCTGCCGCACACGCTCGAACGGACGCCTTCGCCGCACGCCCTGCTGCGCGAGGTCGATCGCATCCTACGGCCCGATGGGCATCTCATCGTGCTCAGCTTTGCGTCGGGCGGGTTCTGGGGCCTGCGTCACCTCTTATCGGCACAGGGCTATCCCGATGGCCGCGAGCGCGTGATTCGCGAAGGGCGGCTGCGTGACTGGCTCGAGCTCTTGAGCTTCGATGTGCCGGCCGCGACGCGTTACTGCCACACGCTGCCACTCGAGCGCTTCAAGCACCTGCGTTTCCTGCCGCGGGAGGAACGGGCTCAGCGCTGGCTGCCGTTCTTCAGCGGTGGGTATCTCCTGCGCGCGCAAAAACGCGTCCAGCCGCTCACGCCCGTGCGCATGTTTCGCCGCCAACCGCGTCTGCGTGTGGTCGGCGGGCTCGTGGAGCCCACCACGCGCGCCCCGGTGCGCATCGTGCCCCAGCCAGTGCCGGAGCGCCCCGAGCGCTCATGAAGGCAGTCGATGCGTTCACCGACGGAGCCTGTCGCGGCAATCCGGGCCCCGGCGGTTGGGGCGTCATCCTGCGCGCGGGCACGCACGTCAAAGAGCTGCATGGCGGCGAGCTCGCGACGACCAACAACCGCATGGAGCTCACAGCGGCGATCGAGGCCCTCACGGCGTTGAAGCAGCGGTGCCGCGTGATGCTCTACACCGACTCGACCTACGTGCGCAGCGGTATCACCGAGTGGATGCCGGTTTGGCAGCGGCGCGGCTGGAAGACCGCGGACCGCAAGCCCGTCAAGAATCAGGACCTGTGGCAGGCGCTCGCGGCGCAGGCCGAGCGTCACGACGTCGAGTGGCACTGGGTGAAAGGCCACTCCGGTCATCCCGAGAACGATCGCGCCGACGAGCTCGCCAACATCGGCCTCGACGCGCTGCTGGCCAGCAACGGTCGCTGAGCCACCCGACAGGGAGTCGGGTTGCCCGCGCGACGCCAAACGCGAGCCCGCCACCGCACCTATCAAGTGACGTCGGCGCGAGTAAGCCCTTTCGGCAGCGTCGGCGACAGGCAGCAATTTGCGTCCTGCAATTGCTGCACTTCCGCCATCGATGGCGGTCGGACGTCGCCGCCGCAGCCTACATGGATGTACTTGTGGCGGTGCCGAAAGGGCTTACTCGCGACGACGTCACGCTGGCACCGCACCACACGCGGGCTCGCCGACCAGCTCGCGGCTGTGCAAACCCGACTCCATTGCGGCAAGATACGGGCAACATGCGACAAGTCGTTCTTGATACCGAGACCACGGGCCTGGAGCCGGCTGCCGGCCACCGCATCATCGAAATCGGCTGCGTCGAGCTCGTCAACCGCCGGCCCACCCACAACCGGTTCCATCGCTACATCAACCCCGAGCGCGAAATCGACCGCGGCGCGCTCGAGGTGCACGGCATCGAAAACGAGTTTCTAGCCACGCAGCCGAAGTTCGCCGCGGTCGCGCACGAGTTCGTCGAGTTCGTGAAGGGCGCCGAGCTCGTCATTCACAACGCCGACTTCGACGTGGAGTTCATCAACCACGAGCTGCGCCGCTTGCCGGATCTGCCCCAGCAGATTCGCGATTGTTGCGGCGTGCTCGACACGTTGGCCCTTGCCCGCCGGCTGCACCCGGGGCAGCGCAACACCCTGGATGCGCTCGCCAAGCGCTACAGCGTCGACAACTCGAAGCGCGAGCTGCACGGCGCCCTGCTAGACGCGCAGATTCTCGCCGACATCTACCTTGCCATGACGGGCGGCCAAGTGAGCCTGTCTCTCGAGAGCCGTGAGCCGACGCTCGTTGCCGCTGGAACGGCCGCACAACGTCTCGACCGGCGCGGCCTGGATCTCACGGTGCAGCCGGCCACGGCCGACGAGCGGCAAGCCCATGAGGCCATGCTGACGGCTATGGCGAAGCGCGGCCGGCCGCTTTGGCGGGAGGTCGAGGCAGAGGCAGCCGCGGAGCCGGCGGCCGCGGCGTGACGCAAGCGTCGTCCGTTTCCTGGGCCCGCGCGCTCGCGGCCAACTTCCTCGGCCATTCCCCCGCTTGGTACAAGCGCACGATCGTTGCGTTTCTCGTGGTAAATCCCCTGTTGTTCGCCGTGAGCCCCCACCTGGCGGGTTGGGCACTCGTGCTCGAGTTCATCTTCGCGCTGGCAATGGCTCTGCGCTGTTATCCACTGCAACCCGGAGGCTTGTTGGCGCTCGAGGCCGTCGCGCTCGGCATGACCACGCCGGCTTCCGTGTATCAGGAGACCGTCAACGCCATCGACGTGGTGCTGCTGCTCGTCTTCATGGTGGCTGGCATCTACTTCTTGAAGCAGTTGTTATTGTTCGTCTTCACCAAGGTGCTAGTGAACGTGCGCTCGAAGCTCTGGCTCGCGCTGCTCTTCAGCGCGCTAGCGGCGGCGTTGTCGGCGTTCCTCGATGCGCTCACGGTCATGGCCGTGGTGATCGCCGTGGCGGCGGGCTTTTACTCGGTGTATCACCGGGTGGCGTCGGGCAAGCACTTCCATCAGGTCGAGCACGATGCCGCCGACGATGCGCGCGTGCACGAACACCATCGCGACGATCTGTTGCAGTTCCGCGCCTTTCTGCGCAGCCTCGTGATGCATGCGGCCATCGGCACGGCGCTCGGCGGCGTGACCACGCTCGTCGGCGAGCCGCAAAACCTGTTGATCGCCACGCGGGCCGGTTGGGACTTCCTCGAGTTTTTCGTGCGCATGGCACCGGTGTCGATGCCGGTGCTGGCGGCGGGGTTCGTTACCTGTGCGGCGCTAGAGAAGCTGCGCTGGTTCGGCTATGGCGCGGTGCTACCTTTGTCCGTGCGCGCCGTGCTCGAGGAGTTCGAGCGTGTCGAAACCGAGAAGCGAACGCCGGGCGACCGCGCCGTGCTTGCAGTACAGGCGGCCGTCGCGGTGTTTCTCGTGGTGGCGCTCGGCTTCCATTGGGCGGCCGTGGGCCTCGTGGGGCTTGCCGTGATCGTGCTCGCCACTGCGTTTGGCGGCGTCACCGACGAGCATCGACTCGGCCGCGCGTTCCAGGAAGCATTGCCCTTCACGGCGTTGCTCGTGGTGTTCTTCGCCGTAGTGGCCGTGATTCATGACCAGCACTTGTTTGCTCCGGTGGTGGACTGGGTGCTGACCCTGCCGCTCGAGAGGCAGCCCCCCACGTTCTACGTGGCGAATGCCGTGCTGTCCGCGATCAGCGATAACGTCTTCGTCGCTACCGTGTACATCAATGAAGTGGCCGCCGCGCTCGCGGCTGGCGATATCAGCCGCGCACAGTTCGACGCACTGGCCGTGGCTATCAATACGGGCACCAATATCCCGAGCGTCGCCACGCCGAATGGACAGGCGGCGTTCTTGTTCCTGCTGACCTCGGCTTTGGCGCCGCTGATCGGGTTGTCCTACCTGCGGATGGTGGTGATGGCGGTGCCGTACACGCTGACCATGAGCCTGACGGGGCTGGTGGCCATCATCTACTGGCTCTAACGCGCCCGAGCCGGTCTTGGTCAGTGGGTAGGCGGCTGGCAGTCTGATTCCACTCTCTGCCCGTTTGCGTAGCGGCGTACAATTTGGCGCCTGGTTTACCGTTAGGGAATCGGACTTGAGAACTCTGAGCGACACGCGGATCGGCATCATCGGGCTGGGCTATGTCGGCCTGCCGTTGGCAGTGGAGTTTGGCAAGCACTTCCCGACCGTGGGTTTCGACATCAAACCGGAGCGCATTGCCGAGCTTAAGAAGGGTCACGATTCGACCCTCGAGACCACGGCCGAAGAGCTGGTTGCGGCCAAGAGGCTCAATTACTCAACGGATAAGAAGGCACTGGCCGAGTGCAACACCTTTATCGTCACGGTTCCAACGCCTGTCGGGAAGGCGAACCGCCCCGACCTCGCGCCGCTGAAGGGCGCCAGCGAGACGGCCGGCAGCGTGCTCAAGCGCGGTGATGTGGTGATTTACGAGTCGACCGTGTATCCGGGTTGCACGGAAGAGTTCTGCGTGCCGATTCTGGAGCGGCAGTCCGGCCTCAAGTTCAATAGGGACTTTTTCGCCGGGTATAGCCCCGAGCGCATCAATCCTGGAGACAAACAGCACCGCCTGCCCATGATCAAGAAGATCACGTCGGGATCGACGCCCGAAATCGGCGAGTACGTTGACGAGCTCTACCGGACCATCATCACGGCTGGAACGCACAAAACGTCGAGCCTCAAAGTGGCCGAGGCGGCGAAGGTCATCGAGAACACGCAGCGCGACATCAATATCGCGCTCATCAACGAGCTTTCGTTGATCTTCCATCGGCTGGGCATCGATACCGAGGAGGTGCTCCAGGCGGCCGGCACGAAATGGAATTTCCTGCCGTTTCGCCCTGGCCTGGTAGGTGGGCATTGCATTGGCGTTGACCCGTACTACCTCACGCACAAAGCCGAAGAGGTCGGCTATCGCCCCGAGATCATTCTCGCCGGCCGCCGCTTGAACGACGGCATGGCGGAGCAGGTGGCCGTGCGCATGATCAAGCTGATGATCACACGCAACATTCAACCTTCCGGTGCGCGCGTGCTCGTGCTCGGGCTTACCTTCAAGGAGAACTGCCCGGACGTCCGCAACACCAAAGTGGCCGACGTCGTGAAGGAGCTACACAGTTTTGGCTGCAAGGTAGACGTCCACGATCCGTGGGTCGATCCGGCCGAGGCGCAACACGAATACGGCATTGCGTTGGTCGCGAAGCCGGCGCGCGGCAGCTACGATGGCATCGTGGTTGCCGTAGCCCACCGAGAGTTCGTCGCGTTGGGCCCGAGCGGTATTCGCAGTTTTGGCACACCGAACACGGTGATATTCGACCTCAAGCACGTGCTGCCGAAAGAGGCATCGGACGGCCGCCTGTAGTCGGCCGAGGAATTACCTTGAAGATACTAGTCACCGGCGCCGCAGGCTTCATCGGCTTCCACACCAGCAAACTCTTGCTCGAGCGTGGCGATGAAGTCGTTGGGCTCGACAATCTCAACGAGTACTACGATGTCACCTTGAAACACGCGCGTCTCGGCATTCTCACGCCGTACGCCCGGTTCAAGTTCGTGAAGCTCGATCTCGCCGATCGCGCGGGCATGGCTAAGCTCTTCGCCACCGAGGGGTTCGATCGCGTCATTCATCTCGGTGCGCAGGCCGGCGTGCGCTACAGCATTCAAGAGCCGTTCGCCTATATCGATAGCAACGTGCAGGGCACGATGACCGTGCTCGAGGGTTGTCGGCACAACGGCGTGCAGCATTTGGTCTACGCCTCGACGAGCTCGGTCTACGGCGCCAACACAAAGATGCCGTTTTCCGTGCACCAGAACGTCGACCACCCTTTGTCGCTGTATGCCGCGACGAAAAAGGGCAACGAGCTCATGGCTCACACCTATGCGAGTCTCTACGGCTTGCCTGTGACGGGGCTGCGATTCTTCACGGTCTATGGGCCCTTCGGCCGACCCGATATGGCGCTGTTCTTGTTCACGAAGAATATCCTGGCCGGCAAGCCGATCGACGTGTTCAACTATGGCCACCATCGGCGGGATTTCACGTACGTGGGGGATATCGTCCAAGGCGTGGTTCGGGCCATGGACCACATCGCGCAGCCGAATGCCGAGTGGAACAGCGACCGCCCCGATCCCGGCACGAGCAAGGCGCCGTATCGCATCTACAACATCGGCAATCAGCAGCCTGTGGAGCTCATGCGCTACATCGAGGTGCTCGAGGAGTGCCTCGGCCGCAAAGCCGAGAAGAACCTGCTGCCGATGCAACTCGGCGACGTGCCGGATACCTGGGCCGACGTCGAGGATCTCGTAACTGACGTCGGCTATCGCCCGGCCACGCCCGTCGAGCAAGGTGTGCGCCGTTTCGTCGACTGGTATCTCGACTACTACAAGGTCAAGCTCTAGCGGCCGCCGCGCTCGCGATCAGCGCGCGAACAAGGCGCTGAGGTCGAAACGCGCATCGGGCAGGCTATCGACAGCAAGCCGCGTGCCGATGAGATCCGGTTCGTCCACGCGCCCATACGAACCCTGCGCCGGATCACGGTAACGCGTGAGCCGTTCGCCCCGAACGTCGACAAGCCAGACTTCTGCGATGCCGTTGCGCGCGTATAGACCCGTTTTCCGGTCGCGGTCGTAGCGTAATGTCGTGTCGGCCACTTCTACCACGAGGATCACCTCGTTCGGTTTCGCCAACGCCGATTTGTAGTAGTCCGCGCGCGGCAGCAGCAGCGCGAGATCGGGCTGGGGCTCGGAGTAACGGTCGAGGGATATGGGGTTTTGGACTTGAACTATCGCGCCTTGGCCGGCTCCGCGTTGGAGCAGGACGGTCAGCTGATTGACGGTTCCGGCGTGGCGGCTTCCGGGTGGGGCCATGTCGATGATCTCGCCTTCGATCAGCTCGACACGCGCGTCCGGCGCGAGGATACCGGCCTCGCCCATGCGGTAGTAATCCTCCACCGTGAGGCGGTGGCGCCGTGGCCCTTCCGTTGCAGTTTGCGACATGATTCCACTATAGATCACGGTGCTTCTCGCGCAAGTGGATGCTCAACGTAATAGCCCCGGGCCGCACTCGGCGAGGTGTGAAATGCGTCGAAGTCCGGTGATTCGCTCGACGGGCGGGGTTTGCCCTATAGGCGGACACGTCGATGCGTGGTGCGTGCGAGGGCATGAGGCGTGCCCCTAGCGGTTCGTCAACCGCGAGAACGGCCTGACGCGGTTCGTCAACCGGCTGACGACGCATGTTCGTTCGTTAGCAAGGTTGACGATCCGCGGAGCGACTCCGTGCTACAGAGACGCCGGCGCGAGAGCGTGCGCGCTCAGTCGGTGAACAGGCTGCCCAGCTCGACGCTCGCCTCTGCGAGGCTGCCGATGCCGAGCGCCACGTCGAGCGGCGGCTCCTCGACACGCGTGTAGGCGCCGTCCGCCGGCGTGCGATAGCGCGTCACGCGCCGACCTTCGAGATCGATCAGCCAGACCTCCGGCACACCGTGCCTCGCGTACAACGGTACTTTGACGTCCCGGTCATACGCGAGCGACGATTCCGCCACTTCGATAATCAGCAACAGATCGTGCGGGCGCGGGTGTGCCGTTCTGTAGAAGTCCGAGCGCCGGCGCAGCAGGGCGAAGTCCGGTTCCGGTTCCGAGTGGTCGTCGATCGACACCGGATTTTGGCAGCGAACGATGGCCTTGTCCCCAAGCGCGCCGTGCAACAGTGCGGCCAACTGGTCCACCGCCGCCGAGTGCCATGTGCCGATGGGCGCCATGTCGATGATCTCGCCCTCGATCAGCTCGACACGTTCGTCTGGTCGCAAGATACCGGCCTCACCCATGCGGTAGTAATCCTCCACCGTGAGGCGGTGGCGGCGCGGCCATTCCGTTGCAGTCTGCGACATGATTTCAACGCTACCTCCTCGAGCTCGCTGTTCGCAAGGTGCCACTCACGGTAATGGCGCGCTTTACCCCACGGCTAGGCGCGAAACGCGACTGAGTGCGGCGATTCGCGCGGTTCTGCGGTAGGCTTTCGCGATGACCAAAGAAACCTACGGGCCGCGCACCTCTGCGTGGCGCGCGCTTGCGCTGCACGCGGAGGCTCTGCGCCGCCGGAGTATCAAGGAGCTGTTCGCCGAGGACGCACGGCGTTTCGAGCGCCTATCACTCGAAGCCGAAGGGCTCACCTTCGACTTCAGTCGTCAGCTGCTCGACCCCCGCGGTCTCGAGCTTCTGCTCGAGCTGGCCGAGCAGACGGAGGTCAGGCAGTGGGTCGAGCTCATGTTCTCTGGCCATCCTGTGAACAACACCGAGGATCGGCCGGCGCTGCACGTGGCGCTGCGCCGCGCCGCCGGGCGGCCACTCCTGGCCTACGGCGAGAACGTCATGCCGCTCGTCGAGGCGGAACGGCAGAAGATGCGTGCGCTCACCGACGCGCTGCATGCCGGTGAGCTCAAGGGGTACACCGGCAAGACGATCACCGACGTGGTGAACATAGGCATCGGCGGGTCGGATCTTGGTATCGTCATGGCCGTGCAGGCGCTCGCCGAGCACTGCAAGCCCGGGCTCGGCGTGCACTTCATCTCGAACATCGACGGCGTGGCGCTCGCCCACGTGCTGCAGCAAGTCGATGCCGAAACGACGCTGTTCGTCATTTGCTCGAAGAGCTTCACGACGCTCGAGACGCTCGTCAACGCGCAGGCCGTGCGTGCTTGGCTCCTCGAGCGCGGCGGGCGGGAAGCCGTGGCGGCGCAGTGCGTGGCTGTATCGACAAACGAGCAGGCGATGGACGAGTTCGGCATCGCCGCGGATCGGCGGCTCGCTATGTGGGACTGGGTGGGTGGCCGTTACTCCGTGTGGTCTGCCGTGGGACTCAGTGTCGCGCTCGCGATCGGCTGGCAGAATTTCACAGCGTTCCTTGCGGGTGGCGAGGCGCTCGATGAGCATTTTCGGCGCGCACCACTCGCGCAAAACCTGGCGGTGCTGCTGGCGCTCGTCGGGATCTGGAACCGGAACTTCGTCGGCTTGCCGAGCCACGCCGTGTTGCCCTATGACGATCACCTCGCGCGTTTCCCGGCGTATCTGCAGCAGCTCGAGATGGAGAGCAACGGCAAATCGGTGCGCCGTGGCGGCGAGTCCGTGGAAACTGCGACTTGCCCCGTCATCTGGGGCGAGCCAGGCTCGAACGCGCAACACTCCTTTTATCAGTTGCTGCACCAGGGCACGGGTGGGGTGTCGATCGACTTCTTGCTACCGGCCCAGTCCGCCGTGGGGCGGCAAGAGCAGCAGGATCTCGCCGCGGCCAACTGCCTGGCGCAGTCTTGGGCGCTGGCCGAGGGCGATCCCGGCGCTGGGGCAAGCTCGGGCGGCAACCCGCACCAGCGCTATCCGGGCAGCCGGCCGAGCTCGTTGCTGCTGTTCCCGCGGTTAGATCCCGCCACGCTGGGCAAGCTCGTGGCCCTGTACGAGCACAAGGTCTATGTGCAAGGCGTGATCTGGGACGTGAACTCGTTCGATCAGTGGGGCGTGCAGCTGGGGAAGCGGCTGGCGTCCCAGCTCACATCGGCGGTGGCCGGCCCTGTTCGTCCGGAATCGAGCCCGCCCGCTATCGCCGGGGCTCTACGGCGGCTTCGCGAGCAGCGCGAGGCCTAGCGCCCCCTCCGTACAGCCGGCGTTCCCCCTCCCTCCCTAGTGACTCTCCCGGAGACAGCGCGCGAAGCGTGCGCTAGGTCCGCGCGGGGCCCGTCCGATATTCCGTAAAGTCCGCGTGTGGTCCGCCGTCCCCTCGGAGCCGCTCTCCATAAGGGCGCGCGACGCCGAGCGCCGGACGGTACGGTCCTCGACAAAACTGGATGGAAGAGCTGCGGCATTGATCCGTAACTTGCTGATCATATGAAGATTTTAAGAATTATGTCAGATCGACGCAACGATCCGGGCGAGCTCTGGAGCGGGCCCGCGCGGTCCGCAGGTAGGGCAGGCCCCTCGACGTGCCGGGTCCTGGCCTAGCCAAGGCGCTCAATGTTGGAAGGACGTAAGCCATTGATCTCGCACAGGGAGCTCGAGACGCGTGAATCCGGGCGGCGCCGAATCTTGGTGCTGTCGCCACGCGACCCGTATCCGGTCATTGGTGGAGATCGACTGCGGATCCACCGCATTGCGCGCGAGCTATCGCGCCGTTACGACCTCACGCTGCTGACGTTTTGTGCGTCGGAGAGCGACCGGTGCGCGTCCCCGCCGGCAGACGGAGTGTTCAAACACGTGCGCCGCATCGTACTGCCGCGCTGGCGGTGCTGGCTGAACGCGTTGGCAGCTCTCCCAAGTCGCGAGCCACTACAAGTCGCCTACTACCGAAGCGCAGCCTTCGAGGCGGCGGTGCAGGAGCTCGCTGCCAGTCACGATGCGGTGTTGGCGCACCTCGTTCGCGTCGCCGACTACGCGCGCGATCTGCCGTCCGTGCGAGTGCTCGAGATGACGGACGCGATCTCAATGAACATGGAACGCGTTGCGGCGACGCCGCACTGGTTCGATCCGCGTCACCACATCTATGCGATCGAGTCTCGGCGCCTGCTCCGCTACGAGCGCCGCATAGCTGCCGACTTCGATCTCGTGACGCTGACGTCGCACGTCGACAAGGCTTTCTTGTTCAATGATGCGAGCGTTCCAGACGAGCAACTGATGGTTGTTGCCAACGGCGTGGATGTGCCGCCTGGCGGCGAGGATCGGTTGCCCCGTCACGAGACGCGTCTCGCCAAAGAGATCGTGTTCGTCGGCAATCTTGAGAGCCTGCAGAATTTCGACGCCGTGTGGTTCTTCGCGCGCCTCGTGCTGCCGGAGATTCGTGCGCGGCGACCGGGGGCCGAGTTGCGCGTGATCGGCCAGGTTCGTGGCATTGCTGCCCGGCGGCTGGCAGCACTACCTGGTGTGCGCGTCGAGGGCTTCGTCCCCGCGCTCGACGAAGCGTTAGCAACGGCCCGCATCGGTATCTGCCCAACCCGAGCAGGCTCGGGGATTCAAAACAAGATCCTGAGCTACTTCGCCAACGGTCTCGCTGTGGTCAGTTCGCCCGTCGGCCTCGAAGGTCTCGAGGCCCGTCCGGATGAGCACGTACTGGTGGCCGTCAGCCCGAGAGAATGGGCCGACCGAGTGATTAGACTGCTCGATGACCAAGGGCTCGCGCAGCGACTGGCGGACGCCGGTCACGCGCTTGCGGTGCGTCACTATCGGTGGGACAAGCGCGTGCTGCCGCTCGTCGAGAGGCTGGAGGAGGTCTTCGACCGTAACGCCCGGACCGAAGCACGCGGAGCTGCCCTGTCGGCGCGCGGGCATCGACCCATGGTCGCCGCGCGCGTAGTGGCGAGACGCCCATGAGCGACCGCGGCGTGTTAGGCACGCGCGCTGGTTCGAGGCCGGCCCGCACGCCGTTCCAGATTCAGCGCGACGTGATCTACGCATTGCTGATCCGCGAGGTTTCCTCAAAGTTCGGCAAGAGCAGAGCGAGCTTTCTCTGGGTGTTGTTCGAGCCCGTTGCGCACCTCGTATTCCCCATAGTGATGTTCGGCTTCGCGCTCGAGCGAACGCTGCCGGGCATCGATTACCCAGTGTTTCTTGTCTACGGCTTCGTGCCGTTTCTCGTGTTCAAGACCATCTGCCTGCAAACCATGGAGGGCGCGCGCGTGAACCGCGGCCTCATGTCGTATCGGCAAGTGCTGCTCATGGACGTCTTCGTGGCGAACGCGCTGGCTTACTGCTCTGTGGAGGCCATGGTGTTCGCCGTGGTGTTGACCGGCCTGGCGATGCTCGGTTTCGACGTCTTGCCGTCGCTGCCGATGGAGTTCGGCGGGGTGTTGGCGCTGACCGTGTTGCTCGCGTTTGCGCTCGGTCTGCTGTTCGGCGCGCTGACGAGCGTCGTGCCGGATGCGAAGGCCGTCGTGCGCGTGTTGTTCATCCCGCTGTACTTCCTTTCGGGCATCTTGTTCCCGGTCTCGCGCTTCCCCGAGGAATGGGTGCAGTGGCTCGCCATCAACCCGGTGCTGCATCTCGTCGAGATGTCGCGCGGAGCCGCGGTAACACATTACGTGCCGATGCGCTTCATGAGCCTCGAGTATCTGGCAGCCGTCACAGTGGTGTCGCTGTTCATCGGGCTCGCGTTGTATCGCTTGCGCGCGCTCTCGAGGGTCACCACGTGATTCGTCTCGACAGCATCACGAAATCGTACCTGACGCTACGCGGCCGCAAGGTCGTGCTGCGCAATCTGTCGCTCGAGATTCCGGGTGGCGCGAACGTGGGCCTCATCGGCCGCAACGGTGCGGGCAAGTCCACGCTCATGCGCCTCCTGAGTACGGTCGAGCTGCCGGACTCGGGGACCATCACCACCAGCGGTACGATCTCTTGGCCCGTGGGCCTCAGTGGCGGGATGCAAGGGGGTCTCACGGGCCGTGAGAACGTGAAATTCGTCTGCCGTATTCACGGTGTGCGCGGCGCGGGTATGCGCGAAACGGTGCGCTACGTGCAGGACTTCGCCCAGATCGGCGCCTACTTCGATCAACCCGTGTCCACCTACTCCTCGGGCATGCGCGCGCGGCTGGCGTTTGGCACCAGCATGGCGTTCGACTTCGATTACTACCTGATCGACGAGGTCATGTCCGTCGGCGATGCCGGCTTCAAAGCCAAGAGTCGCAAGGTCTTCGCCGAGCGTTTGCAGCACTCGCGCGTGATTATCGTCTCCCACAACATGAACCTGATTCGCAAGATGTGCGACATGGTGGTACACCTCGACGCAGGTCGGGCCACTTTGTACAGCAGCGTGGACGAGGGCATCGCTGCCTATCAGGAGGCAGCGACAGCATGAAGCGGCTGTTGGCCTTAGCGACCGCACGCAACTTACGCCTCGGCGTGGTGGCAGTGCCCGCATTGTTGGCGGCGATCTATTTGTGGTTCTTCGCCGCGGATCGCTACGTGGCCGAATCCGTGATCGCCGTGCGTGAGAACGCGGAAGCGCCCATGGTGGGCACCGACGCGATCACGTCGTTGTTCGGCGCGAGCGGCGCGGCAATGCGCACCGACGAGTTTCTGCTCGAGGCGCATATCCTCTCGATGGACATGCTGCGCCAACTCGACGCGAAGCTCGCGCTTCGCCAGGCGTTCAGCGCGCCACGCGCGGACTTCGTCTTTCGCGGGTCGGGCAGCGCTACGCGAGAGAAGCTCCTCGACTATTACCGCGACCGCGTGGAGGTCATCGTCGACGAGCGCTCTGGATTGCTCACCGTGCGTACGCAGGCTTTCACGCCCGAGCTGGCTGCAGCTGTGAATCGCGAGATCATTGCCGTGAGCGAGCGCTTCATCAACGAGAGCTCGCACCGATTGGCGCGCGAGCAAATGGTGTTCGCGGAATCCGAGCTGGAAAAGGCGCGCGCGGCGGTGAATGCGGCACGCAACCACGTATTGGCTTTCCAGAGTGAGCACGGCGTGCTCGATCCGCTGGCTCAAGTCACCGCCAACAGCGGCATCACGACGGAATTGCAGGCCACGCTCGCGCGGCAAGAGGCCGAGCTCAAAGCGTTGCTCGGCTACCTTAACGAGGACGCCCCGCAAGTGGAGAGCGTGCAGGGGCAGATCGATGGTATCCGCGCGCAGCTCGGGGCCGAAAGCGTGCGCGCCATGCACAACGCCGCCGGCACGAGCTTGAACGTATTGGCCGGAGAGTATCAGGAGCTCTTGGCGGAGCTGCAGTTCGCACAAGACACCTACCGCCTCGCGCTCACCACGCTCGAGAGCGCGCGCATCGAATCGACGCGCAAGCTCAAGAGTCTCGTGCTCGTGGAGTCGCCAGTCGAACCCGAATCCGCGGAATATCCGCGCCGTCTTTACACGCTGCTGGCGCTGCTCATGGGGCTCAGCCTGCTCTACGGGATCGTGCGTCTCGTCGTTGCCACTATCGAGGACCACCAGGAATGATCGGACTCCCGTCTCGACGCGTTCGCGCACTCCCTCGTTGGCTTGTGGCCGCGGGCTGCCTCGTGCTCGCGCAGCGGCTGGTCGCTCAACCGCTGCCGGCCGACTTCGACGCGTTGCGCGCCAACCCGCGTCCCGATGTCGCTGCCACTGCCGCTGCCGCTGCGTCGCCGCTAGCTGTGCCGGCGGTGCCCCCGGAGCAGAGCACGGTGGACGCAGCCGAGTTGCTTGGCCCGGAGGATACGAGCGGCCAGCAGCCGATGTTCGGCCAACAGCTGTTTCGCGGCGGCGCACAAACCTACGGAGTGGGGTTCAATCCCGACTACCTGCTCGCGGTCGGCGATCGCGTGACACTGCGCATGTGGGGTGCCTTCAGCTACGAGGCGCCGCAGCTCATCGATCCGCAGGGCAACGTGTTCATCCCGAACGTCGGCCCGGTGCGCCTAGCCGGCGTCCGCAATAGCGAGCTCAACGAGGCCGTGCGCACGGCTGTACGTCAGGTCTATCGCAACAACGTGGACGTGTATGCGGCGCTCGATCTGGCGCAGCCCGTGCGCGTGTTCGTCACGGGTTTCGTGCGCGCTCCCGGACAGTATCCCGGTGCCGCGGCCGAGTCCATCTTGGGCTACGTCGCTCGCGCTGGCGGCATCGATCCTGAGCGCGGCAGTTACATCGACATTCGCCTGTTGCGCAACAATGAGGAACGCGCTGCCATCGATCTGTACGAGTTCCTCATCGACGGGCGGTTGCCGGTCATTCAGCTGCAAGACGGCGATACGTTGGTGGTGGGCGGCCGACACAGTGCTGTTAGCGTGACGGGCGACGTGTTCAACGCCTTCGGCTTCGAGTTCGACGGCCAGCAGGTTCCGGTGACCGATATCCTGGCGCTGGCGCGGCCGAAGCCGGGCGCGACCCACGTGAGTATTACCCACAAGGTCGGCACGCGGCAGTTCGGCGAGTACCACGCGCTCGAGCAGCTCGACGGCGTAATGCTCGCCGCCGGCGACCAACTGGCAGTCGTGTCCGATCGCACCGTGGCGACGATCCTCGTGCGCGTGGATGGGGCGATCGACAGCTCGCGCGTGCTCACGCTCCCTTATGGCTCGCAGTTGCGCGACGCGCTTGCGCTCGTGCGACCAAACGCGCAAGCACAGCCAGAGGCCGTGCAGCTCTATCGCATCTCGGTGGCGGAACGGCAGCGCGAAATGCTCGAGATGTCGTTGCGCGTGCTCGAGACCCACGCGTTGACGGCGCGCTCGGCCACGAGCGAAGAGGCGGCCTTGCGCGCGCGTGAGGCCGAGCAGATCACGCGTTTCATTCAGCGTGCGCGCTCCGTACAGCCACGCGGTCAGGTGGTGCTTGCGGGCCGCGAGACCGTGATGGACACGTTGCTCGAGGACGGCGACGTGCTCGTCATCCCCGAACGCAGCTCACTCATCATGGTGCATGGCGAGGTGACGCAGCCGAACGCGATCGCCTTCGACAGTGGCTCGAGCGTGGCCGACTACGTGCGTCTTGCGGGCGGGACCACGCAGCGTGAACGCAACGCGCGAATCGTGCTCGTGCGGCGTGATGGCAGTTTCGTTGACGACGAGCGCGCCAAGCCCGAGCCCGGCGACGAGATTCTCGTGCTGCCCAAGGTGGGTACCAAGAACATCGAGGTGGCGCGCGGCATCACGCAGATCCTTTACCAGTTAGCGATCGCGGCCAAAGTGGTCCTCGATCTTTGACGCGGAATTGATGTAGCCGATGACAACGCTTTCCGACGCGTTCTGGCAAGCCGCTGCCGAAGCGGCGCTCGCGGCGCTCGCTGAGGCCGAGCACGTGCTCGTGCCGCACGAATTCCTGGCGCTGCACGAGCGCTTCGCGCCGCTCGAGTTCTCGTGGGGATTGAGGGATCAGCGCCGGCTCGCCTGGTGCTGCTCGAAGGACGACGTGGACCGCGTGGCGCCGTGGCTCAACGAGCGCGCCGCGGACGCGGCGTATTTCACGTGGGCCAACGAAGTATTCGTGCTCGGCGGGAACTTTCGCTGGGCGCGCGCCGCGGACGACGAGAGCCTGCGGCACCTCCCCGCGTGGTTCGAACGTGTGAGCGTCTACCGCGGTGGCACGCCGGTGCGGCCGACGAAGGAGCGCCCCGCAGGCCGCATGGCCGCAGGCCAAGACAGCCACGCGCGCCGCGTGCTCGTGGTGGGTGCATCGAACATGGGCAACGTGGGCGATGATCTTCTCGCCGGCGTGCTCGCAGACCTCTTGGCGGAGATGGGCGCGGAGGCGTACTTGTCCGGCCCCGACATCGACCCGCTCCACGTGGCGGCTTATGACGCCGTGGTGGTGGGTGGCGGCGGGCTGCTCTATGCGAGCCGCGACGGTGCCAACGAAACGCAGAATCTTGCCAATTACCTCAAATTCGGGCCTATCGGCCGGCACTGCAACGTACCTGTCGGTCTCATCGGCGTGGGTGATCAAGACCACGCTGGCGGCGTTGCCCGCGACCCGCTCACACAGCGTTTCTTGCGCACGGCGCTCACACAATTCGCGCAGGTGACCACGCGCGATCCGCTCTCGAGCGAATTCCTCGAGCGTTGGGGCGCGAAGAATCTGCGCACCGGCTGCGACCTGTTGCTGTGTCGAGCGGAGCGTATGCGCGCCGCCGTACGGCCCACAATGGTGCCGCCGGACCGGATCGCGTTGGTGGGCGAGCTGTATCGGCACGCGTCGTTCGCGGAAGGTCTCGGCGACGGCGACGGCGAGCTCAAGGAGCGCGTGCGCGATGGCGACTTCGACCTGCTCGTGATGAGCGAGGACGACATCCCGCATGCGCAGCGCGCCCAAAAGGCGCTGCAGAAGGCGGGCGCGGCCGCGGCGGTCGTCGATCTGCGTGGCCGCGACGTGGACGAGCTGGTGTTCGTGTTCGGCTCCTATGCGGGCGTATTGACCACGCGCTTTCACGGCCTGCTGCTGGCGTTGATGGTGGGTGTGCCCGTGGTGGCGCTCGACGTGCGCGAGGGGAAGAGCGCGCGGCTACTGACCGACCTCGGCGTTGATGACGCACTGCTCATCGAAGCCGGCAGCGCCGATGCCACGGAGCGGCTCGGCGATGCGCTGGAAGGCAAGTTGGCTCCCGTTCCAGCGGGCGCCGTGGAGGCCTTGGCCGAGCGCGTGGCCGTGCATAGAGACAGCTTGCGCTCGCTGCTTGGCGTGCAGAATGCGAAGTGCCCGGCCGTAGGCACCGAAAAACCGGCCACTTCACCGAGGATTGCGGCGGGCGCGGTGCGTGCGCCCCTGGCCGAGGCGGAGACGATTCCGCTGTGCTGGGCGGCGTCGAGCGAACACACCGAGGGGGCCGCCAACTTGGGTGACTCGTTGAGTGCCGTGATCGTGGCAGCACTCGCTAACCGCGCGGTGCGCCACGCGGATTTCACGGACCTCGGTACCAAGCTCGTGGCCGTCGGCAGCATCGGTCACGCGATCAGTGGCGGCACGGCCGTGGTGTGGGGCACAGGTGTGTCGATCCGAGGCGGTGTACTGGCGCGCAACGTGCCACGCACTCGCTACGACATCTGTGCCGTGCGCGGCTCCATCAGTGCGCAGCACTTCCGCGATTTCGGCATTGCCGTGCCCGATGTGTTCGGCGACCCGGTGTGGTTTCTGCCCTCCGTCGTCGACGAGCCGGTGGAAAAAAAGTACGAGCTCGGTGTGATTCCGCACATCCGCGACGTGAGCGGCCACGATCCGGCTGCACCGGCGCGCGCCGATTCGCTGCGCTGCGCGGTGGACGGCGCGGACGCGAGCTCCGTGGTGGTGATCAACACGTGGCACGAGCCCACATGGGATGGGTTGCTAGCGAAGCTCAGGCTCATTCGCTCCTGCAAACGAATCGCCTCGCAGAGCTTTCATGGCGTCGTGATTGCCGAAGCGTATGGGATCCCGGTACTGAACTTCCGGCATCTGCTCGGTGCGAAGAAGGACGGTCCCGTGCAGGTCGATTTGACTGCGCCGTGTCAAACGGA
>Ga0208454_1000193_pt1 | contig 42973 bp, 44 predicted proteins | sample EasRivMeERMZT100_FD_187530 | JGI IMG/M metagenome (GOLD analysis project Ga0208454, IMG submission 187530) | Soil microbial communities from meander-bound floodplain in the East River, Colorado, USA - East River MetaG ERMZT100 (SPAdes) (version 2) | ecosystem: Environmental > Terrestrial > Soil...
CCCATTCGCTGGTCGTCACGGTGCCCTGCGACTCGCCGTTCCTGCCCTCCGACCTCGTTTCGCGTTTGCGCAACTCTCTGGGCGAAAACCATCTTGCCGTCGCCAGGACCGGCGATCAGCCGCACCCGGTGTTCGCGCTCATGAAAAGGCAGGTGCGCGAGAGCCTGGAAGCGTTTCTCGCGACGGGCGGCCGCAAGATCGACGCGTGGTACGCCGCGCTCAAGGTGGTCGAGGTGAGCTTCGACGACGAAGCCGACGCCTTCCGCAACATCAACACCCTCGAGGAGCTGAAGCGGGAATGAGCATTGCGCAGACGGTGAGCTGCCTCGACGGCTACGATCCCGACGCGCTGCGGGTCGACAAGGCGCGCGAGGCGATCCTCGCGTGTCTTTCCCCCATCACGGAAACGGAAAAGGTTCCGGTGCGCGAGGCGCTGGGCCGCATTCTCGCGCAGGACATCGTGCCGCAGATCAACGTCCCGGCGCACGACAACTCGGCGATGGACGGGTACGCCGTGCGCTTTTCCGATCTCGAAAAGCAGCCGTTGAAGGAAATTGGAACGGCTCTGGCCGGGAAGCCTTTCCACGGCAAGCTCGGCGCGGGCGAATGCGTGCGCATCATGACCGGCGCGGTCATGCCTGCCGGCGCCGACACCGTCGTCATCCAGGAGGTGGTGAAGAAGGAGGGCGACCGCGTCACCATCCCGGCGGGACAGAAGAAGGCGCAGAACGTGCGTTACGCTGGCGAAGACCTGAAGGTAGGAACCCCGGTCCTGGGAAGCGGAAAGGCGAAGACCTGAAGGTAGGAACCCCGGTCCTGGGAAGCGGAAAGCTCCTGACGCCGGCCGATATCGGCCTCATCGCCTCGCTCGGGATCGGCGAAGTCCGGGTAAAGCGAAAGCTGCGCGTGGCGTTTTTCGCCACCGGCGACGAGCTCGCGTCGATCGGCGCGCCGCTCAAGGAAGGCGAGGTCTACGACTCGAACCGCTACACGCTGCACGGCATGCTGGCGCGGCTCGGGGTCGAGATCGTCGACCTCGGCGTAGTGCGCGACGACCCCGCGGCGCTGGAAAAAGCGTTCCGAAATGCGGCGGAAAACGCGGACGTGGTGATCACGACCGGAGGCGTCTCCGTAGGGGAAGCGGATTTCGTGAAGCAGCTGATGGCCAGGCTCGGCGAGGTGCTGTTCTGGAAGATCGCGATGCGCCCCGGGCGGCCGATGGCGTTCGGCAGGATCGGCAACGCGTTCCTCTTCGGACTGCCGGGAAATCCGGTCGCGGTGATGGTCACCTTCTACCAGTTCGTGCGCGACGCGCTCATCCACCTCTCGGGAAGGAACGACGGCGCGCTGCCGCTGCTGAAGGCGGTGGCTGCCGAGAACCTGCGGAAAGTCCCCGGCCGCACCGAATACCAGCGCGGCATCGTGTTTCGGGACCAGGATCAGTGGAAGGTGCGCACCACCGGCCAGCAAGGCTCCGGCGTGCTGCGCTCGATGTCGGAAGCGAACTGCTTCATCGTGATCGAGCACGAGCGCGCGGCGGTCAAAGCCGGCGAGCTCGTGAGCGTGCAGATCTTCGAAGGTTTGGCGTGAATCCGATCCACCCGGCGCTCGCGGAGCTCGCGCGGGCGGCGAAGGAAATGCCGGGCAAGGACGTGGCGCCGGTTCTCAAGGAAGCCTTGAGCGAGAAGCGCTGGCTGCGGCCGGAGCATCGCATCGGCGACCCGACCGGCTACATGCGCCACGTGCTCTACGTCGACCCCGAAGGCGCCTTCGTCATCACGGCGATAACCTGGCTGCCGGGCCAAGTGAGCCCGGTGCACGGCCACCGGGTCTGGTGTGCCTACGGCATCGCCGAAGGCGAGCTGACCGAGGAGCAGTTTCGCGAATCCGGCGGGAAATTGAGCCCCCTGAAAAGCGCGCTCTACCGGGCAGGCGACATAGCGGAGCGCGATCTCGAGTGCAGGACGATCCACCGCGTGTCCAACCGCGGCCGCGGCACGCTCGTCTCGCTGCACGTCTACGGCGTGAGCGCCGAGCGGCTCACGACCGGGATCAACCGGTTATTTCCCGGTTAGGGAAGGTCTGAGAAAGTCGTCCCCGCGAAGGCGGGGACCCAGTTCAGAAAATTAGAAAGCCTAACCAGAAAGGGCTTTCCACTCAGGATTCATCTGCTCGACCAGCCTTAACGGGGTCCCCGCCTTCGCGGGGACGACCATTCAGCCCCTAGACAGGGCATTTCGGCCTAATCGTCCCCTTGAGCCCGGCTGTCGCAGGGCGGTAAAGTACGCCTGAGGGGGAGGATCATGGTGCACTTCATGGACGCCTTCCGCAGAAATGCGGATGGGTCCTGGACCTGCATTGCGCCGGTCACGCTGAGCAATCCCAGCGGCCCGGTGCGCTTTACGGAAGGGGCCACCTTTCCGCAAGGCATGATGTTCATGGGCATCAAGGTCGCCACCCTGCTCGACGAGCTGGCGAAGTACCCGCGCCCCGGGCACAGGCAGACAAGCCTGTAAAGGTCTAGCGGGTCCGGCCGCCGCTCACAAATTCCAGCGAGGCGCGAAACAGCTCCAGGTCCTTCTCGTAGTCGGCCGCGTCGGCGCGGTTGATCTGGATCCACTCGCGGGAGCTCGCAAGCCCGCGAGGCTGAAACGGCACCACGTCGTCCCTCGAGAATTGCGCCTCGGTCGCGGCGGCGACGGGAAGGCGCAGTCCGACCCCGTCGCCGCTGATGCACGCGAACATCCGGTCGCTCACGAAATAGGCGTCGAGGCCATTGATCTTGCGCGTGCTGACTCCCGGGAGCTTAAGGAGCACGGTATCGATCTGCGACTTGCGGGTTGGTTCAGACAAGCGATTAAATTGTCGCATGGCCGGACGGTCGAGCCTCGTGGTGTCGAGCTCCCTCGCGTTAAAAGGCGTGCTGGAGAAATCCAAGCCGGCATTCGAGCAATCCCTCGGCGCGCGGCTCGACTTGCGGTTCGATGCGACGCAGGCAATCCTGGCCGGGCTCGAGGCGGGCCTCGCGGCGGATCTGCTGGTCCTGACGGCCGAGGCAATGGAAGCGTTGCGCAGGCACGGCAAGGTGGCGCAGGTTCGCGCCCTCGGCAGCTCGGGCATCGGCATTGCGGTCCGCGCTGGCGCGCCGAAGCCGGACATCGGCTCGGTCGAGGCGCTCAAGCGCGCTCTCGTCTCTGCGAGCTCGGTTGCGCACTCGAAGGTCGGTGCGAGCGGGATCTATTTCGCGGAGCTCCTGGAGCGCCTCGGCATCGCCAAGCGGGTAAACCGGATCGTGGTCGAAAAAGGCCCCGTCGGGCTAGTGGTCGCAGCCGGCGATGCCGAGATCGGCGTGCAGCAGCTCTGCGAGCTGGCGCCGGTCGCCGGGATCGAGATCGTCGGCCCGCTGCCGGAGCCCGTTCAGAGACTGACCCATTTCGCGGCCGGGATTCCGGCGAACGCCGCGAATCCGAAAGGCGCCCTAGCGCTCATGGGGCTGCTGGGCTCGGATGCGGCCCGCGAAGCCATGGTCGAGGGCGGAATGCTGCCCGCTACTTCGGCAGCGCCTTGACCTCGTCGCCCCACTTCTTGAGGAGGCGATTGCGTTCGGCCGAGGAGCCGTATTTCGCCGAGTCGTAGTTGATCAGCTTGATCGAGGCGATCTTCGGCGCCTGGGCATGGACCGGCGCCGCCTTGTTCGACGGGATGGAATAGATGTTCTGGTCCACGCCGACGATCTTCTGCGCCTCCGACGAAAGCGTCCAATCGAGGAAGCGCCTCGCGGCTTCGGCGTTCTTGCGCCCCTTGATGAGCGACACCGCGCCGATCTCGTAGCCGGTGCCCTCGCAAGGCGCGACGGTCTGGATCGGCGCGCCCTGCACGCGCATCGTCACCATGTCGTGCAGGAAGGCGATGCCGACCCCGGTCTCGCCCGACGCCGTCGACTTGACCGGGGCGATCCCCGACTTGGTGTACTGGTTGACGTTGCGGTGCAGGGACTTCAGGTACGCGAAGCCCTGGTCCTCGCCCATGAGCTGCACGATGGTCGCGAGCATCACGTAGGCGGTACCGGAGGAATTCGGATCCGCGATCTGCACCTCGTCCCTGAATCTCGCATCGAGGAGATCGGCCCAGCACTTCGGCTCGGGAATGTTCTTCTTCTTCAGGACCTCGGTGTTGTAGCCGATGCCGAGCGCGCCGAGATAGATGCCCGTGGTCCTGAATTTCGACAGCTCCGCGAGCCGCACCGCCCACGGATGCAGCTCGGCGAGCTTCGGCGACTTGTATTCCTCGAGCAGGCCTTCCTCCGCGGCCTGCATGTGGGGATCCCCCGGGCCGCCCCACCACACGTCGCCGCGCGGGCTCGACGCCTCGGCGCGAATCTGCGCGTAGGTTTCGCCGGTCCCCTTGCGCACCATCGTGACCTTGGTGCCCGTGGCGCGCTCGAACGCGGCCACCCCGGCCCGGCATTGCTCGTCGATGATCGAGCAGTAAACCGTCAGCGGCGCTTGCGCTTCCACACCGATCGGCGCCAGGAACAGCAGTCCAACGAAAACTTTTTTCATGCCGCTAGATGGCCATAACCCGTGCGAGCTCGAGCAGGCTCGCGTCGGCGGGGCGCGTGCGCCCCGTGATGTCGGCGAGCGGCGTGGTGACGATGTCGTTCTTCACGATGCCGACGAGCACGCCGTGCCGGCCCGCGGCCAGCGTCTCGATCGCCGCCGCGCCGAGGCGCGTGGCGAGGACGCGGTCGGCGGCGCCGGGAATGCCGCCGCGCACCACGTGGCCCAGGCGCGTCACGCGCAGCTCGAAGCCGATGTCGGCGCGGCGCGCCGCGTAATACTCCATCAGCTCGTGCACGCCGCACTTCGCGCCCTCGGCGATCACCGCGAGAGCGTGGGTCTTGCCGCGGCGATAGGCGTCGCGCAGGCGCTCGGCGACCTGCGAAGGCAGGATCTCGCTCTCGGGCAGCGCGATCACCTCGGCGCCGCCGGCGATGCCGGCCATGAGCGCGATGTAGCCGCAGTCGCGGCCCATCGTCTCCACGGCGAACGCGCGCTGGTGCGAAGACGCCGTGGTGCGCAGGCGGTCGATCGCTTCGAGGGTGATGTTGATCGCGGTGTCGCAGCCGATGCTGACGTCGTTCCCGTAAAGGTCGTTGTCGATGGTGGAGGGCACGCCGACCACGGCAAAGCCCTCGCGCGCGAGGCTCGCCGAGCCCGACTGCGAGCCATTGCCGCCGATCACCACCAGCGCGTCGATGGATTTCTTCTTGAGGTTGGATAGCGCCTTGGCACGCCCGGCGGCCTCCACGAACTCCGGGCAACGCGCGCTGCCCAGCACGGTGCCGCCCGACTGCACGATGCCGCCGACGTCGCGCGCGGCGAGCGGCTCGATCAGGTCGCCGAGCAGGCCGGCGTAGCCGTTGCGCACGCCGAACACCGCCCAGCCGCGGGCAAGCGCCCCGCGCGTCACGGCGCGCACCGCGGCGTTCATGCCCGGCGCATCGCCGCCGCTCGTCAGGACTGCGATCTTTTTCAACACGAAGATTCTAGAGTGGAAGGCTCTAGAGCGGCCATAGCATCGCAGCGCCGCGCACGCCGCTCGCGTCGCCGTGCTGCGCGCGCACGATCGGGGTCCTGGGGTCTTCGCAATAGGCGTACTTCTTCAGCAGCGGCGGCACGTTGGCGTACAGCCGCTCGTGCTTGGAAAGGCCGCCGCCGACCACGATCACGTCGGGATCGAGCACGTTGATGATGGTCGAGAATGCGCGAGCGAGGCGATCCTCGTAGCGCGCCATCGCCTGCTCCTCGCCGATCGCGTCGCGCTCCCGGTTCTTCGCCGGGCCGGAGAGGAACTGCTCGATGCAGCCGAGCCGGCCGCAGGTGCAGCGCGGTCCCGGGTGCTCTTCGTCGGTCATCCAGGGCAGCGGCGTGTGGCCCCATTCGCCGGCAATGCCGTGCCGCCCCTCGAGCATGCGCCCGCCCACGACGATGCCGCCGCCCACGCCGGTGCCGAGGATCGCGCCGAACACCACACGCGCGCCGCGCGCCGCGCCGTCCACGGCCTCCGACAGGGCGAAGCAATTGGCATCGTTGGCAAACCGCACTTCGTGCCCCAGGCGTTCCTCAAGTTGCTTTTTCAAAGGCTGCTTGTTGTAAGGCGTGTTGTAGGCGTTCTCGACCAGGCCCGTATCGGGATGGACCAGCCCGGGCATGCCGAGGCCGACGCTGCAGCGCTCGCCGGCGTCTTTCTCCGCCTGAAGAACCTCTTTCGCGAGAAGCTCAAGAGCCGCGCCGTACTCGCGGCTCTGATACTCGACGCGGCGGCGAAGCCGCTCGGCGCCACCGGCGTCGAGAACCGCGACCGCGATCTTCGTCCCCCCTACGTCGACGCCGAGCCGCATTTCTCCAGCCAGGCTTGCAGCCAGGCTCTGGCCGCGGCGGGATTCTCCAGCCGCCAGCGCGCGGCGCTCGGGCCCTCGCCGACCTTGAGCGAGTGGCCGCCGAGGCGGTTGACGACGCGAAAGCCGTACTCGTCGGTGACGTCGTCGCCGAGGAACACCGGGACGCGGCCGGCGAACGGCGGCTCCTGCATGAAGCTCTCGATCGCCTTGCCCTTGTCGCATCCCGCGGGCTTCAGCTCGACCACCATCTTGCCGCCCTGCACTTCGACCTGGTCGCCGAGGGGCTCGGCGGCCTCGCGCACCGCCCTTTGCGCGGCGGCCGCGAGCTGCGGCGCGAGGCGGTAGTGCAGCGCGACGCTTGCGCCCTTGTCTTCGAACACCAGGCCCTGGTGCCGCGCGGCGAAGCTGCGGATGCCGCCCGCGGCGGGCCTGAGCGCGGTCACCGGGAAGCGGTGGCGATGGCGCGTGCCCTTTGCGTCGCGCCGCTCTGCGCCGTGCTGCCCGGCCGCGGCGAGGATCAGCGGCGAGAAGAGCTGGTCGATGCGCGAGAGCGAACGGCCGCTGATGAGCGCCACGGCGCCGCCGCACGCGTTCTTGAGCCTGCCGAGAAGAATGATCTCCGGCTCTCCGGGATCGACCGCTTCGGGCGTGTCGGCGATCTCGAGCAGCGTGCCGTCGAGGTCGAGGAAGAATGTCCAGTTACGTTCGAATGGGGGCATCTCTTTCAGAGTGCACCCGAGCGCCGTCGCGCCGCCCGCGCGCGCGCCATCACCCGGCTGCGGTGGCGCATGCGCGCGGCGTCGATCAGCATGCGCCCGGCCCAGCGGTAGACGTTGAACTCCTGCACCAGGTTTCGCATGCTGCGCATGCGCGCGCGCTGCTCTTCCGGCGACATGGTGAGCGCGAGGTGCATCGCCGCGGCGCTCTGCTCGATGTCGTAGGGGTTCACGATCAGGGCCTCGGCCAGGTCGCGCGCGGCGCCGGTGAACTGCGAAAGCAGCAGCACGCCCTGCTCGTCGTCGCGCGCGGCGACGTACTCCTTCGCCACCAGGTTCATGCCGTCGTGCAGGCTCGAGACGTAGCACAGGTCCGCGGCGCGATACATCTCGTAGACCTGCGCCGCGTCGTGGTGCTCGATCTTGAGCACGATCGGCGGGCAGCCGGGCCGGCCGAAACGCTCGTTGATGCGCGCCGCCACCTGCCGCACCCGTGCGTCGAGGTTCTGGTACTCGTCGATCGAGACGCGCGACGGCGCCGCCGCCTGGAGGAAGGAGAACTGGCCGATCCAGCGCGGCTCGAGCTCGAGCAGCCGCTCGATGGCGGCGAAGCGCTCGAGGATCCCCTTGGTGTAGTCGAGCCGGTCGACGCCCACGCCGAGGCGCACGTCGGGCGCAAGGCCGAGGCGCGCGCGCACGCGCTTGCGGCATTCGGGCACCGGCGGCTGGACCGCGAGCGCATTCGGCGGCCACTCGATCGAGATGGGATAGCGGCGCACTTCGGTCGGATCACCGCCGTGCGAGATGGTGAAGGTCTCGCGGTCGACGCGCGCCTCGAGGAAGCGGTCGACGGTGTCGAAGAAGTTGTTGCAGTGGAACTGGGTGTGGAAACCCAGGATCGAGGAGCCGAGCATTCCCTCCAGCACCTCCTCGCGCCACGGGCAGATGCCGAACGCCTCGGGATTGGGCCAGGGGATGTGCCAGAAAGTGATGATGGTGGCGCGCGGCAGCCGCTCGCGCACCATTTTCGGCAGCAGGGCGAAGTGATAGTCCTGCACCAGCACGATCGGGTCGTCGGTGCGCGCCTCGTCCGCGACCACGTCGGCGAAGCGCCGGTTCACCGTCTGGTAATGCTCCCAGTCGGGGGCGCGGAAGATCGGCCGCGTGTGCGCGATATGGCAGAGCGGCCACAGGCCTTCGTTCGCGAAGCCGAAGTAGTAGCCCTGCTCCTCCTCCTGCGACAGCCAGACGCGGCGGATGCGGTACGAGGGCTTTTCCGGCGGCACCATGACGTGGTCGTGCTTGTCGACCGTGTCGCGGTCGGCCGAGCCCGCGCCGTGCGCGATCCAGGTGCCGGAGCACGCGCGCATCACCGGCTCGAGCGCGGTGACCAGCCCGCTCGCCGGGCGCTGGATCTCGATCACGTTGTCCTTGCGCCGCACGTGCAGGTAAGGCTCGCGATTGGAAACGATGAGCACCTCGTCGCCCTTCAGGTCCTGGCGCAGGATGCGCCGCAGCGCATCGGGACCCCAGGTGGTCTGGCTTTCGTCGCGCGAGCGCCGCTCGCTCTCGAGGTCGCTCACCAGCGCCTGCAGGTCGCGCGCAATGGGACGCAACTCGGGCCGCAGCCCGGCCGCCGCGGCCTTGGCGGCCGGCGAGCGCAGCAGGTAGTCGCCTGAGAGCACTGCCTTGATGCCGTTGACCCAGCCGCGCCAGCTGATCTCGGCGATCACCACGGTGATGAGCGCGACCACGGCGGCAATCCCGGCGAACAGCCACAGCACGTACTTGCGCGTGTCCTCGCTGCGCCGCTGGGCGAAGCTCATGTCGTGCACGATCATCAGCTCGCCGAGCACCTGCCCCTCGGCCGCCACCGGCTGCGCCGAGACGTGCAGCGCGCCGTCGGTCAGCTCGAGCACGAAATTGCGCGGCTCGCGGCGCTCGACCTTGGCGCAGCGCACCGCCTCGGGGAAGACCCGCGTGGCGTAGAGCAGCTTGCCCGCGGGATCACAGAAGCCGAGCGCGAATACCCGCTGGCCCTCGGCGATGCGATCGAAGTAACGCAGCACGCGCTCGCGCGCGCCCCGCCCGCTGCGCAGCAGCTCGACCAGCGGGTCCTGCGCGGTCTGCACGATCAGCGCCCCGCGCATGTCGAGGTCGCGCACGAACCACTGGAAGGTCAGCCGGTCGACGAGCGGAACCACGGCATAGGCGATCGCGGCCAGCGCGAGGGCAAGCGGTACGACAAAGCGCAGCGACAGCGGCAATCGTCCTCCGATCGCTTGGTTAAACCCCTACGCCCCTCAGCAAATTTTACGCCGCGGCGGGGGCTTTTGAATGTCGCTATTCGACTACATGCGCCGGCTGGACCATAGTCCGACGACCGCAACGACGAAGGGCAGGATCAGGAGGAAAAGGAAGGAAGGGTCGAGCCCGGCGAACCACTGTGCCCAGAGCGCCCAATCGAGGATCTCGTGAACCGGCCCCTGGATTCCCCGGAAGCACATGACCGCCACGAGCGTCGGGACCAGGGCAGCCGCGAACAGCCCGAGCGCGCTGATCGAGCGCTCCTCGAAATGGTCCTTGAGGATGGCGAAACCGGCGGGGTTGGGGGCGTTGGCGATGACCGTCAGGCCGCCGCCCGCGACCGCGCCTGCCACGAGCGAGTACTTGTATTCGTCCGAGACGCCCTCGACCAGCGAGCCGAGGTAGGTGAGCGCGGCGTTATCGGTGATGGCGGTGAGCGCAGTCGCACCGTAGAAGAGCGCGGTCTCGTCGAGGCTGGAGAGCACGTCTTGCAGCCACCACTGCTGCTGTCCGCCAAGCACCACGAGGCCGGCGAGGAAGAATGCGACCATCAGCCCCTCGCGCAGCATGAGGCGCTCGTGGTGGCGCCGGTAGGCTTCGGCCAGCCCGAGGAACAGGAGGAACAGGCCCATGAACGCTTCCGGGTAACGGTTGGTGAAGATGACCGCGGCGAGGATCAGCACGTTCAGCACGACGAACGCCGCCGGCACACGCGGCCGCGCATCGGCGGGCGCCAGCGCGCGCGCGGCCAGCTCGCGCCGGAAGAGCAGCGTTACGACGAGCGAATTGACCAGCACGGCGAGGAGCGCTTTTGCGCCGAACGTGGACAGCATGAAGCCGGTCGTCCAGCCCCACTTCGCGGCGACCATCAGCACCGGCGGGGCGGCGAAATGCGTCAGCGTGCCGCCGACCGAGACGTTCACGAACAGCACGCCGAGCGTGGCGTATTTCAGCCGGTTGGAGACCCCGGCCGCGAATACGCGCTCGCGCAGCATCAGCGCGGCGAGCGTCATGGCAGCCGGTTCCGTAATGACCGAGCCGAGCAGCGGCACCAGCGACAACGCGAGGAAATAGCCGGCGACCGCCGGTGGCGCCGGGATCACGCGCCCGGCGGCCTGCACCGCGTCGCGCGCGAGCTGCATCACCGGCCGGCTCGCGGCGACCACCATGATCACGAAGACGAACATCGGCTCGGTGAAGTGCAGGCTGTCGAGGTATTGGGACGAGCGGCCCCAGCCGTAGGCGAGCGCCATAAACAGCACCAGCACGAATGCCCAGAAGCCGAACACTGCCTCGACCTCGCCGAGCAGATGCCAGACGCCGGCGTGGGCGGTGCGCGTGTGCGCGAATTGCTCGAAGTACCGCGTGGAAAACGTGTGCAGGACGGCGAGGGTGAACAGCGCCGTGCCGGTGAGCTCGATCAGACCGATGTTTGCAGGCATCGGCCCACGCTACCGGACGCCCCGGGCGCGGGATATTCGGGCGTGCGCGTAAGCAAAACTACGTACTTGCCCCGGCGTCCGGGCGCTCGCACGATGGCGGTTCGGCGATGAAGGTCCTTCGATATCTGCGCGACGCGGCGGTGTTCGCGCCCTGCTACCTCCTGCTCGACTGGGTGAGCTACATCCATCCGCTCGGCGCCTTCAACATCACGCCGTGGAACCCGCAACCCGCGCTCGCTATCGCCTGGATGCTGCTCGGCGGCCTCGGGCACGCGCCGGCGGTTTTCCTGACGATCATCCTCGCCGACGGCGTGATCCGCAATTTTCCTGCGGGGTACGGCGTGACCGCGCTTGCCTCGCTCGCACTGGCCGCCGGCTATGCGGCGATCGCGTGGGCGCTGCGCGAGCATCTGCGCCCGCACGCCGACCTGCGCAGCCTGCGGCAGCTCACCTTGTTCGTGGCCGTCGTCGCTGCGGGTACGGTCCTGGTCGCGGCGGGGTTCGTCGGCGTGCTGCACGCCGCCGGCGCGCTCGCGCCCGGCACGGCGTTGTCCGGGTGGCTGCGCTTCTGGGTCGGCGACGCGGTCGGCGTGCTGGTCACCGCGCCGCTGCTGCTCTTTGCCTCGGATGCGCAACGCCGAAGCGAGCTGCGCGCGCTCGCGCGACGCGGCGAGACCTACGTGCAGGTTGGGCTCGTCGCCGCCACCCTGTGGCTGATCTTCGCCGGCCTCGGCGGCGACCCTTCGCACCATTTCTACCTGCTGTTCCTGCCGCTCATCTGGATCGCTATCCGCAGCGGAATGGCGGGAGCGATCATCGCCATCGCCATCGTCCAGGCCGGGGTCGTTCTCGGCATCCACCACCGCGCGCTCCAGACCCTGCCGACCATCGAGCTTCAGGCGCTGGTCGCCGCGCTCACGCTGACCGCTCTGTATCTCGGGGTGACGGTGGAGGAGCGCGAGCGCGCGGCCGAGAGCCTCAAGGAGTCGCTGCGCCTGGCGGCCGCGGGAGAGATGGCGGGCGCGATCGCGCACGAGGTGAACCAGCCGCTCACCGCGCTCGCCAACTACGGCCGCGCGGGGCAGATGCTGCTCGAGGCCGGCCGGCATGCCGAGCTTGCCGGCGTGATCGGCCACATGCTCGCAGAGGCGCAGCGCGCCGCCGAGGTGGTGCGGCGACTGCGTGATCTTTTCCGGCACGGAACCACGCGCCTCGAGCGGGTACCGGTCGCCGAGCTCCTCGAGGCGGCGCGGCGGGCCGGGACGGGTCGCCTGAGCGTAGCCGCCGCGGACGACCTCCCCGACGTGTGGGTGGACCGGCTGCAGATCGAGCTGGTGCTGCGCAACCTCGTGGCAAACGCCGCGGAAGCGGCCGCGGCCCACGCAGCCGGCGCCGAGGTTGCGCTCACCGCCGAGCGCCGCGACGCGCGCCACCTGCGCATTGTCGTCTCGGACAACGGACCGGGGATCGGCCCGGCCGAGGCCGGGAGAGTGTTCGAGCCTTTCATCTCCGGAAAACCGAGCGGCATGGGGCTTGGGCTGGCGGTCAGCCGGGCTATCGCCGAGGCGCACGGCGGAACGCTCGAAGCGCGTCCCGCCTCGCACGGCGAGTTCCACCTCGTGCTGCCCTTCCATTCCCATGGCTGAGCCGGGCCGCGCCCCGCTGGTGGTGTACGTGGTCGACGACGATCCGTCGATCCGCGATTCGCTCGCCCTGATGCTGGGCCTCGGCGGCTATGCGACGCGTCTCTTCGCGGACGCGGAAAGCTTCCTGGTGGCGTTCGATGCCGGCTGGTCGGGCTGCGTGGTCGCCGACCTGCGGCTGCCGGGAATGAGCGGCGTCGAGCTCCAGTCGCGCGTGCGCAGCCGGGGCAGCGCGATCCCGTTCGTCATCATCACCGCGCACGGCGACGTGCCGGCGGCGCGAACGGCGTTCCGGGCGCAAGCGGTCGATTTCATCGAGAAGCCCTTCGACGACGCGCAGCTGCGCGCGGCGATCGATACGGCATTCGCGCTGGAACAGCGCCGAATCGACGCCGCCGAGCTACGGCGCGCCGATGTCGAGAAGCTGTCGCGGCTCACGCTGCGGGAGCGCGAAGTGCTCGATCAGGCCGTCAAGGGATTGCACGCGAAGGAGATCGCCGCGGTGCTCGGCATCAGCCCCCGCACCGTCGAGGTGCACCGCACGCGCATCATGGAGAAGCTCGAGGTGCGCAACATCGCGGAGCTGGTGCGCTTCGCGGTCGCGGTGGAGCGCTGAAGAAGTCGACTACGCTTTCGGCAGCGGACGAGATCGCCGAGCGGCCTGTCTTCCTCGAGCTGAAGGTTCTCCTGCGCGCCCTCGACGCCCGGCACCGCCTCGACGTCCTTCAGCTTGCGCTCGATCTGGCGCGTGCGCACTTCCGCCTGGTCGATGGTGTTGGCCACCGTCTGGAGCTGCCGCTTCGTGTTCGCCAGCACCTCGGCGAACTTGCCGAACTCCGACTTCACCGTGCCGAGCACCTTCCACACCTCCGAGGAGCGCTCCTGGATCGCGAGCGTGCGGAAGCCCATCTGCAGGCTGTTGAGGTAGGCGAGCAGGTTGGTCGGCCCGCAGATCGTCACGCGGAACTGGCGCTGGATGTGGTCGAACAGGCCCGGCCTGCGCAGCACCTCGCCGAACAGGCCCTCGAACGGCAGGTAGAGCAACGCGAAGTCGGTGGTATGCGGGGGCTCGACGTATTTCTCGGCGATGGTCTTGGCCTCGAGCTTGACGCGCCCCTCGAGCGCCTTCTCGGCCATCTCGAGCGCCGACTTGTCGCCGGCTTCCTGCGCCGCCTGCAGCCGCTGGTAGTCCTCCAGCGGGAACTTGGCGTCGATCGGCAGCAGGACCGGCCCTGCGCCGTCCCGGCCGGGCAGCTTGATCGCAAACTCCACCCGGGCGTTCGAGCCGGGACGCGTCGCCACGTTCTTTTCGTACTGCTCCGGCGCCATCACCTGCTCGAGCAGCGCGGCGAGCTGCGTCTCGCCGAGCACCCCGCGGGTCTTCACGTTGGACAGCACTCGCTTGAGGTCGCCGACCCCGGCCGCCAGCGTCTGCATCTCCCCCAGCCCCTTGTGCACCAGCTCGAGCCGCTCCGACACCTGGCGGAACGACTCGGACAGGCGCTTCTCGAGCGTGGCGTGCAGCTTCTCGTCCACCGTCTGGCGCATCTGCTCGAGCTTGGCCGCGTTGTCCTGCTGCAAGCGCTCGAGCTTGAGGTCGAGAGTCCCGTGGACGCGCGCGAGGTTGTCGTCGATCGCCTTGCGCAGGCCGTCCATCTGGCCGTTCTGCACGCTAGCGGCCGCGCCCATCTGGGTGCTGAGCGTCTGGCTGAACGTCGCGAGGCTGCGCGAGAGCTCGTCGCGGGCTTCGCGCTCGGCGCTCCTCGCGCGCAGCAGAGAGACGCCGAGCAGGCCGGCCGTCGAGATGGCCGCGAACAGGGTCAGCGCGAGGAAGATCTCGACCATGCTGTATATTAATACAGCTACACGGAATCCCTCAACGTGAGCGCCGGGGAGGCGCGCAGCACCTTGCGCGACGAGAGCCAGGCGTTGAGCGAAAGCAGCGCGAGGCCGGCGAGCGGGCCGGCGATCCACAGCGCTGCCGAAGGCGGCAGGTCGAGCTCGAACACGCGGCGCGCGAGCAACTGCCCGATCACGGCAGCCCCGATGGTGGCGAGCAGGCCCGCGACCGCTCCCATGGCGAGGAACTCGGCGCGCTGGGTGCCGGTGACCTGCGCGCGCGAGGCGCCGTACACCCGCATCACCGCGGCTTCGCGCCGGCGCTCGTCCTCGGTGGCGACGAGCGCGGAGTACAGCACGAGCAGCCCTGCGGCGAGCGCGAACAGGAACACGAACTGCACCGCGCTGATGAGCTGGTCGATCACGCCCTGCGCCTGGCGCACCGCGGCCGCGGCGTCGATCACTGTGATGTTCGGAAAGCGCTCGGCGAGCTCGGTGATGACCGGCTGGGCTTCGGGCTCGAGGCGAAACGCGCTGACGAAGCTCACCGGGAAGCCTTCGAGCACCGCAGGCGCGGTGACGACGAAGAAGTTCACTTTCATCGAGTCCCAGCGCAGCTTGCGCAGCGAGGTGATGCGCGCGCTGAAGCGCTCCGAGCCGACGGCAAAGGTGAGCTCGTCGCCGAGCTTCCAGCCGAGGCGGTTGGCGATCCCCTGCTCCACGGAGAGCGCTCTTTCCGTTGGAGAAAACCAGGCGCCGGCGGTGACCTGGTTGTGCCCCGGGAGCTCGCTCATATAAGAAAGGTTGAACTCCCGCTCGACCAGGCGTTTCGCGCGCTCTTCGCTGTAATCGGCCTCGCTCACCGGCGCGCCGTTCACGGCGACCAGGCGCCCGCGCACCATCGGATAGAGGTCGGGTACCGCGACCTTGTGCGCGGCGAAGAAGGCCTGCAGCGGCTCGAGCTGCAGCTGCTCGGGCTGCACGCCGATCAGGAAGCGGTTGGGCGCATCCGGCGGAGCGCTGCGCCGCCAGGCCTCGACCAGGTCGTTGCGCGTGAAGGTGAGGAGCAGCACCGCGGTCAGCCCGAGGGCGAGGCTCGCGACCTGCACCGCATTGCCGCGCGCGTGGCGCCTGAGGTTGGCGAGGCCATAGCGCAGGGTGGAATTGGCAACCAGGGAGACGACTCTCCGGTGCGTAGCCAATCGAAGAATCCCCCAGGCCAGGACAAAAAATACCGCGACCGCGGCGGCGAAGCCGCCGACCACGATGAGGCCGAGCTGGAGGTCGCCCGCCTGCCACACCAGGAGCGCAGAAAGGGAGATCAGCCCCGCGGCGTACGCGACGATCGTGCCGCCTTTCGGCGCGCCGGATTCGCGCCGCATCACGCGCACCGCGGGCACGTTCTTCAGTTGCACCAGCGGCGGCAGCGCGAAGCCGAGGAGCAGCACGAGCCCCACCAGGAAGCCCTGCACCGCCGGCAGCGCGCGCGGCGGCGGCAGCTCGGTTTGGACCACCTCGGCCACGGTCGCGGCGAGCGCTTCCTGCGCGACGAAGCCGACCGCACAACCCGCGGCGCACGCCGCAAGGCCGAGGATCAGGAACTCAGCCGCATGGAGCCGCAGGAGCTGCGACTGCGTCGCGCCGAAGCAGCGCATGACCGCGCAGCCGTCGAGATGGCGCTCGACGAAGCGCCGCGCACCGAGCGCGACGGCGACGCCGGCGAGGATCGCGGCGAGGAGCGCCGTGAGGCCGAGGAAGCGCTGCGCGCGGTCGACCGCCGAGCGGATCTCCGGGCGCCCGGTTTCGAGATTTTCCACCCGCTGCCCGCGGCCGAGCTTCGGCCGAACCGATTCCTCCAGCGATCGGATGCGTTCGGCCGGCCCGGCCGCATAGAGGTAGTACCAGACCCGGCTGCCGGTCTGGACGAGCGCGGTCGACGGCACGTCGGCGAGGTTCATCAGAAGTCGCGGCGCGATGTTGAAGAAGCTCGCGCTGCGCTCGGGCTCGAGGGTGATCACCGCGGCCACCTCGAACTCGGCGCGGCCGAGCTTGATGCGCGAGCCCACCGGCGCGCCGAGCGCGGTGACCAGGCGCTCCTCGAGCCACACCGTTCCGGGCGCCGGGCCGCGCTCGGCCGGCGCGTCGGGCGCACCGGGCGCCCTGGCAATGCGCAGGCGCCCGCGCAACGGGTAGTTCTCCGAAACCCCCTTCACGCCGGAGAGGCTGCTTTCCTTCCCCTTCACGCCGGAGAGGCTGCTTTCCTTCCCCGAAGCCATGCTGATGAAGTTGATCGCCTCGGCGCGCTGCACGCCGGCGCGCTCGATCTGCGCCGCGACTTCGCCCGGCCATGGCTGGTCGGCGACCATGACCAGATCGGCGCCGAGGAGCTGATGCGCATCGCGCGCCAGGCCCTGGCCGACGCGGTCGGCGAAAAACGCCACGCTGGTGATCGCCGCGACGGCCACGGTCAACGCCAGCGCAAGGACCCGCAGCTCGCCCGCGCGCCAGTCGCGCAGCAGCATCTTCCAGGACTGCCTCATGCGACGATCCGCCCGGCGGCGAGCCGCACGATGCGGCCGCAGCGCGCAGCGAGGCTTTCGTCGTGCGTCACCATGACGAGCGTGGTGCCGTACTCGCGGTTCATCTCGAACAGCAGCCGGATCACCTCGGCGCCCGAGTCCGCGTCGAGGCTGCCGGTGGGCTCGTCGGCAAGCAGGAGCTTCGGCCGCACCACGAACGCGCGCGCCAGCGCGACGCGCTGCTGCTCGCCGCCGGACAAATGCTTGGGATAGTGGTGCAGCCGCTCCCCCAGGCCGACGCGCTCGAGAACCTCCTTTGCTTTTGCATCCGCTTCGTCGTCGTTCGCGAGCTCGAGCGGCAGCATCACGTTCTCGAGCGCGGTCAGCGCCGGCAGGAGCTGGAACGACTGGAACACGAAGCCCACGCTCATCGCCCGCAGCCGTGCCCGCTGGTCTTCATCCATGACGAAAAGATCCTGGCCGTCGAGCTCCACGTTCCCGCGGCTGGGCGTGTCGAGCCCGGCGAGGATCGCGAGCAGGGTCGACTTGCCGGAGCCGGAAGCGCCGACCACCGCGACCGCTTCGCCGCGCGTGACCGCGAGGTCGATCTCCCGCAGAATAACGAGGTCGTTCGCACCGCTCTTCACGGTCTTCCCGATGCCGCGCGCGCTCAGCACGCTATTGTTGTTCTTCATCGTCCTGTGGTTGCCGGGAACGGCGGCGGCGGAGAAGTCCATTCTGGTGATGGGGGACAGCCTGTCCTCGGCCTATGGCATCGGGCAGAGCCGCGGCTGGGTGGCGCTGCTCGGCGAGCGCCTCAAGCGCGAGCACCCGGATTATATCGTCGTCAACGCGAGCATCTCGGGGGATACGAGCGGCGGCGGCCGCGCGCGCCTCAAGCCGCTGCTCGAGCGGCACCGGCCGGCGATCGTGATCCTCGCGCTCGGCGGCAATGACGGGCTGCGCGGCATGCCGATCACGCAGATGCGCACCAACCTCGCCGCTTCGATCCGCGAGGCGCAGGCAAGCGGCGCGCGCGTGCTCCTGGTCGGCGTGAAGATGCCGCCCAACTACGGCGAGGTGTATACGCAGGGCTTCGATGCGGCCTTCGTCGAGCTCGCCAAGACCCACCGCATTCCTTTGGTGCCGTTCGTGCTCGAGGATTTCGCCGGCAAGCCCGAGTTCTTCCTGCCCGACCGCATCCACCCGAACGAACAGGCGCAGCCGCTGATGCTGGAGCGCGTCTTGCCGGTCCTGCGTCCGCTGCTTAACTGACTTTGATCCTTGCAGGACCCGCGCTCAGGCGCCCGATCACCCGCGCCTCACCGAAACCCTTGCTTCGAAAAATTTCCAGCACCGAATCGCGTGCTTCAGGAGCGCAGGCGACGAGCAACCCGCCGCTGGTTTGCGGGTCGGTCAGCACCTTTTGCTTCCACTCTTCGCCGCCGAACTCCACGTCGTGGCCGTATCCGCTCCAGTTGCGGGTCGACGCGCCAGTGGCCACGCCCTGCTTCACCCAGTCAAGCGCTTCAGCAATGACGGGAATGGAAGAAAACTCCACTTCGGCGGAAAGGCGCGATCCGCGGCAGATCTCGAGCAGGTGCCCGGCGAGGCCGAAGCCGGTCACGTCGGTGAGCGCATGCACTGCGGACATCGCGGCGAGCGACTCGCCCGGCGTATTGAGCTTGGTGGTCCACTCGATCATCTGCCGGTAGCCCGACTCCGACAGCTTGCCTTTCTTGAGCGCGGCGGAAAGGATGCCGATGCCCAGGGGCTTTCCGAGGATCAGCACGTCGCCCGCTTTGGCGGTGCTGTTGCGCTTCACGCGATCCGGGTGGACCAAACCCAGCGCCACCAGGCCGTAGATCGGCTCGAGCGTGTCGATCGAATGCCCGCCGGCGACCGGGATGCCGGCCTGCGCGCAAACCGACTCGCCGCCTTCGAGCACCTTGCGGATCACGCTGACGGGCAGCTTGTCGAGCGGCATGCCGACCAGCGCGAGCGCCATGATCGGGCGCGCGCCCATCGCGTACACGTCCGAGATCGCGTTGGTCGCGGCGATGCGGCCGAAATCGTACGGGTCGTCGACCACCGGGCTGAAGAAGTCGGTGGTGGCGACGAGCGCCTGCGTGTCGTTCAGCCGATAGACCGCGGCGTCGTCGGACGTCTCCGTGCCGACGAGCAGCTCTGCCGGGAGATTTCGGATGGGAGCGGAAGCCAGCATTTCCGCCAGCACTGCGGGCGCGATCTTGCAGCCGCAGCCGCCGCCGTGGCTGAACTCGGTCAGGCGAATGCGTTCGGGAGCGTTCATAAGCGTAGAATTTTACAGATGGATTTGAAGAAGTTCGACGCAATTATCGACGTGCGTTCACCCGCAGAGTACGCCGAGGACCACATCCCCGGCGCGATCTCGGCGCCGGTGCTCGACGACGCCGAGCGCGCGCAGGTCGGCACGATGTACAAGCAGGTCTCGCCTTTCGACGCGAAGAAAATCGGCGCCGCCCTGGTCGCCAAGAACATCAGCCAGCACGTAGACGAGCTCTTCAAGGACAAGCCCAAGACTTGGCATCCCCTGGTCTACTGCTGGCGCGGCGGCAAGCGCTCGGGCGCGATGGCCCACATCCTGCGCGAGATCGGCTGGAACGCCGAGACGCTCGAGGGCGGCTACAAGGAGTACCGCCGCTGGGTCGTCCAGGAGCTTGAAAAAACCCCCGAGAAACTGGAGTTCCGCGTCATCCACGGCCCGACGGGAAGCGGCAAGAGCCGGCTTCTGGGCGCGCTCAAGCGGGCCGGCGCGCCGGTGCTCGACCTCGAGGAGCTCGCCGCGCACCGCGGCTCGGTGCTCGGCAACCTGCCGGATCGCCCGCAGCCCGCGCAGAAGATGTTCGAAAGCGCGCTGCTGCAGGAGCTCTCGAATCTTCCGGCGGAAAGGCCGGTTTTCGTCGAAGGCGAATCGAAGAAGATCGGCGAGCTCCAGGTGCCCGAAGCGCTGATGGCGCGCATGCGCGCCTCGCCTTGCGTTCTCCTGGAAACGGCGCTCGAGGCCCGCGTCGACCTGCTGCTCGACGAGTATCGTCACTTCCTCGCCGACCGCAGCGCGCTCGACCGGCAGCTCGACTGCCTCGCCGCACTGCACGGCCGCGGCAGGATCGCCGAGTGGAAGGCGCTCGCCGCGCGCGGCGAATGGCGCGAGTTCGTCGCGCGCCTGCTGCTCGAGCATTACGATCCCGCCTACCGCCGCTCGTCGCAGCGCAACTTTATCCATCTCTCCGACGCCGTGAAGGTGTCCGTCTCCAGCGCTGACGAAGCGGCTTTCGCGCGCGCGGCGGGCGCTCTGCTGGGCGCAAGCGCTGCCGTAGCCGCGTAAAGCACTGCTTCCGCCCACCGCGGGCCGCAGGGAGGCGTGGCTCGATGCAAAGGACAAAAAACGCAGTCTCCAGCCTGCTGCTTGCCCTGATCGCGGTCGCGGCCGCGACGCTGTTCCATCACATCCACAACGCGGAGTTCCTGCACGACTATCCGAACCTTCCGGCCTGGCTCTCGCGCGCCGGCGTCTATGCGGCCTGGCTGATTGCGACGGCGATCGGCGTGATCGGCTACCGCTTGCGTCATCGCGGCTTGCTGGTTCTCTATGCCTGTTACGCGCTGGATGGCCTCGTCCACTACGCGCGGGCGCCGATGTCGGCGCACACGCCGATGATGAACACTACGATCTGGCTCGAAGCGGCGGCCGGCGCGGCGCTGCTGATCACGGTTTTTCGACGGAGGACCGAATGAAAACGCAGCGTCTTGCTCTCGCGCTCATCGCGCTCAATATTGCTTTCTTCGCATTCACAGTCTGGGCGCAGAACGGCGCACTGGTCCTGCGCGCAGCCGGGCTCGAGCCAGGTGATCAGGCCGTAGCGTGAGAGCGCTGCTTCCTCTGCTCGGCCTCGTGCTGCTACCCGGCACCGCGTTCGGCTCGGACCCGACGGGACTCTTCGTGCTTCTCTTCGGCATGCCTGCCGTAGCGGCGGCGGTCGTCTCGCTGCCGATTTCCTGGTGGGCACCCAAGCTCGGCGCCGCCGTGACCGGATTGCTCCTTGCCCTGCATCTGCCGCTGGTATGGTGGGCGAACGACGTCGGCTACCTGAAAAGCGCCGGCGGCTGGATCTATCTTTCGCTCTCGCTCACCGCGATAGCCCTGATGATTTCCATCGCAAGGCTCAGCCGAGGCCGGCCATCACCTTGATGTGCTGCACGGCGCTGCGGCCGAGCGCCGAGAGCGCATAGCCGCCTTCGAGCATCGAGACCATGCGGCCCTTGGCGTGGCGCTCGGCCACGCTCTTCAGCTGCTCGGTGACCCAGCCGTAGTCGGCGTCGGTAAAGCGCAGCATCGCCATATCGTCTTCGGCGTGCGCGTCGAAGCCGGCGGAAAAGACAATCAGCTGCGGCGCGAAGTCGTTCAGCGCCGGTATCCACTCCGCGCGCACCGCCTCGCGGAATTCCTTCGAGCCGGCGCCCGCGGCGAGCGGCACGTTCACCATGTTCGACGCCGGGTTGTCGGTGCCGCTGTAGGGATAGAACGGGTGCTGGAAGGTCGACGCCATCAGCACCTGCTCGTCGCCCTCGAAGATATCCTCGGTGCCGTTGCCGTGGTGCACGTCGAAGTCGATGACCGCCACGCGCTCGAGCCCGTGGGCTTCCAGCGCATGGCGCGCGGCCACCGCGACGTTGTTGAAGATGCAGAACCCCATCGGCCGCGCGCGGCAGGCGTGATGGCCCGGCGGGCGGACCGCGCAGAATGCGCTGCCCGCTTTTCCTTGAAGTACTAAATCAACGGCGAGCACCGCGGCCCCGGCGGCGCGCAATGCCGCCTGCAGGGTATGCGGATTCATCGCGGTGTCGGGATCGAGGTGCACGGTGCCCGAGCGCGGCGCGGCGTCGCGGATCGCGCGCACGTAGTCGGTCGGATGTACGCGGGCGAGCTGCTCGTCGGTGACGAGCGGCGCTTCGAACCGCGTCAGATGCTGCCCGACGCCCGAAGCGATGAGCTGGTCCTCGATCGCGGTGAGCCGCTCCGGGCGCTCGGGATGATGCGCGCCCATGTCGTGCTTCAGGCAGTCCGCGTGAGTGATAAAGGCGGTTGTTGTCATGCAAAGGCGGAAGTAGTCACGCGATTTCATCATAGCGCATCGAGTACAATCGTCGCATGCTCCTGAAGGCCGAATTTCCGCAGCCGAGCGTCGCGTCGTCGCCGATCGACCGCGTCGTCGGCGCGGCGAGCGAGATCATTCTCGGCAAGGAAACCCAGGTGCGCCTCGCGCTCGCCTGCCTGCTCGCGCGCGGCCACCTGCTGATCGAGGACCTGCCCGGCGTCGGCAAGACCACGCTCGCGCACGTGCTCGCCCGGACGCTCGGGCTGCACTTCCAGCGCATCCAGTTCACCAGCGACATGCTGCCCGCCGACATTCTCGGCGTGTCGATCTACGAGCGCGACTCGGGCAACTTCAAGTTCCACCCCGGCCCGATCTTCGCGCAGGTGATCCTCGCCGACGAGGTGAACCGCTCCACGCCGAAGACCCAGTCGGCGCTGCTCGAGGCGATGGAGGAGCACCAGGTGACCGCGGAGGGCGAGACGCGCAAGCTGCCGGCGCCGTTCTTCGTCATCGCGACGCAGAACCCGTCGGAGCAGGTCGGCACCTTTCCGCTGCCCGAGTCGCAGCTCGACCGCTTCATGATGCGCATCGAGCTCGGCTACCCCGACCGCGACGCGGAGCGCGCGCTCCTCTCGGGCACCGACCGGCGCGACCTGCTGGCAACGCTCGATCCGTGCATGACGCCGGCCGAGCTGATGGAGCTGCAGTCCGGCGTGCAGCGGATCCACGTCGCGCCGGCGCTGCTCGACTACGTGCAAGCGATCGTCGAGTACACGCGGCGCTCGCCCGAGTACGTGACCGGGCTCTCGCCGCGCGCGGCGCTCGCGCTGGTGCATTCGGCGAAGGCCTGGGCGCTGCTCGAAGGCCGCGACAAGGTGATCCCGGAGGACGTGCAGGCGATCGTGCCCGGCGTCGCCTCGCACCGCCTGCGCCCCGCGCACGACGGGACCCGGCGCGTCGACGTCGGCGCGCAGTTGCTGGCCGCGGTTCCCATCCCATAGCTGTAGATACTCTTCACCCCGCCGACGAGCCCCGGCAGCGGCGCGTCTCGGTGCCGGCGTGGGCCACCGTCGTGCTGGTGGTAGCCGCCGCGCTCCTCGCCCTCGGCTACTGGACCTACCGCCAGGTCGAGACCTCGCTGCGCGGCATGCGCGCCGACACCATGAAGAGCCTGCTCGACTCCGAGGTGAACGCGCTGCGGGTGTGGATCGCCGAGGAGCGCGCCGACGCCGAGCGCATCGCGCGCGATCCGCGCGTGCGCGAGGCGATCGTGCAGCTCGCGCGCGCGCCGCGCTGCGCCCCGGCGTCGCGCGCGCAGCTCGAGGCGGCGGTCCGCCCGCTCCTGCGCGACGTGGGCGACGCCACGTTCAACGTGGTCGACCGGGAGGGCCGGCTCGCCGCCACGCGCTTCCCGGACTACTGCGGGCTCGCGCTGCACCCGGAGTTCCGCGCGCGCCTCGCGCCGGTGTTCGAAGGCGAAGCGCGCTTCGTGCGGCCGTTCCGGGACGAGGCGCGGGTCGCCGGCGCCCCGCGCGTGCGCGCAGGACCGCCGTTGGCGTGGGTCGTCGCCCCGGTGCGCGACGCCGAGGGAAGCGTGGTCGCCGCGCTCGGCATCGCGCAGCCGGTGAACGCCGTGTTCGCCTCCATCCTGCACGCGGCGCGCACCGGCGAATCGGGCGACACCTATGCCTTCGACGAGAACGGCGCCATTCTGAGCGCGGAGCGCTTCGGCGAGCGCAGCCCGTTCAACGAAAAGGCCGAGGGCGTGGTGCTCGATGCGTACCGCAGCCTGCGCGGCACCGAGGTGGTCGGCGCGTCGCGCTGGCTCCCGGACTACGGCATGGGCGTGGCGATCGAGATCGGGGCCGACGAGGCCTATGCGCCGCTGCGCTACCTCAACATCGCCTTCGGCGTGGTGTTCGGCGCGCTGGTAATCGCGGTGTTCGCCGCCACCGCGACCACGATCTCGGTGATCCGCCTGCGCCGCGAGATCGGCGCCGGTCGCAGGGCCGGCGCCTACGTCCTCGAGAGGCTCATCGGCGAGGGCGGCATGGCGACCGTGTACCGCGCGCGCCACGATCTGCTGCGGCGGCCGGCGGCGGTGAAGCTGCTCAAGCCCGCGCGCGCCACCGACGAGATGATCGCGCGCTTCGAGCGCGAGGTGCAGATGGCGTCGAGCCTCGCGCACCCCAACACGGTCGAGATCTTCGACTTCGGGCGCACGCGCGACGGCCTGTTCTACTATGCGATGGAGTATCTCGACGGATTCACCGTGTCCGAGGTTCTCGCCCACCAGAACCCCATTCCGGTGCCGCGTGCCATCCACATCCTGCGCCAGGTGTGCGCGGGGCTCGCCGAAGCGCACGCCAAGGGCGTCGTGCACCGCGACATCAAGCCCGAGAACATCATGGTGTGCCGCTACGGCGGGGTCTACGACCACGTCAAGATCCTCGATTTCGGCCTGGTGAAGCACGTCACCGAGAAGCACAGCCGCGACCTCACGCGCGGCCTGCGCATTCTCGGCACGCCGCTCTATATGGCGCCCGAGCGGCTGCGCAACCCGGGGGACGCGGATGCGCGCGTCGACATCTACGCGCTCGGCGCGGTGGCGTTCCTGATGCTCACCGGGAAGAAGCTGTTCGAGAGCGCGGACGATCTCGCGCTGACGAGCAAGATCCTGAACGACGAAGCGCCGCGGCCGTCGGCCGCGGCGCCGCAGCCGATTCCGGTGGAGCTCGACCTGCTCGTGCTTTCCTGCGTCGAGAAGCGCCGGGAAGACCGCCCGCAGCGCGTCGCCGACCTGGTCGAGGCGCTCGAAGCGCTGGCGCTGGAGCATCGCTGGACGCGCGCTGGCGCTGGAGCACCGCTGGACCCAGCGGGAAGCGGAACTCTGGTGGGCCGCGCTGCCTAAGCATGAGAAGTGAAACGCTGATTCGGTAGAATCTGCCGCTTCGTGCAGCCCGGTCCCCCACATCCGCTGAGCTCTCCCACCCACTACTCGCTGGAGGTCAACCCGAGGATCCCCAAGCGCCTCGCGCGCCTGCAGGAGCTCGCGAACAACCTCTGGTACAGCTGGGATCGCCCGACGCGGGCCCTGTTCGCGAAGTTGAATCCGGTGCTGTGGGACGCCGTGGGCCACAGCCCGAAGGCGCTGCTCAAGCGCATCGACGAGCAGCGCCTGATCGACGCGGCGGCCGATCCCGCATTCCTGGACAGCCTGAACCGCGTGCTCGCGGCGTTCGACGCCTACCATGCCGAGCCGCCGTTCAAGCAGAACTCGGGCGGCTTCCGGCCCGAAGACCTGGTGGCGTACTTCTGCGCCGAGTTCGGCGTGCACGAAAGCCTGCCGCTGTACTCGGGCGGCCTCGGCATCCTCGCCGGCGACCATTGCAAGGCGGCGAGCGACTTCCAGCTTCCCTTCATCGCCATGGGCCTGCTTTACCGGCAGGGCTACTTCATCCAGACGATCGACGGCGAGGGCCGCCAGCGCGCCGATTACCACGACTCGGACTTCGACGACCTGCCGATCGCTCCGGTGCGGCGCTCCGGTGCGGCGCGACGACGGCTCGGACCTGCGGGTCGAAGTTCCCTTCCCCGGGCGAAAAGTCATCGCAAAGGTCTGGCAGGCGAGGGTCGGCCACGTCACGCTGTATTTCCTCGACACCGACCTGCCGGAGAACAGCGAGCGCGACCAGAACATCGCCCACCGCCTCTACGGCGGCGACCGCGTCACGCGCCTGGAGCAGGAATTCGTGCTCGGCGTCGGCGGCGCGCGCGCGCTCGCTGCGATGGGCCACAAGCCCACGGTGTGGCACATCAACGAGGGGCATGCCGCCTTCCTCGTCCTCGAGCGCGTGCGCGGCCTGATGCACGAGGGGCTCGACCTCGACGCCGCGGTGGAAGCCGTCGCCTCGAACACGGTGTTCACCACGCATACGCCGGTGCCCGCCGGCCACGATCACTTCCCCGAGACGGCGGTGCTGCCCTACCTGAAGGCCGCATTCGGCGAAGACCATCTCGCCGCGCTCGGCCGCGCGCCGGCGGGCGGGGACTTCAACATGACCGCGCTTGCGCTGCGCGGCTCGCGCTACCAGAACGGCGTGTCGCGCATCCACGGCGGGGTTTCGGCGCGCCTGCTGAGCGACTTCTGGCCGCAGGTATCGCCGGAGGAAAACCCGATCGGCTACGTGACGAACGGCGTGCACGTCGCGACCTTCCTCGCGCCGGAATGGAGCGAGCTGCTCGACCGCTTCCTCGGCGTGGGCTGGATGCACCGCCTGGGCCATCCCGGCATCTGGGAGAAGATCCGCGGCATCCCCGACCACATGTTCTGGAGCGTGCGCCAGGACATCAAGGCGCGCCTGTTCCACATGATCCGCCACCGCATGGCGCTGCAGCACACGCGCAACCACGGCAGCGAGTCGCACCTCGAGCGCCTGCTGCGCTATGCCGACCCGGTCAACCCGAACGTGCTCACGATCGGCTTCGGCCGCCGCTTCGCCACCTACAAGCGCGCGACGCTGCTCTTCAACGACCTCGACAACGTGCGCCGCCTGCTCTCCGACCGCACGCGCCAGGTGCTGTTCCTGTTCGCCGGCAAGGCGCACCCGGCCGACGAGCCCGGGCAGGAGCTCATCCGGACGCTCGCGCACATGTCGCACCAGGGGGAATTCACCGGCCGGATCCTGTTCATCGAAGGCTACGACCTGCACATCGCGCGGCGCCTGGTGTCCGGCGTCGACGTGTGGCTGAACAATCCGGTGCACCCGCTCGAAGCCTCGGGCACTTCCGGCATGAAGGCGGGGATGAACGGCGTGGTCAATCTCTCGATCCTGGACGGCTGGTGGGATGAGGGCTACGACGGCGAGAACGGCTGGGCGATCAAGCCCGCCTCGCCGCAGCTCGATCCGCATCGCCGCGACAGCGAGGAGGCGCGCACGCTCTACGAGATCCTGCAGGACCGCGTGATCCCGCTCTACTACGACCGCACCGAGGGCGGCTACTCGCCCGGCTGGATCCGCATGGCCAAGCGCGCGATGGCGTCGATCCTGCCGCGTTACGACGCCTCGCGCATGCTCGGCGAGTACGTGTCGAAGTACTACATCCCGGCCTCGCGGCAGGGCCACCGCTACGCGCAGAACGGCTACGAAGCGGCCAAGGCCGTTTCAGCCTGGAAAGCCAAGGTGCGCGCGGCGTGGAGCGGCGTCGCGGCGCGCCGCCTCGACACGCCGAAGACGCGCATCCAGTTCGGCGAGTCGCTGCCGGTCGAGGTCGCGGTCAAGCTGAACGGCCTCGCGCCCGGCGACGTGTTCGTCGAGCTATTGCTCGCGCGCGGCGCGCGCGAAGGCACGCCGGTGCAGCACACCCACGAGCTTGCGTTCCAGGGAGAGTTAGGAAACGGGGAGTGCCGCTACGCGGTGGAACTCAAGCCCGGCCTCGCCGGGCGGCTCGACTATCGCATCCGGGTCTTCCCGCGCAACGAGCTCCTCACGCATCCGTTCGAGCTCGGCCTGCAGTGCTGGGTCTAGCGAGCAGCACCACCGAGCGCGCTTCCAGCGCATAGCTGTTCCCGGCAAGGGTGGGCTGGGGACGCGCCGTGTCCAGAAGCACTCTCCACGAATCCTCCGGAAAGCTGAATTCGACCGCTTCGTGGTGCGAGTTGAGCAGCAGCAGCAGGTCGTCGTCCACGATCGGCGCGCCGCGCTCGTCGCGCTCGGCGAGGCGCTGGCCGTCCATCAGGCACCCCAGGCAGCGGGCGAACGGCAGGTTCCAGTCCTGGTCGGTCATCTCGCGCCCCTCGGGCGAGAGCCAGCCGGTGTCCTCGGGCTTGGGATACGTGCGGCGCCGGAACAGGGGATGGGTTCTTCTCAGCGTCAACAACTTCGCCGTGAAGGCGAGCAGGTCCCGATCCGCCGCTTCCCAGTCGACCCACGACACCTCGTTGTCCTGGCAATAGGCGTTGTTGTTGCCGCCCTGCGTGCGGCCGAGCTCGTCGCCCGCGACGAGCATCGGCACGCCGTGCGAGAAGAGCAGAGTGGCGAGGAAATTGCGCTTTTGGCGTTCCCTCAGCGTCTTCACCAGCAGATCTTCCGTGGGCCCTTCCACGCCGCAGTTCCAGCTTCGGTTGTCGTCGGTGCCGTCGCGGTTGCCCTCGTGGTTGGCCTCGTTTCGCTTGCGCTCGTAGCTCACCAGGTCCTCGAGCGTGAAGCCGTCGTGCGTGGTGACGAAATTGATGCTGGCGGTGGGGGCGCGGCCGCTTTTGCCGAAAAGGTCCTTGGATCCCGCGATGCGCGAGGCGAGCTCGCCGATCGTGCCGTCGTCGCCGCGCCAGTAGGACCTCGCCGCCTCCCGGTATTTGTCGTTCCATTCCGCCCAGCCGGGCGGGAAATTGCCGAGCTGGTAGCCGCCCTCGCCGAGGTCCCAGGGCTCGGCGATCAGCTTCACCCGCGAGACCACCGGGTCCTGGCGCACCGCGGCGAGGAACGCGACGTTGCGGTCGTAGTCGGCCTGCGTATTGCGCGCGAGCGTGGTGGCGAGGTCGAAGCGGAATCCGTCGACGTGCATCTCCTCCACCCAGTAGCGCAGGCTGTCCATGATCAGCGCCAGCGGCACGCGGTGCGCGGCGTTGAAGCTGTTGCCCGTCCCGGTGGTGTTGAGGTAGCGGCGCGGATGCGCGGGGTCGAGCCGGTAGTAGATCGCGTTGTCGATGCCGCGGAAGCTGAGCGTCGGCCCGGTGTGGTCGCCTTCGGCGGTGTGGTTGTAGACCACGTCGAGGATCACCTCGATGCCGGCGGCGTGCAGCGTCTTCACCATGGTCTTGAACTCGCCCAGCGTACCGCTCGCGGAGTAGCGCATTTCCGGGGCGAAGAAGCCGATGCTGTTGTAGCCCCAGTAGTTGCGCAGGCCGTGGTGCAGCAGCCGGCGCTCGTCGAAGATGGCGTGGATCGGCAGGAGCTCGACCGCGGTCACGCCCAGGTTTTTCAAGTGGGTGATCACGGGGTCGGTGGCGAGGCCGGCATAGGTACCCCGAAGCTGTTGCGGCACTTCGGGGTGAAGCTGCGTAAACCCCTTTACGTGCAGCTCGTAGATCACCGTGTCCTGCCACGGGGTGCGCGGCGGCCGGTCGTCCCCCCACGTGAATGCCGGATCGACGACCTGGCCGCGGCCCCGCTTGACTATCTTCGCGTAGGGATCGAGCAGCAGCTTGTTGTGGTCGAAGCGGTGACCGCGATCCGGCTCGTGCGGGCCGTGCAGGCGGTAGCCGTACAGCAAGCCGGGCCGCGCTTCGGGCAGGTAGCAGTGCCAGACGAAATCGCTGCGCTCGCGCACCGGCACGCGCTCGATCTCGCGGCGGCCCTTGGGGTCGAGCAGGCACAGCTCGACGCGCTCGGCGTTCTTCGAGAACAGCGCGAAATTGACCCCGGCGCCGTCCCAGGTCGCGCCCAGGGGATAGGGCCGGCCGCGCCAGACCGCGCGCGGCGCTACCAGGGCTCGTGCAGGCGCCTCCACTGCGCCCGATTATGCAGAAATTATCCGGCTCGGCTGGATCAGGTGGCAACCGTTGGTCCGCCAGCTCCCGTCCCGCTGGCGCTGCATGGCGTAGTACGCGACCCAGACCGACCCGGAGCGGTCGGTGACCTGGACCTGCTGCACCACGTCGCCGCTCATCACGACGAGCTCCAGGAACGACACGCTGGCGGGGCGATAAACCGCGCGGTAGCCCGCGCGCACCGCGTCCAGGAAGCGCTCCGGGGTCCCGAACGTCCGCTGGACGCCGGGAGACACCAGCGCGAAGGCGCTCTGCGCGTCGTCGCGGCGGAAGGCGTCGATCTGGCGGTGGATCACCGCGCGGATCTCGGCGACGTCGGTGCCGGTGACCTGGCCCTCCGCAGCCGCCGCCGGGAACGGCAAAGCGAGGACCAGCGCGGCCAGCCAGGCCCTCAGCATTCAGATGCCTCGCGCAGTGGAGGCGACACTCAGCGAGAGCTTGCGGTCGCGGAGCACCTGCTCCAGGCGGCTGCGCTCGGCCATGACCTTGTGGGCGTACTGGGCGGAGTTATCGCGCCAGGCGCCGTTGTAGAACTGCAGTCCCGCCTCGAGCGTGCCGGTGCGGTGCACGTATTCCTGCAGGATGCGCGCGCCGACGTGGATGTTGCTTTCGGGGTCGAAGACCGCGTCCTCGCCTCCCGCCGCGCGCAGCTTGTCGAGGTGGTACTTCGGGATGATCTGCATCAGCCCCTTGGCGCCCATGCCGCTTTCGGCGATCGGGTTGAACCGCGACTCGATGGAGATGACCGCCAGCACGAGGAGCGGATCGAGCCCGACTTCGAGCGCAGCGCGGTACGCCGCGGCGACCATGCGCTCGGTCGCCGCGGCGGCGACGAAAAAGCGCCTCGACACGTGCTCGGCGAGCGCCTGCTGCGTCGCATCGAGAGGCTCGGGCGCGTTCGCCGCCGAAAGGTCATCGCCTTCGGGCGGCGCGCAGGACACGATCGGCGCGTCGGGGGCGACCGCGTTGGGCGGCGCCGCCGCGATCAGCAGCGCTCCGGCGGAAAGGATTGCGATCGTCAGGATCTTGTTGGGCTTGGGGACGGCCATGAGCTCACCCCGCAGGTCGGTGCTGAATAGTAGGGCGCGCGCCAAGACGCATCTATCGCCGCGACTTGAATTTCCTGTCGCGCGGCAACTACACGCATTCTCGCGGTGACTACATCGGGATACGAGTCCAGCCGATAGTGGCTTCCGCTACCGGCCAATATCATGTCGCCGTTACTCGACCAACACCAACTCCTGCTTACGAAGAAAGGCCTACAAGCATGAATATCGTCGCGATGGTTCTGGCAGGCGGTGAAGGCACGCGGCTGTATCCGCTCACCGCCGAGCACGCCAAGCCGGCGGTACCTTTCGCGAGCGGCTACCGCCTGGTGGACTTCGTGCTGAGCAACCTGGTGAATTCGCGCATCTCGACGATCTACGTCCTCGCGCAGTACAAGCCTGAATCGCTGATCAAGCACGTCGCGGATGCGTGGTCGCCGTGGTTCGCCGACGGCGACGGCTCGATCAAGGTGCTCCTGCCGCGCTCCAACACCCTCGGCGGCCAGTTCAAGGGCACCGCCGACGCCGTCTACCAGTGCCTGGACCTGCTCCAGGCGCACTCGCCCGACCTGGTGGCGGTGTTCGCCGCCGACCACGTGTACCGCATGGACGTGCGCCAGATGGTCGCGTTCCACCGCGAGCGGCGCGCCGAGGCCAGCGTTTCCGCCGTTGCGGTGCCGCTCAAGGAGGCCTCCAGCTTCGGCATCCTCTCGACCAATCCCGAAGGCCGGGTCACCCAGTTCCGCGAGAAGCCGAAGGACGCGGCCCCGCTGCCTTCCGACCCCTCCCGTGCCTACGCCTCGATGGGCAACTACCTGTTCGATCCCGATGTTCTGGAGCAGGCGCTGCACGAGGCGCGCCGCGCTGGCGAAACCGACTTCGGGCGCGACATCCTGCCCCGGCTGTGCGGGACGCGCCGCGTGTACGCCTACGATTTCGCCGAGAACCGCGTCCCGGGCCTGCAGGACCACGAAGAGCGCGGGTACTGGCGCGACGTCGGCACGCTGGCGGCGCTCGCCGCCGCCCAGCAGGACGCAATGGGCAGCCAGCCACGCTTCCATCTCTGGAACCGCCGCTGGCCGATCCGCGGCGAGTTCGACGCCGCCCTGCTTACCCGGATCCGGTCCGTCACCGCGGGCGTTCCGTGGCAAGCCGCGAGTAGAGCTGAGCGTACTGGCGAGCGGCTGCCTGCCAGCTGAAGTCGCGCCCCATCCCCGCGCGCTGAACCTCGCGCCAGCGCGCCGGCTCGCGCCACACCGCAATTGCTCTTCTGACTGCAGCCGCCAGCGCCGCGGGTTCCGCCCGGTCAAACAGAAACCCCGTCTCGCCGTCCACGATCGTATCGACCAGCCCGCCGGTCGCGCGCGCCACCGGCGGCGTGCCGTAGCGCTGGCTGTACATCTGGTTCAGCCCGCAGGGCTCGAAGCGCGAAGGCATCAGGAAAATATCGGCGCCGCCCTCGATGAGGTGCGCGAGCTCCTCGTCGAAGCCGGTCGCGAGCGCAATGCGGCCCGGATGGCGCGCCGCGGCGGCGGCGAGCGCGCCCTCGAGGCTGCGCTCGCCCTGGCCGAGCACCGCGAGCTGCGCGGGCAGCGCGGCGAGCTCGTGCGCCGCGGCCGCGACCAGGTCGATGCCCTTCTGGTGCGTGAGGCGGCCGACCAGGCCGATGAGGAGCTCGTCGCTGGACTCGAGGTTGAGCCGGCGTTGCAGCGCGCGCTTGTTCGAGGCCTTCCTGTCCAGGCTCGAGGCATCGTAGGGCTGAGCGAGATGCGGATCGCTCGCCGGATTCCAGGCGTCGGTATCAATGCCGTTCAGGATTCCGCTCAGCACCGCATGGCGCTCTCTTAGAAGCCCGTCGAGGCCGCAGCCGAATTCGCCGGTCTGGATCTCGCGCGCGTAGGTCGGGCTCACCGTGTTGATGGCGCCGGCGTGCACCAGCCCGCCCTTGAGGAACGAGACGCGGCCGTGGAACTCGAGCTGGTGCATCGAAAACGATTCTGCCGGCAGGCCGAGGCGCGCGAGCCACGAGCGCTCGAAGTTCCCTTGAAACGCAAGGTTGTGAACCGTGAGCAAGCTGGGCTTTTGAGAAAAAACGGGCATTAACGCGGCCGGCCAGTCGTTGCAGTGGACCACGTCGTACCCTGCGTCCAGGCGCGCCGCGACCTTCGACAGCAGCCCGAAGCGCAGCGCGTTGTCCGGCCAGTCCTGCCCGCCCGGATCCTGGTAGATGCCTTCCCGCTGGTAGAGCGGCGCGCACTCGAGCACCAAGAGCTCATTGCTTTTCAAGACACGACAGTCCAGGCCGAGCTCGCTGAATCGGGCGACCTCGGTCGCGTCGCCGATCTGCCGCAGCACCTGCGCGTATCCCGGCAGCAGGACATCGACCTCCAACCCGAGCGCGCGTAATGCCGGCGGCAGCGCGGCGCTGACGTCGCCCAGCCCGCCGGCCTTGGCGAGCGGCGTGCATTCGGGGGTGACGAACAGGACGCGCATGAGCGTCCGATATTACTGACCCTGGAAAAAAAAGACCCCGGTAAGGGGCCGGGGTCAGTTGCCTACATACGCACGAAGGGAGGGAGGTGCGTATGCAAGGGGAATAAGGGTCTAGCTGGTCGTCTTGAAGTCCCTGTTCACCGGAATCTCCAGACAAGCCGCGCCGTTCAGCACCTTGGCGCCGAGCGCGCGCGCCAGGGCCGGCTGCAGCTTCGGCGACTCGAGCTCGATCAGGCACGCGACGCGCGCCGCGCCGCGGTTGTGGGTCAGGCGGAATGCGTGCACCGGGCCGTAGGGCTCGCACATCGACAGCACGGCCCTCGTCAGCGCGTAGAAATCGCGCGCTTCTCCCAGCTTTTCGGCGACGTCGGGCTTCATTCTCGAACGATGCTATTGCCCGCCCCGGGGGGCGGCTATCCCAAAATGCGTGAACCTGCTGTAGTGCCGCAACTACAGAATCAGGGCGACGGTTGCCGCGGTCAGGCAGGTGGCCAGGGTGCCGGCGGCAATCGACTTTATCCCCAGGTCCACGACTTCGCCTCGCCGCTCCGGCGACATGGTGCCAAGGCCGCCGATCATGATCCCGAGGCTGCCGAAATTGGCGAAGCCGCACAGCGCATAAGTGAGCAGAAGCCGGCTGCGCTCGGAAAGCTCTGTCATCTTCGCCAGATCGAGAAAGGCGACGAGCTCGTTGATCACGGTCTTGGTGCCGAGCAGCGACCCGGCCGCGCGCGCTTCGCTCCATGGGATGCCCGCGAGCCAGGCTAGCGGCGCGAGCACCCAGCCGAGCGCGCCCTGCAGCGTGTAGGGAGCGATGACGAGGTTGACGAGCGCGACCAGCGCGACGAACACCACCAGCATCGCGACGATGTTGAGAAGGAGCTGAGCGCCCTCGAGCGTGCCGCGCGTGAGCGCGTCCATGCTGCCGGAGGCTTCGGATTTCAGCACCAGGTTCCCGCCCGTCGTCGTTTCGGGAGGAACCATCAGGAACGCGATCACCAGCGCCGCGGGTGCCGAGAGGATCGAGGCGATCAGGAGGTGCGCCACGGCGTCGGGCTGGGTGCGGCCCAGGATGCTGCCGTAGAGGAACAGCACCGTGCCCGCAATCGACGCCATGCCGCCCGCCATGATGGCGAACAGCTCACCCCTCGAGACGCGCGCAAGGTACGGCCGCACGAAGAGCGGCGCCTCGACCATGCCGACGAACACGTTGGCCGCGGTCGACAGGCCGACCACGCCGCCGACGCGCATCGCCTTCTCGAGCAGGAAGGAGATCGCGCGCACGATCGCCGGCAGCACGCGCCAGTAGAAAAGGAGCGCCGAGAGCGCGCTGATCACGAGGACGAGAGGCAGCGCGCGGAAAGCAAGGATGAAATTCGACGCGGGATCCGAAACGGCGAACGGCGGGCTGCCGCCGCCCAGGTAGCCGAACACGAGGCTGGTGCCCGCCTGCGTGGCGCGCTCTAGAACCAGGAGCGCATCGTTCAGCTTGAGAAAGGCGTCCTTGATGAGCGGAACTTTGAGGAATATCACGGCTCCGACCACCAGCAGACCCAGGCCGACGAAAACTCCACGCCACGGAATCGCGCGCCGGTTCTCGCTGGCAAGCCAGGCGAGGGCGAGCAGCCCTGCCATTCCGGTCAGGGCGTGAATAGAATCGGACACGCGTGGAGTCTAATCGCGAATTTCTGGTCGCCTGCCTTTGCGCCGCCTGGTGCGACACCTGCGTCGCCTACCGCGCCGGCTTCCTGGCGATGGCCGAGCGCTTCCCGCGCGCCGAGTTCCGCTGGGTCGACATCGAGGACGACGCCGAGGCGGTGGAGGACATGGACGTCGACAACTTTCCGACCATCCTGGTGCAGCGCGGCAGCGAGACGCTGTTCAACGGCGTGATGCTGCCGCATCACGAGCACCTGGAGCGCTTGCTTCAAAAAATCATTGTTTGAAGTGGGAAGCGATCGTGCCCTGAATCGCCTCCGCGGCCGCGCGCGGATCCTTCGCATCCCGGATCGGCCGGCCGACCACGATGTAGTCGGCACCATTGGCGAACGCCTGCGCCGCATCCACGGTGCGCTTCTGATCGTCGCTGCGCTCCGTGGCCGGCCGGATTCCCGGCGTGACGACGAGCAACCGGTCCTTGAACTCGGCCTTCAGCGCCTTCGCCTCGAGGCCCGAGGCGATCACGCCGTCGCAGCCGCTCTCGGCCGCGCCGCGCGCCCGCGCCAGCACGAGCTCTTCCACGCTCCTGGTTGAACCCATCTCTTCCAGGTCGCGCTGGTCGAAGCTGGTCAGCACCGTGACCGCCAGGATCTTCATGGCGCCCTTCTCGCGCGCGGCCGCCTCCATCACCGAGCGGTGGCCGTGCACGGTGAGGAAAGTGGCGCCGCGCCCGCGCAGGTTGGCCACCGCGCGGCGCACCGTCTCCGGGATGTCGTGGAGCTTGAGGTCGGCGAACACCTTGCAGCCGCGCCCGGCGAGCCACGTGAGAAGCTCGAAATAGCCTTCGGCGGTGAACAGCTCCAGGCCGATCTTGTAGAAGCGCACGCTGTCGCCCAGCTTCTCGGCGAGCGCGCGCGCCTCTCTTGCGCTCGGCACGTCGAGCGCCACGATTAACCGCTCGGCGCGGGGGATGGAGCTCATTTTTTCTCTTTGTCCCTGGTGGCGAAGTCGCGCAGGCTGCGCTTCAGATCGGCATCTGCGATTCCCCAGGTCTCGGCATCGAATGCGAACGAGCGGTAGAGATCGGCCACTCGAACGGCGTCCGCGTCGCGCGCCAGCACCCAGCTGTCCTTGTCGGTGCGCACCGCCCAGCCGAGCCGCGCGGCGCGCTCCAGCGCCGCCTCGCAGCGGTGCGGCATCAGGCGCACCTGATTGCTGATCTGGGCAAGGCGCACCGGGCCGCCCTTTTCCTGCGCGCGCGCCAGCACCGACAGCACGGCGAGCGCGTCCATGAAATCGCGTCCCGGGATCGGCTTGCCTTCCGCGAAGCGGTACGCCGGCAGCATCGCGGTCAGCGTGGCGCCGGCGAGCACCACCACCCAGGACATGTAGAGCCAGACGAGAAAGATCGGAATCGTCGCGAACGCGCCGTAGATGAGGGTGTAGGTCGGAAAACGCGCCAGGTAGATCGCGAAGCCGCGCTTCGCGAACTCGAACGCCACGCCGGCGAGGATGCCGCCGATCAGCGCGTCGCGTGGTTTGACCGCCCGGTTCGGCACGAGGACATAGAGCAGCGTGAGCGCGATGCAGGTAAACACGAACGGCAGGATTCCGAGCACGATGTCCGCGACAATGCTGAGCCTGAGCCAGCCGAAGGACGCGCCGACCGCGAACGAGGTCATCGACAGGCTGCCCCCGATCAGCACCGGGCCGAGCGTGAGCACCGCCCAATACATCAGCACCTGCTGGAGCAGCGGCCGTTGCCGCTGCACGCGGAACAGGCGGTTGAGCGCGATATCGATCGTCGTCATCAGCATCACCGCCGTGACGATGAATACCCCCATGCCGATCGCCGTCAGGCGCCCGGCGTTCTTCGTGAACGAGGTGATCTGATCGGCGATCGTGTCGATGCCGCGCGCGTCGGGCAGGAAGTTCTCGAGCACGAACTCCTGCAGCGCGCCCATGGTCTGGTCGAACACCGGGAAGGCGGTCGACACCGCGAGCGCCACGGTGAAGAGCGGCACCAGCGACAGGAGCGTGGTGTAGGTCAGGCTGCCCGCGGTCTGCAGGGCGCGCTCCTCGTAGAAGCGCCAGAACACGGCGAGGCAGAAGTCGGCGAAGCCGCGCCAGGTGTTCTTCTCCATTATCCTTTTATGATACCGCCGTGGCCGAGATTCTCGTTCTCTACTACAGCGTCGGCGGCTCGGTGAAGCGCATGGCCGAGCTCGTCGCCTCCGGCATCGAGCGCGTGCCCGGCGCCACGGCACGCGTGCGGACCGTTCCCAGGGTTTCCACCGGAATCGAACCCCAGCCTGCGGTTCCGGATGCCGGACCTCCGTATGCGGAATTGCGCGACCTCGAGGAATGCGCCGGCCTCGCGCTCGGCAGCCCGACGCGCTTCGGCAACATGGCGGCGCCGCTCAAGCACTTCTGGGACGGCACCTCGCTCCTGTGGAAGAGCGGCGCGCTTGCCGGCAAGCCGGCGTGCGTCTTCACCTCCACCGCGAGCTTGCACGGGGGCCAGGAGACCACGCTCGTCTCGATGATGCTGCCGCTCCTGCATCACGGCATGCTGGTCATGGGCCTGCCCTACACGCTCGCCGAGCTCAACGCGACGCGCACCGGCGGCACGCCCTACGGCGCGAGCCATTTCGCCGGCGTCGCCGACGACCAGCCGATCACCGACGCCGAGCGCTCGCTGTGCATCGCGCAGGGCAAGCGGCTCGCCGAGATTGCGCTCAAGCTCGGCAGGTAATTCAGTGCGCAAGTGTGCCGCGGCCGGCGGCGTATACTGAGTAGATGAGCACGATTGATATCGCGAAATTGAGCCCTGAAGAGCGGTTGGAGTTGCTGGAACGGCTCTGGGACAGCCTATCTCCTGAGGCCATCCCGATGACTGACGCTCAGAAAGAGGAGCTTGATCGACGGCTCGACGAGCTTGATCGCGAAGGCCCGGTCGGCATTCCCTGGAATGAAGTTCTCGACCGCATCCGCAATCGCGCGCTCTGATGCAGTTAGCTGTCCGCCCGGCTGCGGCGGCGGACATTGATGACGCATTTCTTTGGTACGAAGATCAACGCCCAGGCTTGGGTCAAGAGTTTCTAGCGGCGGCACAGGCAGTGATCGATGCCATTGCCAAGCACCCACTCAGATATCCAGTCATCCGCCGCAACACCAGGCGAGCGCTTCTGCGTCGTTTTCCCTACTCAATTTACTTCCGGGTTTACGAGGAGGTTGTCGTGGTGGTCGCATGCATGCATGGCCGCCGCAGTCCGAGGCGATGGCAGGTGCGCACGTGATGGCTAACAACGCGGCGGAGTACCACGCTTTTCGCTCGGCGCTCGACGCGCCTATGCACAGCGCGCCTCGCCGCGGCACCTAAGACGCAACAGCGTGTTGAGTGGATACCAAGAGCGATGACCACTGCGCGCGTCCTTTTTTGCGCCAGCCTGATCCTCGCGCTGTTCGGACCGCTCATGGCGCAGGCGCAGCTTGCGAAGACCTGGCGCCTGGGCATGCTGACGGTGAACCCCCGCCCGGTGGCTGCCAAGAGCACCATCTACATTGCGTTCCTGCAGGAGTTGCGCAGCCTCGGCTACCGGGAAGGGGAGAACCTAGTGATCGAATGGCGCCATACGGATGGCCATCTGGACCGGCCGCGCCAGGAGGCTGCGGCGCTGATGGCATGGAAGCCCGACGTGGTTTTCACGGTGAGCGGCACGAACGCCATCGCGCTGCGCGACGCGAGCGCAAGCGTGCCGATCGTCGTCGGCACGGGCGGCGACCTCGTCGGCATGCGCCTGGCCGCCACGCTGGCGCGGCCCGGCGGCAACGTCACGGGACAGCAGCTTCTTTCACCCGACCTGGCGGTCAAGCGGCTGGAGCTCCTGAAGGAGCTGCTGCCGAAACTGAAGCGCGTTGCCATGCTGCACGCGGAGGCGCAGGTGGATCACGGCTTCTATGACCGGATCTTCGCGGACCTGCAGGCGGCCGCGCCGGCGGCCGGAGTGACGATGCAGCGCTTCACTGCGAACAACAGCGCCGAGGTGGAGAGCGTCTTTCGCGAGATGGCGGCCAGCAAGGTCGATGCGATTCTCGTCATCGCCAGCCCTTTCGTTACGGCGAACCGGCAGCGCATTCTGGCGCTTGCGGCAGAGCGGCGCATTCCGACGATGCACGAAGTCGCCGACGAGGCCGACGGCGGCGGCCTAATCGCGTATGGCCCGAAGGTGGAAGCGATGTTCCGCCGCGGCGCGCACTACGTGGATCGCGTGCTCAAGGGCGCCCGGCCTGCGGACATGCCGATCGAGCAGCCGACCCAGTTCGAGCTGGTGATCAACCGCAGGAGCGCGAACGCCCTCGGCGTCAAGATTCCGGCGTCGATCCTGGTGCGCGCCGATCGGGTGATCGAATAGTGCCGCAGCAACTTCGCTGCTCCTTCTGCGGCAAGCACCAGGATCAGGTGAAGCGGCTGGTCGCCGGCGCGAAGGCCCTCATCTGCGACGAATGCGTGGCGGCTGCGGACCGCATGATGAAGGCGGATCCCGACGACCCCGAGGCCCAGAAGAAGCCGTCCTGGTGGCGCGCGCCTCCCAAGTAATGGGTTATGTTAGGAGCCGCCTTGCCATGAGTGAGTCCAAGCCACAGCCGTACAAAGTCCGTTCCATTCACGTCGTTGCCAAGGGCGCCGACGTGCTCGTGCGCGAGTACACGCTCGGTCCCGGCGAAGCGATCCCCTGGCACCGGCACAGCGAGGTTTCCGACTATTACTATGGGCTCGAGGGCGTGGTCGTCGTGGAAACCCGCGGCCCGGACGCACGCCACCAGATCGCTGTCGGCCAGTCCGCGACGGTGAGTTCCCCGACCGTTCACCAGGTCTCGAACGGCGGCAGAGGTCCCTGCCGTTTTCTGCTGATTCAGGGCGTCGGCAAGTACGATTTCGTCCAGGTGGGCACCTAGCACTGGCGCGCACGCTCCGAATGGCCGCTGCAGGCTCCCTTGCAGCGATGATTGTCATCTGCCTCGCATGGGAGTTGTGGCTCGCCCCGCTGCGGCCCGGCGGTTCGCTGCTTGCGCTCAAGGCGCTTCCGCTCGTTCTCCCGTTGAGCGGAATCCTCAAGGGAAAGCGCTACACCTACCAGTGGTCGAGCATGCTGATCCTCGCCTATTTTGCCGAGGGGGTCACGCGCGCGTGGTCCGAGGGGGGACTTTCTCAAGGGCTCGGGTTGATTGAAGCGGCGTTGAGCTTCGCGTTCTTCGCCGCAGCCGTTACTTACGCGCGGCGGACTCGAGCAAGCGCTTAGCCGCGGCGTAGATCGGCACCTCGATCAGCGCGCCGTCGACCTTGGCGCGCTCCTTGCCCGCGGCGCGCGCTCTTTCGAGGGCGGCGACGATTTTCTTCGCCTTGGCCAGTTCTTTCTTGCTCGGCGTGAAAACGGCGTTGATGGCGCGGGCGTGCGAAGGGTCGACCAGGCTCTTCATGCGGTAGCCGAGCCGCTTCGCGGTGCGGCTCTTCATGCGGTAGCCGAGCCGCTTCGCGGTGCGCGCGTCGGCGGCCGCGCCCTTGACGTCGCTGAAGGTATAGGGGCAATCGATCGCTTCGACGCCGGCCGCGCGGCACTCGACCAGGAAGCGCGCGCGCACGTAGGCGAGCTCTTCGCCGCCCCGGCTGCGCTCGGTGCCGAGGTCGGCGACCATGTCCTCGCTCGCCACCAGCATCGCGGTCACCCGAGGGCTCGCCTTGCCGATGTGGAAGGCGTTCAGCAGGCCGGCGGCGGTTTCGACGTTGGGCACGAGCTCGGCCTCGGGCGCGAGCTCCGCCAGCGATCGCACCTGGTCGGCCGACACCACCTTGGACATCATGACGATGTCCGGAAGCGCGAGCATGACGACCCGCAGGTCGTCGCGGCCGCAGGTCTCGAGCGGGTTGACGCGAACCGCCGCGAGGGCTCCGGCTTTTCTCCATCTCGCGAATGCTTCGCCGGCGAGCGCGCGCGCCTTCGCGCGCAGCTCCGGCGGCGTGAAGTCCTCGAGCTCGAGAATGATGACGTCGGCCCCGCTGCGCGCGGCGGCCGCATGCGCGCCCCTATCGGCGCCCGGAACGAACAGCCATGAACGCCGCATCAAGGGCAGAGGCGGAGCTGGTCCTTGACCTGCGCGAGGCGCGAAGCCCGGGTGGCGTCGTCGACATAGACCCGCCTGCCCTGCGCATCCACGTTCGAGATGCGCCCGCCGTGGGACAGAAAGTCGAGCTCCCGGCGCAGCCGGGCGCAGCGCTGGTCGAGCGCGGCCTTTTCTTTTTCCTCCGCCTGCGCGCCCTCGATCTGGCGGCGCCTGAACTCGGCGTCCTGCGCCGCGAAGCTGCTCGGCGGCGCCGCGGTCTCGCCCGAGACCGGCGGGATCGGCCGGATGTCGACCTTGCCGCCCTTGCAGTCCGGGCGCGGCTTGTCGGTGTAATGCGTGACGCCGCGCTCGTCGACGCACTTGTACATCTGGGCGTGGGCGGGGAGCGCCAGGAGGAGCGCAGCGAGCGCGAGGCTTCTCACAATTGGTGTTGGGGGTTCAGCCTTTCGACCTTGCTCTCGAGCTTGTTGAGCGCGCTGATGTAGGCCTTGGCCGAGGCGACCACGATGTCGGTGTCGGCGCCGATGCCGTTCACCACCCGCCCGCCCTTCGCCAGCCGCACCGTCACCTCGCCCTGCGACTCGGTGCCGGTCGTCACCGCGTTGACCGAATAGAGGAGCAGCTCGGCGCCGCTCTTCGCCAGGGTCTCGATCGCCTTGAAGGTGGCGTCCACAGGCCCGTCGCCCTGCGATTCAGCCTTCTTCTCCTTGCCAGCCTCCATCAAGGTGACTTTTGCAAAAGGCCGTTCTCCCATGCCGCTCGCCTGGTTCATGGTGACGAGCTTCCAGTGCTCGTCGCTCGAGCGCCCGGCCTCCTGCGACACCAGCGCCTGCAGGTCCTCGTCGAAGATGTCGGCCTTCTTGTCGGCGAGGTCCTTGAAGCGCTGGAACGCCTTGTTGTACGCGTCCTCACTGTCGAGCTCGATGCCGATCTCTTTCAAGCGCTGCTTGAACGCGTTCCTGCCGGACAGCTTGCCCAGCACGATCTTGTTGGTGCTCCAGCCCACATCCTCGGCGCGCATGATCTCGTAGGTCTGGCGCGCCTTCAGCACGCCGTCCTGGTGGATTCCCGAGGCGTGCGCGAAGGCGTTCGCGCCCACCACCGCTTTGTTCGGCTGCACCACGAAGCCGGTGATCTGCGAGACCAGCCGGGAGGTCGGGACGATGTGGGTCGTATCGATCCGCGTTTGCAAACCAAAAAAGTCGCTCCGGGTCTTGACGGCCATCACCACCTCTTCCAGCGAGGTATTGCCCGCGCGCTCGCCGAGGCCGTTGATGGTGCACTCGATCTGGCGCGCGCCGCCGATCTGCACCGCGGCGAGCGAGTTGGCCACCGCCATGCCGAGGTCGTTGTGGCAATGCACGCTCCACACCGCCTTGTCGGAGTTCGGAATCTTCTCGCGCAGCTTGCGGATGAATTCTCCGAACTGCTGCGGCACGGCGTAGCCGACGGTATCCGGGATGTTGATGGTGCTCGCGCCCTCCTTGATCACCGCCTCGAGCACGCGGCACAGGAAGTCGAGCTCGGAGCGCGAGCCGTCCTCGGGCGAGAACTCGACGTCGGGGCACGCCTTGCGGGCGAAGCGCACCGAGAGCTTCGCCTGCTCGAACACCTGCTCGGGGGTCATGCGCAGCTTCTTCTCCATGTGCAGCGCGCTGGTGGCGATGAAGGTGTGGATGCGCCAGGACTTCGCGCCGGTGAGCGCGTCGATGCCGCGCTGGATGTCCCGGTCGTTGGCCCGGCACAGCCCGCACACCGTGGAGTCCTTGATCGTGTTGGCGATCGCGCGCACCGCCTCGAAATCGCCGTTGGACGAGGCCGGGAAGCCCGCCTCGATCACGTCCACCTTCATGCGTTCCAGCGCGCGCGCGATGCGCAGCTTCTCGTCGCGCGTCATCGACGCGCCGGGGCTCTGCTCGCCGTCGCGCATGGTGGTATCGAAGATGATCAAGTTGTCAGTACGCATGGAATGGGTCCTTGGCCTTTTTCAGGCCTGGTCGCAACACGGATTGTAGGCGGGAGTATTTAGCGCGCGGGGCGCAGCAGCAGGCCGCCCAGCGCGAGGAGCGCGAGCGAGAGAAGAGCGAGAATCGCCA